>Ga0265298_10005979_pt1 | contig 15135 bp, 12 predicted proteins | sample AusTroGonzalo_MG_3_FD_193486 | JGI IMG/M metagenome (GOLD analysis project Ga0265298, IMG submission 193486) | Bovine rumen microbial communities from tropical cattle in Woodstock, Queensland, Australia - Gonzalo_01 | ecosystem: Host-associated > Mammals > Digestive system > Stomach > Rumen ... | reverse complement strand
AAGTTGAATGCGGGGATCGCATAGTGGCCGGCCATCGCCTTTTTGAACATGTCGCGGGTGTTGACCAGTCCGAGATCTTTGTAGTTGACCATACGGTTATCCTTTCCTATGATTAGGGTTGAAAGAAATCCATCATATCAATATAGCACCGCACGGAAAAAAAAGCAATCCATTTTTCGTGAAAAAAAACGTTTTGCGCCCGATTCTTTTTCCCGGGACACATCAGTCGTCCAATGGCAAACCCATCGCCTTCCGCGCCGTCCGGAAATGCATTTTCGCAAACTTCCGCAGAAGCGGCTCGCCGCCGGACAGGAAAAGCTGTTTCGCGGTTTTGTCGACCTGCGGCCCGGCGCCCTTCGGCAACGGACAGCCGGCCTCCTCCTCCAGTTTCGCAAGACGGCGCACGAACTCCGCACGCGCCAAAATGGACGCCGCAGCCACTGCGACATCGCGTTCGCCGCGCGGGAACTGCTCCAGGCGGACAGCCCGTCCGTTTTTGAGGAGGGCGTTTTCCACGAGGCGTTTATCACCGAACTGGTCGGAGATCACATGGCGGCATTCAGGCGCGAATCTGAGCATATTCTCCAGGGCGCGGGCATGCCCCCAGGCAAGGAACCTGTTGAGGTTGCCTATTGATTCGTAGGTGCGGTTGTACGCCTCCGGACCGATGACCACCACCCCGAACTTGCCCTTGACCGCGGTCTTGACCGTTTCCGCAAGCACGGCGATCTTCGAATCGTCTTTGATCGCCTTGGAATCCCGCACCCCCGCTTTCGCCAGGACGTCCGCGGTCACGCTGTCCGCCACGAATACGCATGCCACCACCAGGGGCCCGAAGAAATCCCCCTTGCCGCTTTCGTCGATGCCCGCATGCGGATCCCTGAACTCCAGCAACGGCGGCGGTTCCGATTCGTCCTGCGTAAGTCCGATCAGCGGCTCCAGCACAAACTCGACGAAATCCGGCGTCCCGGCGCCTTGCACGACAAGCTTGCCCGACCGGTATGCCGCCACCTGCGTTTTTTCCCGTGAGGCTTTGAAGAGCATATACGGCCCGTCGGAAAACTCCCACGCGGAAATACTCTCGAGATTTGCCCGCAGAGCACGCATCTGGTCTGGCGTCAGCGTCACGACAAAACATGTTTTACCACTCACGGCGGCAACTCCTCAATACAAAAACAGGGATGACAACGGCGAAAACCGCTTTTTTTTCAAAAAAATCGTTAAAACTTTTCTATTATAGCTTGAAAACTCGCAAGAATCAAGTTAAAGTATGAATGTTTCCCGATTTTTTATAGAGATTCTTCGGGAAATGCACCATCCGTATGATCCATAAAACCGCATATAAGGAATAGCGACAATGAAGAAAACAACATGGGTTTTTGGAAGCGTGCTCGCCGCAGGCTGCATGCTGCTTTCCGTCCCCGTGGTTGCCCAGGGCAATTTCCCGCAGGGAATGCCGGGCGGCATGCCGGGTGGTATGCCGGGCGGTATGCCGAATGGCATGCCTGGCGGTATGGGGGGCGCCCCCGGTTTTCCGCAGGCAGGCGCACCGGGCAGGGCAAATCCGGCCGGGGCGAAGCCCGCTGCAACGGCAGGCAAGACAAACTCCACGGCAAAGGGCAATACGGCAAAGAACGACAAATTCTCGCTCGAAGCCGCGAAATACCAGATCTCCAATCAGAGGATGGACATCATCAAGGCCACGATCGACGGCTACGCATCCTCCGACGACCTCACCGATCCGGCCATCGTCCGCTCCATTTTGCGCGACATCGAAAAGCATATGACGCTCGTTCCGTCTACGCCTCTGGAACGGCTCGACCACCAGGCGTTGAACGACAAGGCCAAGCGGGCCGTCGAGGAAAGCTATGGCGCCGACGAGCTGCAAACCCGCGGGATCCTGGAGTCCGATGCGGCAAAGGCGTATCCCCTCTACAAGGTCGGCGACAAGGTCACCGTGAGATACAACATGGGGCCGAAGCATTTCTCCGTCAATGGCACGCTCTACCGCGTCACGGACAAATCCATAACGGTCGAGGACAAGATCATCAACTTCGTCGACCTCAACGACGAGATCCGTTCCAATTTCGACCCCCAGAAGAACAAGGCGATGCGCACCCAATTCATGGAACAGCGCATCATCCAGCTGAACCGCCTCAAGATTGAAAAGGTCCAGGAATACTTCGACAAGCTCAAGGACGAAATCCACAACCGCAACGAGGTCGCCGGCTACATTTACACCCCGCAGACCGACCAGTGGTCCACGGCGCAGGAAGCCGCAAAGACCTACATCGACCGTCTCGTGAAGGAAAAAGGCAGACAGGCCAGGCCGAGACCGACAGCGCAGAACAAGGCGGGAACGGATGATCTCGACGACGGCAATGAACAGGACTACATCTCCATCGAGACCAATACGCAACCCGAGGGGACCGTCAGGCCCTCCAATAACGCCCAGGCGGCCGTCACCCCGGTCAACGATGCGATCAAGCTCGAGGACAACGCGGAATCCCAGGCGAAATACAAATCGGTCATTGCCAAGGCCGAAAAGCAGCAGAAAGACGCTTACGAGAACTATGCCGGCATCGACACCGACTGCGGCTACAAGAAAGCCTGCTGGGGATTCACCATCGCCGACACGCGCTATGCGCTCTGGCATGAGCCGGAATTCCCGTACATCGAGCCCAGCTTCGGACGCGACGTCATCAACTTCCCGCCCGAAGGTCTGGACGTGGGCATCGTCGGCGAACCGGCCTCCATCGACCTCGTGTATGTTTCCAACAGCCTCTCCAAAGTCGTCCTCATCATGAAGGACTGCTCCAGGCAGGAGTTCCTCCGTTTCAAAGACTCCCTCACCGAGCAGTACGGTCACGCCGTCGAGGACAAGGGCATGAACTCCGCAGCGTTCACCAACATCTTCTCCGGCAAGACCAAGCCGCAGCAGATCGCCGACGCCGATGAGATCAGGGCTGCGCAGGCCGCCGTGAGGGACGCGGAAAAGGCGTTCAACAAGGCTGTCGCCGACCTGAAGAATGCCGACGACGACAACCGCGACCAGCTCCAGGAGCTCCGCGACCAGGCCGCGTCCGCCCTTAAGGAGGCCAACGCCAAGGCCGAGGCATTCGAAAACGCCGTCTCCTCCGACAATCTCCCCTACGTCTACTCCCGAATCAGGCTCGAGAAGGATGGCGACGGGCAGACCGTGCTCCCCTATGCCTTCAACTGGAAAGGCCAGAATGTTTCCGGCACGCTTGTCTTCTACTATGACAAGGCTCAGGACAAAGTCACAAACCTCGTCTTCGCCAAGGAAGTCAAGAAATAATCCGCCTCACTTTCAGGTAAAAGCAAGTTCTTTCGGACGGGCCGTTCAGGTCCGTCCGTTTTTTTGTGTCCGATGCCGGGCGCGGCAACAAAACCGGGAAGGAACCTGTCTTTCACAATTTATTGATTTTTCATAGAGTTACGCAGAACCGGCGTCCGCTTCCCCATGTCCGGGGCCATTATTTGAGAGATCAGCTCTAAAAAAAGGAGGGACCATGGGCTTGCCCCAAAAGCACAAGAAAACAAAACCGCCTTCCCAGTTCGGACGCCTCCCGTTCCGGCTCCGCTACCGGATCGCATGCCTGCTCCTCGAAGGAGCATCCAGCCAGGCCGTGCTCGGCAATCCCGATGTGGCGGGAACGCTGAGTTCCCTGGGATTGTCTTTGACGCCTGCCGCCGTCACACGATTCAAAACGACGCGCGAATTCAGGACCATTGCAGAGGAACGGGAAAAGGTGCGTCTGGCTTATGAGGAGGTCCGGCTTTCCGCCGCCCTGCTCCGCGATTGCGAAGCGACAAGCGCCATCGCGGAAGAACTCAAGATCGACCTGCTGAAACTCGTCCGCGAATGCACCGACGCCACGACCGACGATCCAAAGACGATCGAACGCCTCGTCCGTTCGGCCGTCACCCTGTCGAAATCCGTTTCGGATGGACAGAACACCGTCCTGCGAAAACGCGTCGCCGCACTGTCCGAAGAGAACGTCCGCCTCCGCGAGGCGCTCGAACGCGCCCGGATGCAGTACAACGAATTGCTCGACCGCCGCCGGGACGAATGGTCCCGCGTGGACGGAGCCGAAGTCGCCGACCGCCTCTCCTCACTCCTCGGGATCAAACCGTAAACGCATCCCACCAAAACTCAAACAATAAGGAACCCGAACATGAAACTGAAACACTCAGACAGAACCGCCGCCCGGAACGGCGGCAAGCCCGCGCCGGGCCTCTGGACCGTTGTCGAACAGGGAGACCGCAGCCGCTGGCTCCAGACATCCGAATACACGCCGGTGAACGTTTCCCGCATTCTGGAAGCCGCAAACGAGGGCGACATCGCGGAGCTTGCCGTCGCCGCCCGCGAGATCCAGGAACGCAACTGGGAAGTCATCCTGGCGATGCAGGTGAGAAAAAGCGCCCTGACCGGCCTCGACTGGGGCGTCGATCCCGGCGACGACCGTCCGGCGTCGAAAGACGCGGCAAAGGCATTCGAAGCCGCGCTGCGGGAATCCGGGAACGAGCCCGGCCTGGCGTCGTTCCATGAACTTGCCGGTCACCTGATGGACGCAGTCATTTCGCCGCTGGCCGCCGCGGAGATCGTCTGGAGCGCGGGCGGCTCGCTGGCCGGGTTCCGGCCCGTGGGCGCCTGGCATTTCACGTTCCGCGGTTCGGATACGCCGCTCCTCGTAACCGCGGACGACTATGCGGGTGTCCCCCTGCCGCCGGCGAAATTAATCGTGCATACGCGCGGCGGCGCGGGCGATCCCGCGCGCGCCGGCCTCATCAGGACGCTGATCTGGCTGCATGTATTCCAGAATTATCCCGTGAAGGACCTGGTCTCGTTCGTCGAACGCTACGGGATGCCGTTCGTGGTGGCGAAAGTCGACCGCAACGCGTGGGAGAACGAACGCAGCGTGATGCGGAACCTGATCCGGAGTTTCGGACCGAACGGCGGCGGCGTATTCACGAAGTCGACCGAGCTGGAACTCCTGCAGGCGTCGAACGCGGGCGGCGATGTTTATTTCAAGCTTCTGGAGTACACCTCAAAAGCGATCACGAAGGTCATTCTCGGCCAGCTCGCCAGTTCGTCCGAATCCGGCGGCCTTTCCGGCGGCGACGCGCAGTCCCGCGTCCGCGGCGACCTGCTGGAGGCCGACGCCCGCGCACTGGAATCGACGATTCGGACTCAGCTTGCCGCACCATGGGTCAAGTTCAATTTCGGCGATGCCGCCGCCGTGCCGGTCCTGCGTTTCCGCAGTTCCGCCCGGGAGGACCATGCCGTCTTCGCGGGGATCGTCGAAACGCTTCATCGGGCAGGCCTTGACGCCGATCCCGAAGAGATCTCCGCCCGGTTCGGGATTTCCCTGACGCGTGCCGGATCCGCCCCGGAGGTGCGTCCATGACCACAGCCACGCTCACCATCGCGAACACTCTGAAAAACCTCGTCGCCGCCTCGTTTCCCGCCGTCGGCTTCGTGACGGCCGGCACGCCGGAAACCGCGGTCCAGGGCAAATTCCTGCCTGCCGGACTCAGGCCGCCATGCGTGCTCATCCTGGCTGGCGACGGCAACTTCACGGACAGCACGCTCACGCGACGCCAGCAGTTCCATCTGATCCTTATCGACCTGCTGTCCGGTTCGGGGGACGCCCGCACGGCAGCGGCGCTCGGACGGTTCGACACTCTGCAGGAAATGTTCCCGGCGGACGGCCTGCAATCGGAAGACATCGTCTTCATCCCGGAATCGTTCCGTCTGCTGGACTGTCCGGACGCAAGGGCGGCAGCATGCCTGACGGTCGCCGCGACAATCCCGACTTGAGCGGGGACATATCCGCCTCATCCGAAACACGACGCACAGTTGTTTGACACTCGAACAGCCGTGCGTTTTTTTGTGCCTCGAATCAGGCTTATTTCGAGTTCAGGATATCTTCCAGCACGCCGATCTGCTCCCGTTCGGCCCGGACGGCGGCCTCCAGCTCCGACGGATCCTTTGTGCCGGCATGGCGTTCCAGCATGACCTTCGTCGAACCGCGGCTCAGAAGCTCGCGGGCGGCCGGCCCCAGGGCGGCAAGGCGGCCATCCCCGGGCGGCAGGGCGCCGATACGGTCGGCGAGATCGGGATAACGCCGGATAAAGACCCCCAGGTCCCATGGATCGGGCGAATCGGGATTTTCGACCTTAATGCCCCGTATGGAATCCGCGACCTCGCCGAGTCCGTCGATCACGCTCAAATACACGACATCCCGAACAGACTTCGTCTCGACGCTCCCGAGCAGCAGGCGCCGCTGACTGCGGATCAGCCGGAAATAACGCGGACGCAAACTCGACACCACAACAACGACACCGGGCTTGCCGCAATACTTTTCCGCCTCGGTCCGAACCGGCTCCGGGAGCGTATCGAGCGCATCCGGCGTCGCCTGCACGTACGGGACGTTCAGGACGCAGCCGTCGATCTCCATGACCTCCGAAACGCAGACGGATTCAGCGTCCGTCTCCGCGGTGGAACGGCAGGATACGGAACAGAGGCAAGTCAGCAGACATAGGATCGTCAGAAGGATGTCTGATCTCATGGGTAATGAAACTCCTTATGAATGCCGGGACGTCTGGTGCGGGAAGCCGCGCCGCCGGACTTTTCCGGTGTAACGACAGTGCGGAAAGAACAAGCGGCGGACCATAAATAATATGCTCCCCATGGTTCCGGTTTTCAAGACGGAAACCCGCCCCCGACAAAGTTTTTTAGGTTTTTTATGTTTTTTTTTATAAAAAAGACGTTTTTCGGGTTGTACTGCGGCATTTTTGGATTAGGTTATCATGTCAGTTTTTTTCCGGACCTCTCACGCGCAGTATTTAGATAACACATGAAAACCCGTCAGCCCATCAAGACGCAGACCGATGTTCAGGCCATGGAACCGCCGAAAAAACCGGCCCTCCCGGAACTCGCGGTCTTCATCCTTTTCGCGTTCATGATTACGCTTTTCGGCCTCATCATGCTTTATTCCACCTCGTTCGTCACGCAGGGCAGCTCCTACTTCAGGAAACAGCTGATGTGGATGTTCATCGGGCTTTTCGCAGGCGCCGGCACAATTGTGATCGGGAGCAAACGTCTTTCCGACTGGAGTCCGGTCATGGTCCTCGTGCTGGAACTGCTTCTGGTCTGGGCGCTCTTCTGCAAGCCGATCAACGGAGCCAGGCGCTGGATCCAGGTCGCCGGCTTCACGCTTCAGCCGTCCGAGCTTGGCAAAGTCGTCATTACGCTCTTCATGGCGAAATTTCTTTCCTCGCGCACGCGCGCCCTTGAGAGCGAACCGTTCAAAAAGGTCATGGTGCCGAGCGGGTTCTGGGTCGGTCCGGTCATTCTGCTGGTGCTGGCAGGCGAGGACCTGGGCACGACCGTCCTGCTGGGGTCATTGTATCTTCTGATGCTGTTCGTGGCCGGCATGCGCCTGCGGTACATCCTGCCGTTCGCGCTGATCCTGCCGCCGACAGCGATCCTTGTCATCAAGCAGTTCGACGCAATGCGCTGGAGCCGCCTCACGGTGTTCATGGATGCCGAGACATACAAAATGTCTTCCGGCTACCAGCTGTGGAACTCCCTTCTGGCGCTGGGATCGGGCGGCTGGACCGGAGTCGGCTTCACGGAAAGCCGCCTGAAACTGATGTATCTTCCGGAAAACCATACCGACTTCATCCTGTCCATCGTGGGCGAGGAGCTCGGATTCGTGACGCTCCTGACCGTGATCGTCGCGTATCTGGTCCTCGTGTACGTCGGCCTGCGCATCAGCGTGAAGGCGCGCACGCGGCAGGGCATGCTGATCGCGTTCGGCATGAGCATTTTCATCGGCATGCAGGCGCTGATCAACATCGGCGTCATCACGGCGGCGTTCCCGACCAAGGGCATGCCCGCCCCCATGATCAGCTACGGCGGCAGCAACCTGCTCGCATGCCTCATCGCCGCGGCCTGCGTCGCCAGCGTGGCGATCGATTCCGCTATCCCGGACTACCCGGACAAGCTGCTGGCCTGGGCAGGAAAACGTCTTCATTTCATCCGTTCCTCCGGCCCGGAGGGAATCGGACAATCATCCTGAGGAGAGCAACCATGCAGGAACTGAATCGACTCATCATCAGTTGCGGCGGCACCGGCGGCCATTTCAACCCCGGCTTGAGCACGGCCTGCGCGTTCCGCGACGCGGGCGGGTCGCCCCTTCTCATCCTCGGCGGCAAGCATTTCGACGAGCAATCGGAGACTGCGGCGAGGAACGGCATCGAATTCCGGCGCGTCTCCTGCGCACCGCTCTCCAAAAGCCCGTCCGGCGCATTCCATTTCTTTTCGCAGCAGGCTCGGGGCATCCGCGAAGCGCGAGCCATCTTCCGCGAGTTCAATCCGGACGCTGTCCTGTCCATGGGTGCTTTTCCGTCCATCCCCGCCTCCATCGGCGCATGGCGCAGCGGCATTCCGCTCTTCCTTCACGACGGGAATGCCCGCATCGGCAAATCCAACCGGGTTTTCAGCCGCATCGCGTCCGGCATCGCGCTCTCCTTCCCAGCCGTCAACGCGAACTCTCTGCACTGCCCGTCCACGGTGACCGGGCTTCCGCTCCGCAAGGCGCTGCTTGAGGACGTCCCGGCATCCAAAGCCGAGGCGATCGCCCGCATCAACGAAACGCGGGGCACGGCGTTTGCGCCGGACCGGCCCGTCGTCCTTGTGTTCGGCGGCTCGCTGGGCGCCGCCGCCATCAATGAAAACTTCACGATCCCGATCGACCATCCGGGCGCGAAAGCGCTCCAGGTCATCCATCTGTCCGGCCCCGGCAAGTACGACGCCATCCACGACAAGTATTCCGCATGCGGCATCAACGCGCTCACCCTGGAATCCGCCTCCGACATGCAGAACCTCTACATGGCTGCCGACCTCGTGGTCTGCAGAGCCGGCGGAAGCACCGTCTCCGAACTCGCCATCTTCGGGCGCTATGCCGTCCTGATCCCGTACCCGTATGCCGCGGAGGGACACCAGGACGACAACGCGCGTCTTCTGGCGAAAACCGGAGCCGCCCGGATCGTTCCGAACGCGGAATGCTCCCCCTCGGTTTTCCGCGGCATCCTCACCGAGTTCCTGGACGATCCCGGGAAATTCCGGGAGGCAGGGAAAGGTGCGCTCGCCATGGCGCAGCCGCACGCCGCAAAGAACGTGATCGACTTCATCGAATCGTTCCTGAAAAAAGCCCGTTCCAAGGCATAACCGGACTCTCCGCCATGAAAATACGTTGTCCGCAGTGCATGAGAATCAGCGAAATCCCCCATGTCGACCATGGCAGGATCGCCGTCTGCTCCTGCCATGCCTCGTTCCGCATTGACGACTCGACCGTCATGGAGGAGTTCTCCCTGCCGGATCTTCCTCCGCCGGAAACCATCGGACGCTATTCCATCGTACGCTATCTCGGACGGGGCGCGCTGAACTGCGTTTATGAAGGGATCCACCCCGAACTCGGGATTCCCGTGGCGATCAAGACCCTGCTCCCCGAGTATGCCTCGGACAAGCCGTCCCGCGAACAGTTCCTCCATGCCGCGAAAATCTACGAAAAAGTGGTCCATCCGAATATCGTGAAAGTCTACGAAACGGGACGGGACACAAACGGCGTACCGTTTCTTGCCATGGAGTTCCTTTCCGGCGGCTCGCTGGCCGACCGCATGCAGGACACGCCCTTCCTTCCGGTAAAGGAAACAGCGGAGATCGGGGCGGAAGTCTGCCGTGCGCTGGTCACGACCGCCGCCTACGGGATCGTGCACAGGGACATCAAACCGGACAACATCATGCTCTCCGGCGACGGGAAATACAAGCTCACCGACCTCGGCCTGGCAAAACTCGACCAGTCGACCGTACCGGGGACCGGAGCCTGCGTCCTGGACGAGGCAAATCCGCTGAAGGCTTCCCGCAGGACAAGCTTCGGCACGCTGGAATACATGTCCCCGGAACAGTACATCAACACGGAATCCTGCGACATACGCTCGGACATTTATTCGCTCGGCGTGACCATGTACCAGCTTGCCGCCGGACGCCTGCCGTTTGAAACGCAGACCCGCTCCGAACTCCGTCACATGCATATTTCCGTCGAACCGCTTGTTCCCAGCACATACATGCACGACATCCCCATCGACTTCGACTACATCGTCATGCACTGCATTCAAAAGAATCCCGAGGACCGTTATCATACGCCGGAAGAGCTTCTTGCCGATCTCACGGCCTTTATCGCGAACACTCCGCTCCCCTCGACCACCTGCGGCGCCGTCCCCTTCATCCACCCCGAGGTCCGCACTCACAGCAGGGAGGAGGGCAAACGGTTCGCATTTCTTTCGGTTGCCGCGGCGGTGCTTGTCGTGCTGATCCTGGCGGGCGCCGGGCTGCTGATCCTGAAGGAACGCTCCGCCGAGAAACAGAGAAAACAGCTCGTCGCACCGGCCAATCCGGCGGCGGAGACCGGACAGGAAACATCCATTTTCCTCGGCGGCAAGCCGGTCACAGGGCCATCCGCTTCTTCCTTCGCCGACCAGTCCAAAAAGATGCTTGGCGGGGAAGTGGACAACGGGGAGGCGGCAACGAATGCCCTGCCTCTCGACCTGGAGCTTTTTACAAAAACCAGGGACGCGGCAAAAAGGGCGTTGGAACAGAAGGCCGGGTTCCGGAAGGCCATCGACGACTTAAAGGAATTCGCCTCGTACAGGGAATGTGCGGAAGAGGTGAACATGCTGACTTCAGAGCTGGAAACCGCATCAAGGATCGCGGTCGACAGGCTTATGAAATCCCTGAATGAAAAGGCGCGCCTGCTCATTGAAAAAGGCAATTACGAAGGCGCGATCAACGTCTATGATATCGACGCCGAGATAGAACCTCTTAAGGTGGAATCCCAGGACGCCCGCAAGATGGCAAAGACGATCATCGAGGAAAAGATCAGGAACGCCTCGAAAGAGACCGCCGCGCCGGAACAGCCTGAAACCCAACCCGCGGAAGGGCCACTTCCATGAAGCCGGACTTCCCATCCGCGGATCTTCCGCTCATCCTCGTCTGCGGCCCGAACCCGTCCTGGCAGAAGACGCTCGTCTTTGACGAATTCCGCCCATGCGAAGTCAATCGTGCAAAGGAACGCGACTGCCGGGCATCCGGCAAGGGTGTGAACTTCGCCCGCGCCGTCCGCACATGGGGGGCCGCCCGTCCCGTCGTCTATCAGTTCCACGGCGGCGACATCGGACACGATCTTGAAGCATGGCTTCGGCAGGAGGACATCGACTTCGTCGGGCGGGCCATCGCCGGCGATACGCGCTGCTGCTCCACGGTCCTGTGCAGGAAGACCGCCTCCATGACCGAACTGATCGAGCCGTCCCCGTCCGTCACGCAGGAGGACGTGGATGATCTGAAAAACCGCATCCTGGACGCGCTCCCGGACGCCAATGCCCTGGCGCTTTGCGGGACTCTGCCGAACGGGCCGCTGGACGGCTTTTACGCCGGGCTTGCCGCGGAAGCGGCGCGGGCGGGGAAGACCGTCCTGATGGACTCCGTGGAGCATTTCCATGAAACGCTCGCAGCCGGAGTCCAGTACCTGAAGATCAACAGCGGCGAACTTCTTGCCGTGACAGGGGCGGCCGATTCCGAAGCCGCCGCGCTGGACCTGCTGAAGCAATTCCCCCTGCAGTGCGTCGCCATCACGGACGGCCCCGACCGGGCGTTCATTGTCTGGCGCGATGTCGTTCACCGCATCTTCATCCCGCCGCTTTCCCGCGTATGCAACCCCATCGGCGCCGGCGACGTCTGCTCCGGCGTCATGCTTTCCGAACTCCTCGGGGGCGCCGATCCGGTGAAAGCCTTTACCGCCGGACTCGCAGCCGCATGTTCGAGCTGTCTCACGCAGTACGCGGCGGACTTTGACCGGACGGAGGCGGTCCGGATCCTCGACGGGATGCGGATCGAACCCGCCACGCACGCCACGCCATAACAGAAAACAGAAATCGACCATATCAAATCAAGCAAAACCTGAAAGGAAAAAACAAATGAGCTCCAACTCCTCCGGCGGATTTCTCCGCGGCTGCCTGATCGCAGTCGGCATCTTCGCAATCGTCTGCCTCATCGGCTTCTTCGGCATTGTCTTCGTCATCGGCATCTTCGCATCCGCGTTCGAAGACAGCGCTGCGTTCAAGACCGGCAACAAGGATTTCACCACCGAATTCATCAGCGGCGACGCCTCCGCCGTCAGCCGCATCGCCGTCATCGACGTGAAAGGAACGATCACCAGCGACCCCGAATCCTTCGGAACCAGCATCGCGAACTCCAGGGACATCGTCAAGCTCATCCGCGCCGCGAAGGACGACGACAGCGTGAAGGCGATCATCATCGACCTGGACACCCCCGGCGGCGAAGTCACCGCATCCGACGAGATCTACCATGAGCTGAAACTCTGCGGAAAGCCCGTCGTCGCCATGATGAACACGCTTGCGGCCAGCGGCGGCTACTATGTCGCGTGCGGCGCGAACAAGATCGTCGCGAACAAGTTCACCATGACCGGCAGCATCGGCGTCATCATCTCCTCCTTCGACGTCTCCGGCCTCCTCGACTGGGCCAAGGTCAAACCCGAGTTCTACACCTCCGGCAAGATGAAAAACATGCTCAACCCCGCAAAGCCCACCACGGAAGAGGAAGTCAAGGTCATCCAGGCGCTCGTCATGGACGCCTACAAGGAATTCGCCGGCATCGTGGCCGAAGCCAGGAACATCCCGCTTGAAAAGATCACCGAAGGCGAACTCGGCGACGGCCGCGTCTTCGACGGCGAACAGGCCCTCGCGAACGGCCTCGTGGACCAGATCGGCTACTTCACGACCGCCGAGGACGTCGCGCTCGAACTCGCCGGGCTCACCCGCGACAACTGCTGCATCGAACGCTACAAAAACTCCTCCTCCTTCGCCGACTTCCTCGGAATGTTCGGCGTAAAGGCGCAGCCCGTCACGTTCAATTCGCTCCTTTCCGGCACGAACGTCGTCCTCCCGAAGGCCGGCTGCCCCTACTACCTCGCCACGGGACTCTGATCCCCTCGTCCCGCCGGGTGCGCCATGAGAGATTTCGAACGGGAAGTCACAAACGCCGCCGGATCGCTCCCGCCGATCCAGACGGAAGAGTTCTCCTGGTCCCTCGCCAGGCACTATCTCTTCCGCTTCTGCCGCCGGGCGTATTTCATCCGGTACTATCTCGCGCAGGGCGGGTGGGACGCCTATTCCCACACGCTCGCACGCGAGGCGTATTTCAGCAAGTACCTGATGCCCTTCGACACCTGGCTCTCCCGCACACTCCGGGACTCCATCCGCGAGGCGTTCGCCAAGATGAGCGCGGGCTCGCCCGGCCATAAGCGCCGCGGCTTCGGCTTTTACCTGTTGCGGCAGATCGGCAAGGCCACTGCCGACCTGCAGATCAGCCTGAAGAACCGCGAATACCTCTACGACGCGAAACGCCCCGCGATCCTGGAGCACCACCTCGGGATCGGCGATTTCGCCGACGTCGACAAGCTCACCGCCATGGCTGTCTCCATCCTCGGCGACGCCTACGCCGCGCTCTCCCGCTCCGACATCATCGCCGACCTCGCCAACATCAGTTTCGTCGACCTCCGCACCGACGACATCTTCATCAGTATCGACTACAAGGGGTTCCCCGTCTGGCTCGTCCCCGGGCTCATCTATTTCCACGACGGCGCGGCGTCCGCGATCAATGCGGAGGTCCGCATCACCGGCAGGGAGAACAACAGCGACTTCTTCGCCAGGATCGGGCGCCAGGATTCGCTCTTCGCCCTCTACTGCGACAGACGGTATCCAGGATTCCCCGTCAACATCACCACGTTCACCTTCTCGCAGGAACTCTCCAGCGTGGTCTACAACCTCTTCGAGCCGGACATCGAATCCATGATCGACCAAAGCAGTTCGGAAATGCTCGGCCTCATCGACAAGGACGGCCTCGCGCACCCCGGGGACTTCCCCCCCTGCGAAAACCGCGAGGCGTGCCGCAAATGCCGCTACCAGTCCGCATGCCGCCTGCTCGAAAGCGCCATGCAGGGCAAACAGGTCTGAGGCGGATCATGATCCAGGACTCCGGCGAAATATTCCGCGTGGTCTCCGACTACGAACCCGCGGGCGACCAGGCCGACGCCATCCGTCAGCTGAAGGAAAACCTCGACCGCGGCATCCGCCACCAGACGCTCCTCGGCGTCACGGGCAGCGGCAAGACCTTCACGCTCGCGAAACTCCTTGAATCCGAACTGAACCGCCCCGCACTCGTCCTTTCCCACAACAAAACGCTCGCCGCCCAGCTCTACAGCGAGTTCAAGGCGTTCTTCCCGACAAACGCCGTCGAGTACTTCATCAGCTATTACGACTACTACCTGCCGGAATCCTACATCCCGCAGACCGACACCTACATCGCCAAGGACGCCAGCATCAACGACAACATCGAACGACTCCGCCTCAGCGCCACCGCGTCCCTGCTCGAACGCCGCGACACGCTCGTCGTCGCCAGCGTCTCCTGCATCTACGGCCTGACCTCGCCCGAGGACTACGACTCCATGAGCCTGCGCCTCGCCGCCGGCGACGAACTCGACCGCGACCTCTTCCTGCACATGCTTGTCGCCATCCAGTACGAACGCAACGACGTCGCGCCCGAACGGGGCCAGTTCCGCGTGCGCGGCGACTGCGTGGACGTCTTCCTGTCGCAGAAGGAGGAATTCCTGCGCGTGGAGTTCTGGGGCGACACCATCGAATCGATCTCGCGCCGCGACCTCGTCACCGGCCACGTCATCGCCCAGTGCCGCAAGGCGCTCATCTTCCCGGCGCGGCACTTTGTGCTGCCGCAGGAGAAGATCGACGCCGCCATGAACGGCATCCTGGAGGAGATGCGGACCTGCGTGCACAACTTCGAGGAACAGGGCAAGCTCGTCGAGGCGCAGCGACTCTTCCAGCGCGTGAACTACGACGTCGAGATGATGAAGGAGATCGGCTACTGCCCCGGCATCGAAAACTATTCGCGCCACCTCTCCGGCCGCGCGCCCGGATCCCGGCCGTTCTGCCTCGTCGACTTCATGCCGAAGG
>Ga0265298_10005978_pt1 | contig 15136 bp, 17 predicted proteins | sample AusTroGonzalo_MG_3_FD_193486 | JGI IMG/M metagenome (GOLD analysis project Ga0265298, IMG submission 193486) | Bovine rumen microbial communities from tropical cattle in Woodstock, Queensland, Australia - Gonzalo_01 | ecosystem: Host-associated > Mammals > Digestive system > Stomach > Rumen ... | reverse complement strand
GCCACGCCATCGTGGCCATGTGCCAGGCGTGCTCCGCGTCGTTCTCGGCCCGCCCGCCGCCCGACAGGTGCGTCTGCCGGAAGATATTCTTCTCCTTGTCGATCTCCAGGATGAAGCTCAGTTGTTGTTCAAGACGTGTCATACGGCAAAATTACGAATTTCTTCGTCATACCCGACCTCCTCCTGTCATTCTGAGCGCAGCGAAGAATCTATCCTCCCGCGCCGGAAGGCCCTGCGCCCTTCGGACCGGTACGCTCCTTCGGAGCTATCCCTCCCACTGTCCGGCGGCCGGTCGCCCGGCAAGCAAGCTTGCGGGCTCCTGCCACCGTCCAGCGGGCCCCTCCCATTCACGAAGCCATGGGCGGCTACGCCGTCCGAAGGGCGCAGGGCCTTCCGGACGCGGTGATAATGTGCGGATGATTGTGAGCGGTATCGCTTGTGAATTCGATCTTTTTGCTATTTTTGTAAGAGCGATCCTTTCATGCAGCGATTCTACTACAGCGAGACCTTCCAGAAGTTCTTGTCTCAGAGTGGCGAGGCCATTCTGGGACACATGGATTCGCTGAATGAGTATGATCTCACGATCGAGCAGCGTGTAGCCTGGGTGGAGGAGTTGAAAACTATGTCTGTGCGCTATAGAATGTGTCTTTTTCGGGATTCCTTTATTTGAACTTTTCTTATCTTTATAACTCGATACTGCTTAACAGTCTTTGTTCTAGATTTATATGATAATTATATAGAATATAAAAGGAAGTTATAATTCAATATACCATGGAAGCCAGCCTGAAAGTTAATGCGGACCCTGCAAAGAGTTTTTTTGTCTCGATGCTTATTAAAGACATCACTTTGAGAGATGCAATTGGGGATTTGATTGATAATGCTGTTGATGCGATCAAAGCGCGAGCTGTTGATAAGGATGATCTATCCTTGTATTCCGTTGTAGTTTCGTTGGATGAAAAAGGTTTTTATATTTCTGATAATGGACACGGAATGGATGTACAAGTTGCTAGGAATACTGCTTTTAACTTTGGTAAAGCGGAGAAGCATGTTTTGATGGAGAATTCTATTGGTCAATTTGGGATTGGAATGAAAAGGGCCTTTTTTAAAATCGGCAAGAATATTTCTGTTCATTCAGTTGCTAATGATTCTCGCTTTGATATTGATATTGATGTCCCTGCTTGGTTGGTACAAAAAGAATGGGATTTTAAGTTTAATGCTGATACCCTAGAGGAGAATGTTCCGCAAAAAGAAGCTACTGGCTTCAAAGTTACGATAACGGATCTTACAGATGATGCCCAAAAGAGTTTCTCTGATAAGGCCTTTATTACCCTTCTTCAAAATGAAATCGAGTATGAGCATATGCTCAATATTAATAAGGGCTTATCTATTATTATCAATGGCTATACACTTGTAAGTACAAATGTTTCTCTGGTATGTAATGAAGAGATCCGCCCGACTTATTGGGAGAATGTAACGGATAATCTTTCAATTAAAATTCTGGCAGGTATTTCAAACAAGAATGAAGAAGAGGGCGGATGGTATGTGTTCTGCAATGATCGACTTATTCTTGCAAAGGATAAAAGCGCAAATACTGTTTGGACGGGAGGAAAGGGCGATGGCGTTGCTTTATGGCATGCTCAATATCATAGATTCCGGGGATTTGTTTTCCTTGAAGCGAAGGATTCTTCAAATCTCCCTTGGAACACCACAAAAACAGGCATGGATATGGATTCTCCGGTGTATCAGGATGTTAGAGTCCATATGATATTGATGACAAAACAAGTTATGGACTTGTTGGATAAACTCAAGGCGGAAAAAGAAAAGGATAATCCTGTTGAATTACAAAAATTGAATAGAGCGATAGATTGTGCTGTGTCTAATGACAAAGTTTCTGTCTTGGATTTGCGTGCTAATCCTTATCCGCGATTATCGAATGTTTTTGTATTTCCTAAAAGACTGTATTCTCCGCTTCGTAACAAAGATCGAACTTCTGTACAATACTATATTTCCAAAGAAGAGTTTTCTGAAGCCAAATCTGCGTTAAAAGTTGATTCGGCTAAAGAGGTTGGAAGGAAAACTTTTGAGTATTATTGCGAAAATGAACTTTGGGATGCGTAGTTTTGAGAGAATTAACTACTTGCTGCGGCCAAACAAGTCCGTTGAACGTAAGATGCTTAGTGAAATGCTGGCAGGCATTTCATATATAGGGGATTTGTCATCTTACTATTACATTGGTCTTGGGGCAGTTTATTTTGCGGATTTCGCTCTATTTCATAAGCAGCTTGGCATATCTCATATGGTCAGTATTGAAATAGATGAAAATGCAATTAAAAGATGTGAGTTTAACAAGCCTTTTGCGTGCATTGAATTAAGAACGGGCAGCTCGTCGACTGTACTTCCTAATTTGCAGATCGATACAAATAATAGCATTATTTGGCTTGATTATGATAACATGATTTCTGATGACGTCTTTTCAGATATTAAAACGGTTTTAGCTAAAATGACGCCGAATAGCTTTTTTGCGTTAACAATAAATGCGGAAAGGAGTTGTCTGGAGTTTATTAAAGAAGATGGGGAGGATGATCCTGTACAAGCTCTGGAGAGAGTTATTGGGCGAGATCGATTTCCAAAAGAATATGTTGGAAAAAGGTTAACTGAAAAATCATATTTAGCTCTCTTATATGAGTGCTTGATGAATCAGATAGAGTCTTCAATTATTACGAGAAATCGGGTAAGTAATAGACCTGTTGTCTTCCAGCAGACTATTTTCTTTGAGTATAAAGATGGTGCTAGAATGATGACGCTTGGTGGCTTTTTGTTTTATGAGGACGAAGTGCGCGCTTCTCTGGAAAAAATGGCAATACAAAGGCTTCCTTTTTATAAATCTGGATCAGATCCGTTTAGTATTAAGTGCCCGATTTTAAGCCCAAAAGAGATTCAGGCGCTTAATTCTCTATTGCCTTGCGATCCGATGGAAGATAATCGTTTTAAGAATAGTGCCTTAAATAAGTTCCCTGTCGATAACAATATGATAAATCAGTATTTGTCTTTGTACCGATATTATCCGAGTTACTTTGAAGTGCTCTTGTGATCAATGATAATAGAGTTGTCCCTTTTTTCGAGTTTGGGAGATGGGGGCGATGAGCTCCTAGTATTGTAATGGACTTATTGTGCTGATTAGCAGGGAGCTATATGCAGAAAAGGTCCTTAAATAATTGTACCAGATTCGGATAATCTCTTTTCGATAGCAGACCAGGGACGTAGGAGTTTTTTTACGACATACCAGTACATTGTTTTAACGACTTCGTTATCAATATCTTTTGGTAATCTATTGTTCTTATCTTGCTTGCACTTCCTCAAGACAAAGATTTGATCGATGCGCGAAAACACCGGGTCAACATCGAATTTAACGGCATATGTTTCTGTTGCCACGATATAAACTGAATACGGGGATCCCATTTTAGTTTTTTCTGCCGTTTCAATGGCCCCTTCTAACATGGTTTTATCGAGGAAAGTCTTATTCTCTATTGCTAAAATTGGAATTTTGGCGGTTTTTTTAGATGAAGCCGCTGAAATATCAACTTCCCTATAAATGGCATAATCTTGCTGTTTAGTATTTAATCCAATAGAAGGAGATTGAATATACTTATTAATATCTGAAGCGGTAAAGTATAGGTTTGAGTAGGCTTCTATATGGCCATTCTTTATTGTGGCCCTGTTCATTCCGGATTCTTTGAGCAGTAAAGATACAAAGTCGTTGAATAAGAAATACATAAACTCTTCGAGTATGGTTGATCGGATTTTGCTCCTCGAATCAAAACCTTTATCGCTTTCAATCTCTTTATCTTCAAAAAAACGATAGTATTTGTTTAACAACTCAACCCTTTTCTCAATATCTGCATCTATAGCTGGCTTTCTCTCATTACAGAATGAATCCGAAGAACAATTGCTGATATCACATGCAATACTCTTCTGATTATTTAAGTACTTAAGGTATTCTGGGAGCAGTACAAGAAGCTTTTGAACTTTACTTGTAGATGTGCCTTTCTTTATACAATCTCTTGATTTTTTTAAGAGGTTTGAAGCGTGAATTAGGGCTGAATCCTTCTTACAGTATTCTTCTAGATTAGATATGTAAGATTTTAGCTTTATAATAGCTATTTCCTCTTTGGCAATATTAGTTTTTCCCATTATTAAGTAAGAGAGTTGTGTAGTTTAATTAGATAATAACGCCATCATCTTTTATGCGCTTCTCTATGTCAAACCATGGTCTTTCGAGATGCTCAATAGTTTCTTTAAACAGTCTCCAGACCACATCTTTGTCTATATCAAGCCAGTCGGTTTTGCGCATAGATTTCCTTAAAACATAAATCTGGTCTATGCGCGAATAGGCGGGGTCAACTGCATAGCTTACGTCGTATCTCTCTGCGACGGCAATAAAACGTGTATGAGGGTTGCCACTTTTAATCTTTTCAGCCGTTGCTATAATAGAATCTAGCATTGTTTTATCAATGTAGGTTTTTGCTTCTATCGCAATGGCGGGGATGCGTATCTGTAAAGGATTAGTTTTATTAATAGAGATGTCAAAGGTTCGATAGATAGCGTAATCCTGGTCCTTTTCGTTGACACCGATCTCGGGAGTTTTTATAAAACTCCTGAAATCTCTAGCTTTAAAAAACAGATTCGAATAAGCCTTTACAGCGCCACTTCCTAAAACATCATCCTCATCATACTGAATCTTTATTGCCTCGACATAATCTTTAAATAGCAAGAACAAAAACTCTTCAAGTATAGTGGGGCGAAATTTCCCTTGTGCTGAAAATGCTCCGTCCAACGTATTCCTGTGCATGAAATTATAATAATCATTCAGGTATTCGACTTTTTTACCGATAGAATCCCGATCGTATTTTTTTATCTTAAGAGTTTTCTTAAGATAATCAGCATACTCTGGGATTAATAAATCTAAAGCAGATGCCTCTATTCTAGACAACCTGCCAGAACACTTTGTAATAATGTTTGAGGCATGACTTAATTGAGGATAATTGTTTCGAGCCTCGCAGATGAATTCGTAAGCTTTATTCTTGCCCATAATTAGTGTCATTGAGTATACTGATAATACATTCTCCAATTGCTTTCGCCATCAAAACGGGGACAGCATTCCCAATTTGTTGATACTGGCTTAAGCCCTTTTCCCAACTCATTTTTGTTCTCATTCCTTCAAAAATAAAATCATCCGGGAAAGATTGTAACCGAGCACCTTCGCGGGCCGTAAAATTACGGTTCAAGTGGGGATGAATAAAATTCGATTGAAATGAAGCAGCAATAGTTGGCGCTGGTTGGTCTCCGAACAACCTTTGATTATTCTGATGGAACTTGATTTCAGACTTTTCTCCCGGGGCTCCTCGTTTAACTGCTCCATGTGTCTCCCAAACATCAACCAAAGATTGCCCTGGCTTGATAGCTTTAAAACGTGCAATAAGTCGCGGGGTGTGACGCATCGCAACATGATTCATCACATGAGAGATATTGCCTCTCATGAGCCTTTGGTAATCATTTTGAGGTGCAAGAGGATACTCCATGACCTCTGAACCCTGGCTAGACTCTATTTGCGGTAAATCCGAAATGGCTTCATCAACTGTTATCTTATGATCAAGCGGCAGGGGGGCGGGATGTTTCGGGGTGAGGTTCAAATCACGCCTTGTGCCAATTATAATCACTCTTTCCCTGTTCTGAGGGACGCCATAGTCAGATGCAAGAAGAACTTTATACTCAACATTATATCCTCCGAAATCTCCGGCTTTTCTAAACTCGTCTAGAATGGTATTAAGAACTTCGCCGTTTTTCATGGAAAGAAGGCCCTTGACGTTCTCCATTACAAAGACTCGGGGCGAATACCAATTAATAAACTTAACAAAGCCAAAGAATAACCGGTTCCTAGGGTCATCTGCCACTTTGTTCCTTCTTTTGTTGGCAAGGCTGAATCCTTGGCAAGGGGGACCTCCTATGATGATATCAGGGGTTACTCCTCCAATTAATTCATCAACTTCTTCTTTCGTTATTTGAGAGATATCTTTACGTAAGAAAGGAACGCCGGGAAAATTACGGCGGAAGGTTTTTTCGCAGTTTTCATCGATGTCAGATGCAAAAATAGAACGAATCCCGGCCATTGAAAACCCTTTAGTAAGCCCGCCGCATCCAGAAAATAAATCAATAGAAGTTAACGCGTTTTCAGGGTAATGGAAGTCGTAATTGATTCCATTTATTACTTCTTCAATGGTAATTGGATTCTCTTCGAATACGTTAAGGACCTTTTCAAATCGCTTTTTCCTCGAAACATGGGGACGAAGAGCGGAAAGAATTTCGCGACCAGTCAGATAAATGGGTTTCCCATCTATCCAATTTGTTCGTTCACGATAGAGGGCGAGAATTTTAGAGACATCTATACCGCGAAAGGTACACTCGGACACGAGCTTATACACGAGGTAATCGCCTTTAGGATCCTCATAACCAGAAATTCTCATCTGATCTTCCGTATAAACAGAACTCCCTTCGGCTTTATAGTAGAAAACCACATCCTCATTTCCAAATTCGTATAACACAATATATTGAGGATTGGCAATTCTGGGATTCTCTTTATTTATCCACCCGTTTCTTCCTTTTCCTAGCCTCACATTATACTTGCCACACGAATTCTCTTCAATTCCCTTATGAATCCAGTCCAATTGGTGCTTTTGATCGTTCCGAAAGCAACCAATCAAAAAAACGTCATTCTTGCATTCCTGAAGGGACTTTTCCTGCTCACGGATCGTAAGGGCTTGATCGAAATCAAATTCGAAAAACAGGTCTTGTTGTTGTGCAACTATGCTCGCCATATGGTATAATCAAATCCATTATTTAGAAGGTAAAAATACAAATAAAAATGCAAATGAGAAGTGTAAACTGTCAGCTGTTTTATTTCTTGTTCTTCTCGAACAGGCAATCGTAACCTGTAAAGAACCTCTCTCCGAATAGTATAAAATGTGTACACGTTGAAGGCGCTTGAGAAGGATTTACACTACTAGGTACAAGTTCCCTATAAGATATATTCAACGCAGTATTTCGCGGGTTGTTCACTCGAAAATACATGATGTGCTAGTCCAATCTCGGAGATGCAGCCGCTTAAATTAGTCACATATTCAGCTAGATTCTCGGGGCAAAGAAGACACTTTTAGGCCATTAGTGAAAGGATATAGCGCATTTAAGGCTATTTAAGATTCGGATATCTATTAGCAGATATCATGGATTCATAAGGGTGCTTTGATGAAGAAGATGCTCGATGCGGTAATGACTCTTTTTCTGGAGGGGGTTGATGCCGCCGAAGTAGCGGCCAGGGCGTTTGCCTGCAGCTATTGTCTGGTGGAGTTGAGTATCTTTTCCAGCGGACGAACTAACCTTTCTCGGAGCAAATACTATCTGCAAAGATTGCTGGGGCCGGATCTTGAATGAAGCTGAAAGAAATGATGAGAAATACCTGTCCGCTTTGCAGTCGAGTATCACTTTGAGCCGGTTGCAGGAAATGAAGAATAATCACGGTTCTTTTGTGATGCTTGAAGTTAACTTGGAATCATTTGATGTGCGCTATAGGGGAGGTTCGCTCGACTTATTCCGGGGGGGCTGCCTTTGTTTATTAATCATATAAAGGGAGGACATAAAAAAATATCGTTGATTTGTTTATATTTGTATAATTACACTTTATAAACATATTTTGGCACTAAATTGAGATTCGCTAATAGCCTTTATAATTCGAGTTTTCGAGGGACTTGGATTAGGATAGAGGCACTTAGAATTAGTAGAAATTGGGTTTACCTCTAGCAAGCCGACAAGCGTATTACTTAAGAGGCTCGTATTTTGGGGACGGGAGATCGTTTAGAGTATGTCTTTTTCTTGTAGATGCCGATAAAAGATTATTAGCAAAGGACAAGATGTGCCAATCCACGACAGCATGTAATATGGGTAACAAGGATTTTGACTTGATTAATTTGTAATAATGAACTATCTGTACATTTTTGGAAATGGGTTTGACATGGCCCTTGGGCTACGGACGAGTTATCCTGATTTTTACAAGTATTATCTGGAGAAACCGTCAGAAAACGAGATTATTGCAAGGCTAAAAGAAAGCATTGGGATGCAGAATAACAAGACATGGGCAGATCTTGAAATAGGCCTTGGCCAGTTCTCTCTAGAATGCCCTTCTGTGGATGCCTTCTTGTTATGCCTGAATGATATAAAGGATAATTTGGCGAAGTATCTAACAGAGCAAGAGGCGGGGATGGTTCTTCATTCTGGCCTGGACTCTTTTCTTCATCGTCCGGAATCTTGTCTAGAACCCCTCGATTCGATGAGGTTTGACAGCTTCTGCAGTACATATAGAAGAACGTATTCTTCAGAGAACAGATACAACATAGTAACTTTGAACTATACAAAAACGACGGAGAAATTATTGCTCTCCATAGATGACAAGCATATTAATAGCCCCTTTCACATTCATGGTAATATTTCAAATATGGTATTGGGGGTGAATGATGAAAGTCAAATAGCAAAATTAGATTTTGCGAAAGATCTTGAGTTTAGAGAAGAATTCTCAAAGCCAGAATATAATGCGGCTTGCAGAAATGCCAGGAATGAAACTTTCTCTAGGATGATTAAGGATGCGAATATCATTGTTATTTATGGGGCGTCGATGGGCTTGTCGGATCAAAAATGGTGGGATGCTATTGGGAAGAGATTGATGTCGAACACTGTGTCGGTTCTCTATTTCCCTTATGACGAGAAAAAGGATTGCGTACGGCATGAGAACCATCGTGATAGATGGATTAAGAGTTACTTCTCGGAATTGATGAAGAAGCTTAAGATTAATGATGAGAATGTTCCGTCTGTAGAGGATAGAGTATTTATCGGCATTAATAAATCATTTTTAAAACCAATCGAAGTGAGTGTTCGCGCTAAGGTTTCTTTGACTAGTTCTAAATAAAGGACACGCACATGTTGAAAAACTGGCCATATACCAATTTTGAGATGATGGGCTTTCTGTAAAGAGAAGATTACCGTCCTGCTGGATGGGCGGCCCTTATGCTTTTGAATAATACTGTGGGGCATTTATTGTCTCCCTTTCTCCTTCACTGTATGCCGCTCCACGATCTGGCCGCCCCCGTAGACGGCGAAGGCGGGTTTGCCGGAGGGGATGGTAATGCCGCCGAAGTAGCTCTTGCTAGGCGGAAGGCGTCTCTTGGGGCGTTGAGGTAGTGGGGCGTGCATTGTATCGTATGGGGCCGTAGTTACCCGTTACTGTGGCTGAATATCCGATTCATTTTCCTATATTTGCGCAGACCACACATGAATCCCTGGATTCGCAACATTCTAGCCATCTCCGATATGAAAGCAAATAGGATACTTCTCATCCTCGCCATTTTTTTATGTGGCGCGACAGGTTATGTCTCGTATAAGACTTCACTGCAAGTCAAAGAGCTGAAGGCACAAGTTCGGGTTTCGGAGCAAAAGATTGATTCCCTTATGATTGCTACGGCTAAGATTGCGAAGTCCACAAAGACTGTGTCATCTAAAGCGCAGCCCAAGTCTTTCTGGGAGCTCTTGTTCTCCGAACTCGAGGAGGAAGAAAAGGCGGCTGCCAATCAGAAGAAAGTTGCAGAAGCCAGAGCTAAAGTGACTGTTTCGACATCCTATCGCCTGGAGGATAGGTATGTTGTCGGTAAAGTTGAGTTGCCGGAGACCCTGGGTTCGCAAGCGGGAACGATTACCGTGAACGTGTCTGTAAGTCGGTATGGATCGGTCAAAAAGACTAGTGTCGCAGAAGGAGCGACAATTACTGATCCTGAGGTGGTTGAAGCGGTTCGTCGGGCTGCGCTCCAGACAGACTTCAATTCAAATTATGATGCCCCCGAACTAGTTGAGGGTACAATCACATATACTTTCAAAAAGAAATAGCATTATTTGATTCCGTACAGGCCGCCTGCCGTTTTTAAAACGGATTATGGTTCTTCACGGCATACCGCTCCACGACCTTCCCGCCCTCGTAGACGGCGAAGGCGCGTTTGCCTGAAGGGAGGGTGATGCCGCCGAAGTTGCGGCCGGGGCTTTTGTCTGCGGCTTTTGCCCGGCGGGCATGAAGGTTAGTTTCCAATCAAATCCCGCATCGTCGGATCTTGCTCTAGTTGTCGCTTGATCTTGCTCTTGGGCGTCGTAAAAACGTGCCCGAGAATGCCGATAGACACGATGTGTTTTTCTCCCTCGTATTCGAAACTGCCGATGCTGCAGAGAACGTAGTCGTCGACTGTCACGTAAGTATTGACTATGAGCCTCGAAACGGGGTTGCCAAGCATCCTGCCTAGGGAAACGATATCGGGATCCTCGCCGTCCAGGAGGACGGAGGAAATCGTGTCCGTTAAGGATTCCAGGTGCTGCTCTTTCTTGGGGCAGCTGATTATCATTACGATAATGAGACCGAGAAGAATCAGCGGAGCGATAAATTTACGCCACCTTTTGTTGCTGGCAGTGATTCTATTTTGGGCGGTAATGTATTTATCCACGGCATCGTGAAAGGCGCATTCATATTCGTCGAGGGTGGGGGCTTCCAATGTTTGAGCCTCCGGGATCTCGTTGACGCTGCCGTAGTATTTATTCTCGGCGTTGGAGTAGCGCGGGTTGCTGGTGAAATCTCTGTATTTCATCGAGTTGCTGGAACTGGTTATCAAATGCGAATGTAGTGTATTAAATCGAAGATGCAAAAATGAATAGTGTGAGGTGGGGGTGTGCTCTATTCTACTCAAATAATCCCCTTGATTACAACGTTCTTCTCTCCAAGGTGATTTTTAGCATCCGACTCTATCCTTTAATCAAGGGATGACGCTCGGAAAGTTCCTTGTTATGGTCGAGTAGCATTTTGCAAGTACAGATTTAAACAATCTTTAAGGCGAGAGCTCTCTTCGGGGTCTAGTTCATTGAGATTTGCTAATTCAAAAAACTCTTCACCATAGGTAGATAGTTTGACACTCCCGATTGTGTGATTTGTGGTGAAGGGGTAAGTACGAACTGTAATGCCTCGATTTCTTAATGACAGAAAATGATTAACGAGTTCTCCTGCAACAAGATCCCCGCTGTTCAAAAGAGCGTTATAGACCGGTTCATAATTTATTGTTTCTTGTCCGTGTAGTGCGGCTATTAAGCAAAGCTCGTCTAGGGGTGTATCTTTTAGTATTTTAGCTAAATTAGATAATGCCCCAATGTCGAATTTGTCTTGAAATGCAAAATTGCCAATCAATGAGGCGTATGCTTTTTCTTTCAATTCTTGCGCATCTTCTGCTGCTGCTCGGCAAACGATTTCTATTAAAGCCTCAACTTCTTGACCTTCAAGTTCTTTTTGTTTGATTGATCGGCCTGTTTCGATGTTCCGGACAGCGATATTGATTGCGTATTTAATTGTGTCCCCAATTCGCTGTTTTTCGCGGTCGGTCATACGTGATGCCCCCATGCTCGACAGCGCAAGCTCCATCGATCTCTGTAGAACGGGGGAGCAGGCGGATATTGCTGCTGCCGCTTCCGGGAAGAGAGATAATGCGCTGAGATTCACAGCCGAGGAGAAGAGGGTACTAAGGGTTAAAGCTTTTTCTTGTTTCATCTTACACATAACTAATGAGCTTATAATGACGAAACAAATATGGAGAGATTTTTATGTAATACCTTTAAAATGTTGATAACTTTTCCCAGTGTATTAGTGCTTCATATGTTTCTGTTAACTTAACAATTTGATCCACAAGATTTTTACTATATTTGTCTTATTCGAGAGAATACTCCTATGCCACTATCGATTTGCTGGTGAATAGGCGGCCCTCGTATATATTGATGTTAGAATGGATTCTATTATATCGTGAATAATAAGGCGCGAATTCCATTAATGTATTCCGTTGAATTCGTTGATTTTTTAAATAATTAGTTAATTATGATTTCGGCAGATGATATTAAAGATTTACTTCGGACTCGTGAGGATGGTACCCTTTTTCATAGAGAAAGCCAGACTCTCGAGTTTAAAGAATCATTTAATTTTAAAGGGCTCGCAGAGTACTTCCGCGATTTTGCGGCATTTGCTAATAACAAAGGCGGGTTCCTTATTATTGGAGTTAAAGATCGCCCTAAACGAGAGCTTGTTGGCATGTCCGAGAAGTCTCGAGAACTGTTTGATAAGATCGATCCAGAGAGGATTACAGGTTATTTGCTTGAAGATTTTTCCGGGAATATTACATGGGAACACCAAGTAATTGATATTAATGGGGTCTCCTTTGGCGTTTTCTCTGTTGAAGAGGCTGATACGAAGCCTATTATTTGCAAGAAAGACGAGTCGGACACTATTAAGAATGGCGAAATTTATTTTCGATATGGTGGCCGGACTCAGAAAATTCAATTCCCGGAGTTGGAGACAATAATAACTCGCAGGATTGAGAAACATAATTCTCAATGGATAGATTTGGTAACAAAAATCGGGAGATCCGGGCCGCAGAATGCTGCCATTGTAGATGTGGAAAAAGGCCTTATTGAAAAGAATGACTCGCAAATTTTGGTGGTTGGTGATGAACTTGTTCAAAAGATAAAGTGGATTAAAGAAGGATCTTTCTCTGAGAAACGTGGCGCACCAACCTTGAAACTGATCGGCGAAGTGCAGCCTGTTGATAAGGTTGAAGTCGTTAAAAAAGAACGGATTAATCGCTTGCGAGAATATCCCCTATCAGCCAGAGAACTTGCGGATCAAATTAAAGCCAAGGCGGGTATAACCATGAACAATGTGTGGAGAATAATTGACGAAAACAAGATTAAAGATAATTCGGATTATTCCTGCTATAACTTTAGGAATAAACGGCAAGAAGAAGAGTATGAGCAGAGCGGAAAGGTCGCTAATGGCACACCTTCAATTTATAAAACAACCGCCGTTGATTATATAATTCAAATATTTCATAATGAGCATTAAATAGTATTAAGCCAGAGAGCTTGATGGGATAATGAGTGATATGCAGTAATAATACTTATTAGCGCTCCAGACTGACTAAGCAGTGATGCTTCCATAATTATTTTGGGCGCGATTACTTTATGTTGAAGAAGAAATATAGAAGACAATCAAGAAGGATAAGTCACTAAATCCGAAAGGAATATTAAAAACAGATTGACCATTCTTGGTTATAATTTAATAGAATAGCTATGAAGAGGTATTACGTGAATGGCGGGATTTTGATCAATACGCCACTCTTTAAGCAGCAGGAGGCTGGGGCTGGGTATGAAATAGATATGGTGCCAGGCTGCGAAGTGTTACCTACCACGCATAAACTCCTAAACGGAGAAGACTATCTTCTTATTGATGAAGACTGTCCGCAGACAATGTTCGCAGAGTATTACGCGAAGACATTTTTTTCCACGGGGTATTGCTGGGCTCCGATGTTTCATAAGACCTATGAAGATGATTATTCCGAATTCCAAACAAGGCTTAATGATGCTCGGGCTCTCATGAAATTGAAAACCCAACTTATAGGTGAGTCCGCTGGCTCCTGCGCTCTTCTTTCGCGTTATGCTTTTTTTACGGTGTTAAGTGCGCTTGATACTTTTTTGGCGGATATAGTTCTGACTCGAATAACAAATGACGAAACCGCCTTTTATCAACTTGCGAGGAGAACGAAAAATTATAGAAATTGTGAAGCGGATTATGAGGCTGGTAAATATGGCGTGGTGGAGCAGAAGGTGATTGAATACGTATTGAAGCAATCGTATCTGAATGCCGATTCGATAAAGGAAACTCTTAACATGCTTTTTGGCTTTTCTGTTGTCGTTGACTCGACGTTGAAAGTTTTATTTCGTCAACGGCACAGAATAGCACATCGTGGGGGAAGATTGAGGGATGGAAGTTTTGTTGAATATTCGCCAGACGAAATAAACAATACCATCGTGTTAATTGACGGCTTTGTCGTCAAAATCATTGAACAGATTCGTAATTGGGAGTCGCAAAAGAATAATCTGGAAAATAGCTCTAAATGATGACGCTTAGAATCGCGTCATTTGGACGACCGATGCTTATGAAGTTGAGTAAACATGACCATATTATGGCAAACGATTGCATTAACCTTTCCGAGAATTTGTATGCGATTCTTTCTAAGTTTAACGGAGCAAAAGAGGATCCGAAAGTGGGCCGCGAGGAAGCGTTGAATAATGCTTTTCGACAGCTGGCCAGGAAGTTTCTTTATGGTGGATATATCCGCGTTCGCAATGAGTACGCGATCTTTATTAGCAAGGTCGAGTTTTATTATCACGAAGAGTATACTTCAGAGAATGGCGTCCGAGACTCTATCGTATATCATCGTGATGGAAGGTTTGTCGGCCGTGAGGTGCCGTATTTCCCCATAATGACTCTGCACTCTCATTGGTCGGGTTTCGATATTACTTTTGAAAAGCCTGGTACTTACCGTGCATCCGCTTTAATCCGTAAATATGTCGTTGTAGATATCAAAGAGAAATAGTTTGTAGTGCTGAAGACGACGGGTTTTGATAAGAAAGACAAACCGTTTGTCGTCGGGGAAATAAAATTGAGTGATGACCCCTTTGTTGATGATCGCTCTACGTACCTTCAATACTATCTCAACGGTTTTTCGTTGGCAGGACAAGATTCTGACATAAGATGGCAAGATATCGATAACCGGGAGTATCCTGAGCCTAAACAGGAAATACGGAAGAACGCTGGAGAGCATGAATGGGGATTTGTCTATAAAGACAAGGATGAGTATTTTGTTGCCCTAAAGGCCCTAAAGGACACATTGTAGATAAATGCTGATTCTGTGATGATTGCGCCCCGTTCCTGTGTCCTTCTACAAGGACGATGAAACGGGCGCGTTTATTCTTGACCTTTCGCTTTCACGGCATACCGCTCCACGATCTGGCCGCCTTCGTAGACGGCGAAGGCGCGTTTGCCGGAGGGGAGGGTGATGCCGCCGAAGTAGCGGCCGGGGCGTTTGCCGGCGGCTTTTGCCCGCTTGAGGGCGTCTTCGGGATTTCGGAAGTAGTAGGTGAGCATTGCGGCGGCAAGGTACGTCGCAATGTTGATGGGTTTTGT
>Ga0265298_10005977_pt1 | contig 15137 bp, 11 predicted proteins | sample AusTroGonzalo_MG_3_FD_193486 | JGI IMG/M metagenome (GOLD analysis project Ga0265298, IMG submission 193486) | Bovine rumen microbial communities from tropical cattle in Woodstock, Queensland, Australia - Gonzalo_01 | ecosystem: Host-associated > Mammals > Digestive system > Stomach > Rumen ... | reverse complement strand
GGGCTTGGTGATTGTGCCCAGGACAAGAGTCGAACTTGCATGCCGTAATCGGCACCACCCCCTCAAAGTGGCGTGTCTACCAATTTCACCACCTGGGCTAAACGGCTGCAAAAATACAACTTTTTTCAATGCAACAACCACTTTGAGAAAAATTTTTCATATTTTTTTCTTCGCATTGCTTAATTTCTTATTTTTGAAGCGTTTAAAATCCAAGATTATGCTTACAGAAAAAGACCTTCAACAGCTTTCGGCAAGAAACATCACCGAAAATCAAGTAATACAGCAAGTTGCACAACTCAAACGCGGCACACAATACGTCCAGCTGATGCGTCCCGCCACCCTCGGTGACGGCATCCTGCACATGGACGAGGAAAAAGTGAACATGATGACGGCCGTGTTTGACGCCGACAAGGAGTTTTACCAATTCACAAAATTTGTCCCCGCTTCGGGTGCGGCCTCGCGCATGTTCAAGGACCTCTTCGCTTTCATCGAGACTGCTGAAGAGACCAAGTTCACCGACATCTTCTTCGCTCATATCCACAGCTTCGCCTTCTTCGACGATCTTAACGACGCCTCGAAGAAGCTTTATGATCTCGACATCGACACCATGCTGCAACAAGGGCGTAAGGTGGACATCGTGAAAGCCCTGCTCCTCGAAGACGGCCTCAACTACGGCAAGCTGCCCAAGGCATTGCTGAAATTCCACCACTACCCCACTTTCAACCGCTTGGCGCTGGAAGAGCATCTGGTAGAAGCCGCCCGCTATGCCACCGACAACGAAGGCGTGGCCAAGCTGCACTTCACCGTCTCGCCCGAGCACGAGGAGCCTTTCAAAAAGACCGTCAGTGCGCTGAAAGCCGACTACGAAAAGAAATACGGTGTGCGCTACGACATCACCTATTCCTGCCAGAAGCCTTCCACCGACACCGTGGCCATCGACGCCAACGGCGAGCTGTTCCGTGAGGCCAACGGCAAGATTCTGTTCCGTCCCGGCGGCCACGGCGCGCTCATCGAAAACCTCAACGACCTTGGCGAGGAAATCGTCTTCATCAAGAACATTGACAATATTGTTCCTGAGACCAAGGCACAGACGACCATAGCATATAAAAAGGTGTTGGCAGGTCTCCTACTCCACCTGCAGCAGCGCACCTTCGAGTACCTTGAGATGCTCGACCAAGGCGCCGTCTCTGCCGAAGAGTTGGATGAAGCCCTCCGTTTCGCCAAAGAGGACTTGATGATCGACATCCCCGACTTCGTGAACGAATACAACGACATCGAGAAAATCGACTACCTGTACAACAAGCTTAACCGCCCGATGCGCATCTGCGGCATGGTGAAGAACGAAGGCGAGCCCGGGGGCGGTCCCTTCTGGGTGAAGAACATGGACGACGAGGTGTCGCTGCAAATCATCGAGTCTTCACAAATCGACCACAAGAACCCGCAGCAGGAGGCCATCTTCCAAGGCTCGACCCACTTCAACCCCGTCGACCTGGTGTGCGGCTGCTGGAACTACAAGGGTGAAGCCTTCAACTTAACAGACTACGTTGATGCCAACACAGGCTTCATCTCCAACAAGTCGAAGGACGGCCGCGAGCTGAAGGCTCTCGAACTGCCTGGCCTCTGGAACGGCGCCATGGCCGACTGGATCACCATCTTCGTCGAAGTGCCCATTGAGACCTTCAACCCCGTAAAGACGGTGAATGACTTATTAAAACCCATGCATAATTAAAACCAACTATATCATGACACTCAAAAAAGAAGAATTCAAGACCCTATTGATGCTCTATGCCGCAAACATCGACGGTAACATCCAATCGGAAGAAGTGAGAATCATGCTTGAGAAAAGCGGTTTCGACACAGTGGAAAGAATGGAGAAACTGTTCTCCAAGATGAACGATGCCGAGGTGCTCGAATGCATCCGCGAGAACAAGGACTTTTACGCTGACACCGAAGCCAACCGCCTCGAGATCATCCATGACTGCTGCGCCATCATCGAAGCTGACGAGAAAACAACGATGATGGAGAGTCAAATGGTCAGGGCGATAGGCAGGCTGCTGGAATGACCTGTATGAATCCCCTTTGCCAACCTACCATGAGTACACCCTATAATCCCCGGCCCATCGACACCTCCGACATTGAACTCTCGGACGAGCTGAAACGACTCGTAGAGCATCTGGCACACAACGTCCATGAGAGCTGGGCTCTCGGACGCCTCAATGACGGCTGGACATACGGCCCCAAACGTAACGATGCCCTCAAACAGCATCCCTGCCTCGTCGAATATGACGACCTGCCCGAGAGCGAAAAGGACTATGACCGGAAAACGGTGGTCACAACGCTGAAAACCATTCTACAGTTGGGATGGAACATAGAAAAGAACCCGACAACAGATCATAATAATGAGTCAAAAACAGCATAAACTACGCCTACGTTTCGACAGGACACTATCAACCAGCCTAGTCAAGCAAATCGCCATTCTTTTAGGCATCCTCCTGGTCACTTTAGGGCTGTCCTTCTTGTTTCTTGATTGTTCAGGAAGCGACTGGAAATCCTATTGTAAAAGCCAAAACGACCTCAGTCCATGGCTTTTGCCTATATTCCTGCTGATTGACACCAACTGCCTCAACCACCTCTACATCGACGGTGTCAAGGGGTGGATGCTTTTCGCCTGTTGTTTGACCTATATGATAGGGTTCATCGTCTTCAACGGCATGCTCGTCGGTGTCATCACCAATGCCATTGGAACCCGTATAGACAATTACCACAACGGACTGACACACTATCTGAAATCTGGCCACTATGTCATCATGGGTTACGATGAGATGGTGCCTTCGGTCATCGAAGACATCTTTGCAAAAGACAAGGAAGCGTATGTGCTGTTGCTGACCTCCTATGATGCAAAGAAAATCATGGAAAGGCTCAAGAAGTCGGTGGCCAGAAAACAGATTGACCAGATCATTGTCAACTATGGCCAAAGGACAGCCATGGATTATTACGATGACATTCACCTCGAGAACGCCCGAGAGATTTATATCGTAGGCAACCGCACCCTCCCCGACCACGACGCCACCAATGTGGAATGTGTCGACAGCATCTGCACCTACCTGAAAGCGCACCCCTCCAACCCCAAGCCCTCGCGCATCACTTGCGTCTTTGAAGACATCGACACCTATGCCGCCTTCAAGACCTCCGAGATTTTTGGAGAAGTGAGGGAGCTAGGCATCGAGTTCTTCCCATACAACTTCCATATAGGTTGGGCTCAGCAGGTGTTTATATCCCAGTCCTATAAAGAGAAAAGCAACCCCACCGTTGAAATACCCTATCCTGCCATTTATGGCGACGGCATCGGTCCCAACGACCCTAGATTCGTCCACTTGGTCTTTGTGGGCACCACCAATTTGGCTGTATCGTTCGCCATGGAAGCTGCCCACATGCTGCATTTCCCCAACTTCGACGAAGCCACCAAAAAGCCCAAGACAAGGATTACCTTCATCGAACGCAATGCCGACAAAGAGATGGCCTTGTTCAAGACCCGAAACCGCCATTTGTTCGAAATCCTTGAGCAGAAAGTCAATATCCTTGACGTGGAATTCGAGTTCATCGAAGGCGACATCTTTTCCGACAAGATACAGGATTTGCTCAAAACGTGGGCCAACGATAAAGGCCACCGTTACCTCTCCATTTTCCTCACGATGGCTGACCAAAGAAATAACTTCATCATGGGCATGAATATGCCCGATGAAGTATACGACAACGCCATCCCCGTATTTATCCGTCAGAACAAAGCCGACAACTTCGTCACCAACCTAAGGAAAGTCGACAACCGTGAATTCACTTATGCGCATGTCGAAAACGGGTCACTGGAAAGCGAGATGAGAAAGGGGCGTTATGCCCACCTCTATCCTTTTGGCATGGAAGACATGGCCTATTTCAACGACGAGGTTTCCTGCCGCCGAGCCAAGCTCATCAACTATCTGTATCACACAGCCGATTACAGCAATTCTCGTTTTGCCGACATGACAGTTCCCACAGACACCCTTTGGACCAATGCCAACAAATATTGGCAAGGTCTTTCGGTAGCCCTGAAATGGTCGAACCTATACTGTGCCTATAGTATCATTAGCAAGCTGGCCTCACTGAGGGTCATGCGCGGTCTAAAACCCGACGACACATCCCATGACCAGCAACCGCTTACCCAAGAAGAAATCACGATGCTTGCCCGTGTCGAGCACAACCGATGGAACATGGAAAAGCTGATGATGGGCTACAGAAAGGCCAAAGCAGAAGAAGACCTATACCAACACCCGGAATTTGCCAAAGAACTAAAAAAGAACAAAGACCTCTATATCCACCACGACATAAGACCCTACGATGAGTTGCCCGAGTCCACCAAACTATTGGATATGGAAATCGTCAGATTCATCCCCTGGATACTAAAGATGACCGAATGATGAAAAAGATATTACTATTAACAATTTCCGTTTTGCTGGGCTTGACAGCATCGGCGCAAACCCAACAAGGCTTCGTGAAGACCAAAGGCCGCATGGTGAATGGCAAACTCGTGCCTGGACAAGGCCTGAAAGGTGCCGTCGTCTCCGTCAAAGGAAGGACTGCCCTCTTGGTGAATGCCGACAACGGCTCCTTCTCCTTCCCTATCACCAACCAACAATTCCGCTTGGACTCCGTCAAGAAAAAAGGCTATCAGCTGGTCGACTACGAAGCCTGTCCGAAGAGCTATACCTACTCGCCTAACCCTATCTATATCCTCATGGAGACGCCAGAGCAGCAGCTCCAAGACCAACTCGATGCCGAACGCAAGATACGCCGTAACCTGCAGAAACAGCTACAGGCCAAGGAGGACGAGCTGGAGGAGTTGAAAGGAAGTGGCAAAATCTCGGTCAAAGACTACCAAAACTCGCTGCAGAAGCTCTACTCCCAGCAAGAGAGCAACGAGCGACTCATCGTGGACATGGCCCAGCGCTATGCTTCTCTCGACTATGACCAGCTTGACGAGTTCTACCGACAAGTATCATATTTCATCGAGAACGGAGAGTTGGCAAAGGCTGACTCGATGCTCAACAGTAGAGGTGACATCGGTCAGCAGGTCAACGACATCCGCCAGCGCGGACAGGTGCTCCACGAGAAACGTGAAACACTGCAGAAGGCCGAGGTGGTGCAGCGTGGCGACATCCACGAGGCAGCACAACGCTGCTACAGCTACTACGAGACCTCTTTAGTGCAACACCTCAACGACACGGCAGCCTACTTCCTCGAACTGCGCGCCAGCCTCGACACCACCAACCTGGAATGGATGAATGATGCCGGTCGTTTCATCACCGAATACCTTGCAGATCACGACCGCGCCTTCCCGTATTTCCAAAGCATCCTGCGCAGCGCCCGCGAAGAGTATGGCGAGAACAGCGACTGGGTGGCTGTGTGCTACAGCAATATCGCTTCATACTACTATGACAAAGGCGATTACGCCCAATCGGCCAGCTACAACGACAAAGCCTTCGCCATGCGCGTGGGCCTCTACGGCCCCAACCATCCCGACGTCGCCACCAGCTATAACAACAAAGGCTGCACCTTGATGAAACAGGAGAATTACGACAATGCCCTCGTCAACTTCAACCAAGCCCTCCATATCTTGCAGCGCAAATACGGTGAGAACCACCCATTAGTCGCCAGCTGCTACGACAACATCGGACAGAACTACGCTTATCAGGGAGACTATGTAAATGCCCTGGAATACCACAACAAAGCCCTTACCATCAGGCAAGCTATCCTTGAGCCCGACCATCCCGACATCGCCTATAGCCTCAACAACATCGGCTGCACCTGCATCGATATCGGAGAATATGACACGGCTCTCAAGTGCCTCAATGCTGCCTTGAACATCTGGACCAAGATATACGGCGAAAAACATCCAGAGGTGAGGAAATGTAGGGGCAACATCGGCAGCACCTATCTGCAGATGGGCATTGCCCAAGCCAACGAAGGCGACCTCAAGGCCTCCTTCGAGAACCTCAACCGTGCCCTGACGATAATGAGCGAGGTCTATGGCGACGACAACGAAACCGTCATCGAGCTCAAGAAAACCGTACAAATAATGAAGTCCGCCATCGAAGAGAAATAAGCTATGGACAACAACACCTTCAAATATTTCGCTTTCATCAGCTATAACGCGAAAGACACCGACTGGGGCAAACAGCTCCAAAAGAAACTTGAGCATTACCGCATGCCCACCACCCTGTGCAGCGAACACGGATGGAAGCGCACTCCTATCAACCCGGTCTTCTTCGCCCCCACCGACATCCGCGCCGGCGGCCTCAGCGAGGAACTGCAGGAAAGGCTGAAAGACTCGCAAAACCTCATCGTCATCTGTTCGCCCAACTCAGCCAAGTCAGAATGGGTAGGCAAGGAAATCGAGTTTTTCCATAGCCTCGGACGCACCAAAAACATCCACTTTTTCATCGTCGATGGCACACCCCACAGCGGCAACCCCGACACTGAGTGTTTCAACCCTATTATTGACAAACTCGGGCTGCCTGAGATATTGGGAGCCAACATCAACGAGAAAATCTACCGCTGGCCTTGGCTTAACCGCGAACGAGCCTACGTGCAGCTCATCTCAAAACTCCTTGGCGTGGAGTTCGACTCCATCTGGCAGCGGCACAAACGCCGACTCATCGGCAAGACATTGGCATGGGTCTTTGGCATTCTTGCCGTCATCGCCATCATCTTCGGCGTATGGAAAGCCAACCAGCCCATCGATGCCACGCTTACGTTGAATGAAGCCTCGATACACAACGACAACCTGCCCCAGATGCAAAATGCCATCGTGACCATGGAACTCGAAAACGAGACCAAGACTGATACCTTAGCATCATTCGATAGTCCATTGGTATTCAACAATATACCACATCGTTTCTTGGGTAAGCCTGTCCACCTGACCGTGAGCTGCAAAGACTTCCTGAGCCTTGACACCACCCTGACGCTGACTCCAACTATGACCCTTGGCTTGCGCCGCGACCCCAGCGTCTATGGTGACGTGCGCTTCAGGCTATGGAACCCGAATGAAGAGACAACGGCACCCAATACGAAGATAAGCATCGCTGGCATCGAGACGACGTCTGACGAAGAAGGCTATGTCACCCTCTCCATCCCGTTGGAACTACAGCAGTGCTATTACATCGTTGAAGCCTCACTATCATTGGGCAATGACACCCTACACATGCCTTGTGGCGGCTATGAGATGATTGAGCTGAGATAACAACGTCCCATGAAAAGACTACTTTTCTTATCTCTCTGCCTGTTGGTTGCAGTCTTCACCTTCGCCCAAACCCAGCAGGGCTATGTGAAGACCAAAGGTCGCATGGTCGACGGCAAACTTGTGCCCGGTCAAGGCATCAAGGGAGCCACCATCACCATACAGGGTCGTAACGCCATATTGGCCAATGACGAAGGTAAGTTCTCGTTTCCCATTCCTTCCAAGACCTTCCATTTTCTGGAAGTGAAGAAAAACGGTTACCAACTCGTAGATGCCGACATTATCCGAAGAAGCTTCACTTATTCTTCCACGCCCATCTACATCGTCATGGAGTCGCCCGACCAGCAGCTCAACGACCAACTCGCTGCCGAACGCAAAATACGGCGCTCAATGCAACGGAAACTGGAAGAACGCGAGGACGAGATTGAAGCCCTCAAGGCCCAACAGAAAATCACCAACGACGAATACCTCGCTGCCTTGCAACGTCTCTATGCCGAGATGGAAAACAACGAGCGCCTCATTGCCGATATGGCCAAGCAATATGCCCAGATGGACTACGACCAGATGGATGAACTGAACCGCCGCATCAGCGACGCCATCGTCAACGGACGTCTCGCCGAAGCCGACTCGCTGCTCCATTCGAAAGGCGACTTGAACGACCGCATCAACGAGGTGCGGCGCGAGCAACAGGCTGAAAGCCAGCGGCAAAAGCAATTGGATTTAGAAAAAGCTGAACTCGAGAGCGCCAAGGTCGGCACGAAGAAGAAACTCAACGACATCGCCGACGACTGCAAACGTTACTTCGACCGCTTCAAGATGGATCTACAGTTCGACTCGGCGGCCTACTACATCGAGCTGCGCGCCGAACTCGACACCAACGACATGGAATGGCAATACGACGCTGCAGCATATTCCAGAGACCAAAACCGATTCGACAAAGCGGAGACCTATTTCCTTCGGCTGCTTCATCTCTTCACTCCCGACGAAGGTGTAGAACCGGACGAAAATGACCTGTATTTAATGGCCATGTCCATGAATAATCTTGGCATTTTGTATTCCAACACACAACGTCCCCTCGAAAGCGAAGAGATGTTTGAAAATGCGTTGGACATCTATAGAGACTTGGCTCAAGACGTTCCCTCCCATGAGGCCAACATAGCCTTGACACTGAACTATCTGGCCGGCTTATACTACGACAACCAGATCTTTGACGAAAGTGAGGCCATGTACCTTGAAGCATTGGAAATAAACAGAAGATTGGTCAAAGAAGACCCACAAACCTATGAAGTGGATTTGACCATGACCCTCAACAACCTTGCCATCCTTTATGGCGACACGAAACGCCTTGCTGAAGCCGAAGCCATGTACTTGGAGACATTGGAAATCCTACGGCGCTTGACACATGACGACCCAGGGACCTACGAACCTAACATGGTCTTGACACTCAATAACCTCGGCGCACTCTATAGACAGACCCAACGATTCGCTGAAGCTGAAGCCATGTATTTGGAAGCTTTGGACATACGTAGACGGTTGGCTAAAGACAATCCGCAGGCCTACGAACCCGGCCTGGCAATGACACTGAGTAACCTTGGTGTTTTGTATGACCACACACAACGCCATTCCGAAGCTGAAGCCTTGTATCTGGAAGCCTTGAGCATTCGTCGACACTTGTCCGAATACAACCCTAAGGCATACGAACCCGACTTGGCTTCATCGCTATTTAACATGGCTGGATTGTATTATGACGCGGGCGATTTTGAGAAGGCCGAGTCATTTATATTGGAAGCCTTGGATATATTCAAGAGACTGGCCGACAACAATCCTTTGGAATACAACCCTGAATATGCCTCCACGCTTTATAGCCTTGCCCTATTCTATTCCGACGAAAAGCACGAAGAGAAGTATTTAGAGACAAGAAAAGCATTACTTACAGAAGCCGCTGATATATTCCGACTCTTGGCCGAATACAATCCACAAACCCACGAGAAAGCATTAACCAACACCTTGCTTCAACTCAACCATGTCTATGTCCAAGAAGGGAATGCCATAGATGGTTACCAAAACGACCTTGAGCTGTTACCACTGTTGGAGGCTCAAGTAAAAGCTGACAAAGAGACATGGACGGAAGACTATGAACGCGTTCTTTTAACCATAACCCTTGACTCATTCCTCTCTGGCCATTTCACGGAGGCTGAGCAATATGCACGGCAATTCCTCGCCATCCATCTCGACAACGGCACTACAACAGTCGTCCTCGCCGAGACATTGCTGTTGCAAGGTAGATTTGAAGAAGCCAAGCCATACTTCCTCCAAATGAAGGATGCCTATGGAGAGGGCTTCCTCAATGATTTTAACGACCTTGAAGAAGCAGGTTTCATCCCCAAGGAACGCAAATCCGATATCGAGCGCATGAAACGGTTGTTGCAGGAATAATCCTTACTTCCCTTCCTTAAACTTCACGATGGCTTCGATAATCTCGTCGTTGTCGTCGGAGATGGTGAGCAGCATGTTTTTGAAGATGCCTCGGTCGCTGAGGTCTTTCAGCAACGTATAGGCGGGCATGTAGTTGGTGTAATAGTCCTTGCCCATGAAAATCATCGGGCTGGCGTAACCCACGCTCTCATAGTGGTTTTGTCCCGCATCCTGGAAAATCTCCTGCATGGTACCTGCGCTGCCGGGCGTGTAGATGATGCCGCCCTTGGCGATGGTGACAATACCGTCCTCACGCACACTATTATCAAAGTATTTGGCGATGTCAGTGGCGAAAGGTGCCGTCGGCTCGTGACCATAATACCAAGTCGGGATGGCCAGGCTGTGGTATTCCGATTGTAAAGGAAAACGTTCCATCACCTCGAAGCTGCGGCGCAGCCAGCCTTCGTCCTTGAAGGTCGGTGATGGCATGAGCATGTCGACGGCCTCGTTGGTCTCGGCCTCGCTCCTACCCGCCATCCAAGCCCCGAGATGCGTGGCTTCCATGGCGCCAGGGCCACCGCCCGTCACCATCAGCCTGCCCATTTCCGTGAGTTTCTTGCTCAAGAAGACGATTTGGCGATAACCCGGGTCGTCGCGACGCTTGGCATGGCCGCCCATCACGCCGATGACGTCCTTCTCGTTGTACTGTTCCAACATGGTATAGAGCGCATGGGTGATAAAATGGTCGTGCAGCGAACGCGCCAAGGTCTCATGAATCTCATGACCGTACTTACCCTGGTCGATATAATGACGATAGACCTTGGTGTCGTAACAAGTCTCGAAGGTCGACTCATCGTGGTAATCGTAGCCTTTATAGAGTATCTCGCTGTTGTATAATCCTTTGGGATAGGTCGAGAAGGGCTTGCCCAGACTCGGCACAAACACGCCCAACTCATCGGTAGCCATCTCCTTCATCACACGTTCATAAATGCCTTTAGCATCGAGGCAGTATTTCTTCATCAGCTCGTCGGCTTGTCCCGACTCGCCGAAGCGGTCGTCCATGCCGATGCGCACCACCTTAATGGGGTGATTCTCTGTCAGGTATTCGACCACGGCTCCGCCCAGGCCACCAGTACGCTGGTGTTCCTCCACGGTGAAGAGCATTCGGGTCTCCTCGGCGGCCTTCTTCAGAATCTCGCCGTCCAAAGGCTTGATGGTGTGCATGTTGATAACGCGCGCCGAAACACCTTGTTTTTGCAGCATCTCAGCCGCCTGCAAGCACTCCCACACCTCGTGGCCGGTAGCCACCAAGGTGACATCGTCGCCTTTGCGCATCAGCTGGGCCTTGCCGATGACGAACTCCTGGTCTTCATCAGTGAAATTGGCCACGGGCTCGCGACCGAAACGGATGTAAACGGGGCCGTCGCATTCCAAGATGGCTTTCTCCGTGGCAATCTTGGCTTGTGTGGCATCGCAGGGCGAGAGGATCATCATGTTGGGCAGCACGCGCATGGCGGCGAAGTCCTCCAAGGCCTGATGTGTGGCCCCATCGGGGCCCACCGACACGCCGGCATGAGCGCCGCCTATAACGGCATGAACATTATTATAGCATAGCGAGATACGGATTTGGTCGTTAGCACGGTGCGCCGCAAACACGCCGTAGGTGCTGAACACCGGCACCTTGCCGCTTAAGGCAAGGCCTGCCGCCGTGGCCACACAGTCCTGCTCGGCGATGCCCATTGAGAAAAACCTATCAGGAAAAGCCTCAGCAAAGAGGTTCATCCCTACAGAGTTGGTGATGTCGGCACCCAGTCCGACCACACGGTTGTCCTTTTGTGCCGCAGCCAGCACGCCCTCGCCGAAACCGGTTTTGGTCGCTTTATTACCTTTGTTCTTATATTCCATAATGTGTTAGTTTAATTCGTTGAGAAATCCTTGTAATTGTTCTTTGGTCGGCACCTTGCCATGCCATTGGTTGTTGTCCTCAATGCTTTTCACGCCTTTGCCCATGATGGTGTCGGCGATGATGACCGTGGGCTTTTGTTCCTCTTTATCAGCCAGTTCCAAAGCCATCTTGATCTGGCCCATATCGTGGCCGTCGATCTCGATGGCATGCCAGCCGAAGGCCGTCCATTTGTCGCGCAAGGGGTCGATGGCCATCACCTTCTCGGTGCCGCCGTCGATTTGCAGGCGGTTGCGGTCGATGATGACACAGAGGTTGTCCAGTTTATGATGCGCCGCCGCCATGGCCGACTCCCACACGCTTCCCTCCTGCTGCTCGCCGTCGCCCATGATGCAAAACACGCGATTCGGCTTGTTATCCATCTTGGCCGCCAAAGCCATGCCCAAAGCCACGCCGATACCTTGTCCCAAGCTACCAGAACAAGTCTCCAAGCCGGGCAGGCGGAACTCATAGCTCGGATGCCCTTGAAGACGGCTGCCCAATTTGCGTAAGGTGAGCATCTCCTCTTCGGGGAAATAGCCCGCCGCAGCCAAAGTGGCATACAACACGGGTGCCGTATGGCCTATGGAAAGCACCACCTTGTCGCGACCCTCCCAATCAGGATGCTGCGGGTCGTGACGCAGATGATTGAAATACAAAACAGTGAAAACGTCCACCAAATCGAGAGAGCCGCCCGTATGTCCCGAGCCAGCCTCAGCCAAAGCAGTCAAGATAAGCCGACGGATATGTCTTGCTTTCTCTTCCAATGAAATCATACCAATAAACCGATTAAGTCTTTGACAATGAACACTAAACAAACAAATGCATAAATCAGTTTCAGCAGCGTACCCACCAGGAATCCGACAAAAGAGCCGAAAGCTGCCCGCCACGCGTCCCTATTAGGAGTTTTGGCGATTTTTTCGCCAATATAGGCGCCAAAAAACGGTCCCGCAAGAATGGCAATGAAGGCAAAATTATAAAACAAGGTGAGCGTCAGTCCCACCAAAAGACCAATGGTGCTGCCCCACATTCCCGCCTTGGAACCGCCAAATTTCTTCGTTCCCCAAATGGGCACCACATAGTCCAGGGCAAAAATCACCGCAGCGATAACGCCCATGACGACAAGGAAAGTGACCGAATGCTCGACTCCTTGGACAAACGCCACAGCCAACAGGCTCAGATAGCTGAAAGGCGGTCCAGCAATGCCAGGCACAATGGCTCCGACAATGCCGACAATAGCCAGACAGATGGCCGCTGCAATCAATACGACATTCATTTCATTGTGTTTTAGAAGGCGAAAATACGCAAAAATTTGTGAATAAATCCCTTTTTTAAACCAAAACTGCATTTTTGCACAAATATTTTGATTTTTGGGAAATCAGCCTTACATTTGCGGCATTAAACCCCAATGGCATGAAGAAACTTCTACTCCTAATAACAATCATCCTCTCAACATCAACGGTTTTTGCCTACGACATCATCCATCCCATCGGTGGTCGTGCCGCTGCCATGGGAGGCTCTTCGGTGGCTTCGCAAGGGCTGTGGGCTTTGCAAAACAACCCTGCCGGCGTGGCCAATCTGGAGAAAATCAGCCTGGGCCTATACTATGAAAACCGCTGGATGTTGCCCGAAACAGCCTACAAATGCGGTGCCTTCGCCCTACCCACCAAATTCGGCACTTTAGGGCTGAGTTTCAACCAGTTCGGTTCATCGAAATACAATGAAAACAAGTTCGGCCTCGCCTATGCCAAGGACTTCGGTCGTTACCTGCAAATCGGCCTTCAACTCGACTACCTCCTGCTGAAAATCGGCAATGATTACGGTACATTCAACGCGGTTACCTTTGAGTTGGGCTTGCAGTCGCATGTCACCGACAAACTGACCTTGGGCACCTATATTTTCAATCCTGTCAATTTCAGTTTTGAACAGACCCTTAATCATGAGAAACTGCCTATCGTGTTTCGTTTCGGCATGGCCTACCAGTTTACCAAGGATTTCGTCGGGCAATGCGAAATTGAGAAAAACACGGAGCTTGAGGGGGTTAGCTTGCGCGGCGGATTGGAATATGAAGCCGTAAAAAACCTATACATTCGAGCAGGTGTGCAGACCAACCCGGGCATACTTAGTTTCGGCCTCGGCTACGCCATCAGCTTCGCGCAAATCAACGTGGCGGCACAACTACACAACGAGCTGGGTGCCTCCGCACAAATCAGCATGATCTTCAGCATCGGGAAGTGACATGAAACGGCTGGTTTTCACCATATTATTCCTGACAGCCGCCTTGTTTGCAAAGGCGCAAATCGCCGTCGACACGCTCAGTACCGAAGCCTTGAACAACCTGCTCATCGAACAAGTGGAGCGCTTGGCCGAAGACAGCGATGACGACCTTGATTATGAAGACCTTTTGGAAAACTACATCTTCCTCAGCGAGAATCCTGTCAATCTCAACAGCGACGAGGTCAGGCAGTTGGTGGAACTGCATCTGATTTCCGTGTTCCAGTACGAGGAATTGCAGAAATACCGCCGCTATTACGGTGATTTCATGTTCCTCGATGAGCTGGAGATGGTGGAAGGCTTCGACGAGCAGACTCTGGCCATCATCAAGCCCGTGGTTTGCATAGAAAAAGACCAGAGTAAGGACAAAATCACGCTCGGCAAGATGGCGCGTTACGGCAAACACCAACTGTTAGGCCGTTACGAACAAATCCTTGAAAAACAACAAGGTTACGCCCCCATTGACGACTCGACACTTTTGGCTAAGCCCAACTCGCGCTACCTCGGCAGACCGCAGAAATACCAATTGAGATACACCTATAACTATAGGAACAAGATTCGCGCGGGCTTTGTGTTGGAGAAAGACGCCGGCGAGATGTTCTACACTGACAAGGTCAGCGACACGATACAAAAACTGCTGGGCAGCCAATACCATCGCGGTTTCGACTTCGTTGGTTTCCACCTCTATGCCAAGGACTTGGGCATTGTGAAAGCCGCTGCTTTGGGTGATTATCAATTGGCTTTCGGTCAAGGCTTGACGCTATGGTCGGGCATGAGCTTCGGTAAGGCGGGCGCAGGCAGCAGCGTGATGAAGCAAGGACGCGGTATCAGTCCCAAAGGCTCTGCCAGCGAATACGCCTTCATGCGCGGCGCAGCTGTCACACTTGGCGGCGGACCTTTCAGCGGCACCCTCTTCTATTCCAATCGATGGGTCGACGCCAACATCAGCGTGGCCGACACCTTGGACAACGAGGCCGAACTCGTCAGCAGCCTGCAAGAAACTGGCTATCACCGCACGATAGGCGAGCTGTTAGATCGCCATGCCATACGGCAACAAGTCGTTGGCGGACATCTGGCCTACGCCGTTGCCCATTTCGAGGTAGGCTACACGGCACACCACACCTGGCTCAGCGTGCCGCTTGAGCTCAGACCCAGCCACTACAACCAGTATTATTTCCAAGGCCAAAGCCTCACCAACCAAGGCATCGACTTCAAGTATGTGAAAGGTAAATATGC
>Ga0265298_10005976_pt1 | contig 15138 bp, 5 predicted proteins | sample AusTroGonzalo_MG_3_FD_193486 | JGI IMG/M metagenome (GOLD analysis project Ga0265298, IMG submission 193486) | Bovine rumen microbial communities from tropical cattle in Woodstock, Queensland, Australia - Gonzalo_01 | ecosystem: Host-associated > Mammals > Digestive system > Stomach > Rumen ... | reverse complement strand
CCACATCCTCCCAACCCCTCAACAGGTGGAATGGCAGGAAGGTTTCTTCGTTTGGGACAACCAAGCCATCGACTCAGCGCTGGTGGGCCATCTCGACGTGCCGAGGAACGAAGATCAGGCCTATAGGCTCACCGTCACCAGCAAAGGCATCCTGATGGAGGCCACCACCGAGACAGGTTTGTTCTACGCCCGACAGAGCCTGAACCAACTTCGCCGTTATGCTTCTCTCACCAGCTATCGTCATACTTCACCGACCAACAAAGAAGGTACCGTCCAGATTCCTTGCATGACCATCCTCGACTGGCCCGACTTCAAGCTACGCGGCTGGCAGGACGACATCAGCCGGGGTCCCATCGTCAGCATGGATTACCTCAAACAACTCATTCCACAATTGGCCGAATGCAAACTCAACTGCTTCTCGCTTTATACCGAGCACACTTTCCGCACCCAGAGCCACCCCGACGCAGCTCCGCCCGATGCCTTCACCGCCGAGGAGATCCGTGAGTTGGATGCCTTTTGCAAGCAGTATCACATCGAACTCATCGGCAACCAGCAATGCTTTGCCCACTTCGAGGAGATTCTCAAGAATCCCGCATACGAGTATCTGGCCGACGCTCCCGACAACCTCAACCCTGGCATTGAGGCAACCTACGAGTTTCTGGACGATATCATCGGCGAGGAAGCTCAAGCCTATTCGTCGCCACTATTCAACATCAATTGCGACGAGACCGAGAGTCTGGGTAGTGGCAAGGCCAAAGCATACGTTGACTCCATCGGTCGTTCCGAGGCCTATTGGAGGCACATCAACCGTGTGAACGAAATCGTGAAACGGCATGGCAAACACGCCATGATGTGGGGCGACATTGCCGACCAGGACCCCGAGATTCTCAACAACCTCGACAAGGACATCATCTTCTTGGCTTGGAGCTATGCCGGTCGCTACAGCTACGACGACTTCCTGCACCCCTACGCCAAATCAGGACACGAATTCATGGTCGCCCCGGGAGTCAGCCTTTCGGAGAGGGTTTGGCCCAATTACGGGGAGTTTGTCTTCAACATCCCCTATCTCTGCCGCGATGGTTTTCTCAACGGTGCCTTCGGGATGCTCAACACTTGCTGGGACGACTTTGGCGAATCCCTTACCAGCAGTGCGTTATACGGCCTGGCTTTAGGTGCGGAAATGAGTTGGAACCCCGTGAAAAGCACGGTTTTCAAGCAGGCTTTCTACGAAGAGTCGAACCGCTATGTTCGGGAGAATTTCTCCATCCATTTCTTTGGATACACTTCCAGCTACCTCTACCAACAACTGGAAGAAGTTTGGTCATTGGCCAAAAACGATTTTGGCAAGTTCACCTCCATGACCGAGCCCATGACGCCTTTTTACCCAAGCCTTGTGGGCGATACGCTTGAAGCATATTATGAGGAATGGCTGTCGTCATGGCTCAATCCTCACGATGGCATCGAGTACCGTCTTCGCCACGCTCAAGAATACGCTAAATGGAACGACGGCATCTTCGACAACGCTTTGTATGCCGTACATCGTATGAAATGGTGTGTTTACCGCAACATCGCCCGATGCCAGTTGTACAGGACCTATCAAAACCCGACCGAGGAAAACATCCGCGAGTCGCAACGCCAGATCGACAGTCTGCTTGCGGCCTTACCCCGACTGAAACGCGAGTATGTTAAGATTTGGGAACGGGAGAGCCGCCCTTATTGGTTGGATGTCAACATGCAGAAATACGATGACGTCGCAAAAGAACTCCTAGCGTTGCCCTATCAGCCTTTCATCGAGACCAGCAGCGATGCCGAAGGCCATGTGGTGGTCACGCTTCGGACCATTTACGGCAACCAGCCCATCCATTACACACTTGACGGAAAGGACGTCACACCTTCCGACCCAATATATGAAAGCCCGATTGTCATCGACCGTTCCTGCATGGTAAAGGCAACCTGTTTCGACCACGAAGGCCACGCTGTCGGCACTGAGCGTTATTTCCTTTACCACAAAGGAATGGGCAAGTTGAAGTCGTTGAACAGTCCTGCGGGAAATTACCGTCCCGAATATTCTGGCGGAGGCGATAACGCATTGATTGACGGATTGTTGGGCAGCAACGACTACAAAGACGGACGTTGGCAAGGCTTTTACGGTGTGGATGCCGATTTGGAGTTGGATTTCAAGCAAGTGGAAGACCTTCATGAAATCGAAATTGGGTTCTTGGTCAACGCTTACGATTGGATCTTGCGAGCCAACCAAGTGGAGCTATATGTCTCTTCTGACGGCGAGAACTTTCAACTGGCTCTAACCCACGATATCCAAACCGAAGTCAAAACCAGAGGCAACTATCGCTTTAGAGAGCATTTTCCCGTGAGTTTAAGCACCCGTTATCTTCGCATTGTGGTGAAAAACCCGGGACTGATACCAGAGGGACTTCCCGGCCAGGGCTACGATTCATGGATTTTTATGGATGAAATATTTATTAATTAATAGGTATATTATAACGAATTAATATAACTTCTTAATTAAGAATAATTTAAAACATTTTGTTGATTTTTTTTGATTTTTTTCACTAAAAAGTATTGACAAAACTTTGTTTTGGTTGTATCTTTGCAAATGTTTTAATAAAATACTCTATCACATATTAATTAAAATTAATCAACATTATGAAAAACAACCTCTTAAAAGCCATGACTTTGTTTTGCGCCCTCCTAGCCTTAAGTGGGTGCAACAAGGAGGGGACCCGCCCCTCCCAAAACGGGAACGAGCAATCATCCCGCAACCCCATTGAACAACTGCGCTCCTTTAGGGAACAGATTGAAACCTTCAAGACCAACCCCGGAGCAAAAAACAGCGAGACCATTACTATAGACGATGCCCTTTGGGACATTGAAAACAACTTCAACCTCAGCTTCTCCGATGCGGAAAGTTACTACTCGCAAACGAAGGAACATGAATTCACCCTTTATCTTCCCATCACGACCGACCAACGGGCTTTAGTAAGCGATGCAGTCAATCTTTATTTCCAGGTGACCGAACAAGCTCGCGACGCCTATGCCAATGACGGGTTCAGCCAAAAAGGGTTTATCTCGTTGTCTGTCACAAATACAGAAGAAACTGATGGACTCCTACAGGTGACCTTCTCGGGAAAGACAGGTGAAAGAAGCCCTTACAATCCTCCAATCGCACATGTTGACGGTCCTTTCGGAACGGATGACAATTGGCTATTTGCCGCACCAATGGGTAAATGTGATGATCCCGATATTCCCTCAGGCGCCGATGAGCAACTTCAAGAGCATCTCTACGCCGAACTCATCGAGCCTTACGTTGAAACCGGTGAAAGCGTCAGGAACATCTATATTGACAGGAAAAGATTTATTTTCGATGGCACCACCTATCCTGGGGTTTATTACACCACTGATCCAAACCATCTGTGTATAGAGCATGAATATATGAATGACTATTACTATACGGAAAGACAAATCATCACCCAAACCATCCCCAACCAATATCATTTGGAAGGCTATGCCCCCATATCCATCGCCATTGAAGGCATCGAGTTAAACAACAACGCCCTCACGCACCGTAACGAAATCGAATATGGTGTCCGCATTGAAGTCAGCAAAGATGAATTCGGAGAGATTGAAGACCTTTTAATTCAGCAATAACCCCCATGTGACACCACCTCAAAAACAAACCATTATGATGAAAAAACGTCTCCTCACCATTGCAATATGTCTGTTTTGTTTCCATTTGTCAGCCCAAGAGTGGGTCGTCAGTTATATTGGCGAACACCCCGATGGACTCACCACCTTGGCGGACGGGTTTGTCGATGAGGATGGTGTCACTTTTCTCGCCGGCCGGGAGGGCGTTGACGAGAATACCTCCGATGCATTACTGATGCGAATTGAACCCGATGGAAGGCATTCCGAATTCAAATACGTCAGAAACGGATGCCAATCCAGAGCGACTTGCATTATTGAAATGAGCAACCACAACCTTTTTGTGGCAGGCAATCTGTCGGACGAAACCGATGACTATATCATGGTGCTCATCCTCGACAAACAACTCAACCTCCTCGTAGAACGGCAATATGAGAAAGAGGTGGAAGCAGTATCATTTAGAAATTGCAAGGCAGCGCTCGACAGTCACGACCACGTCATCGTTGCCACAGCAGTGGTTCAAAACAACCCCTACCAAGGCACCGACCTCCATGGCCTTTTCCTCAAATACAATGATCAAGGCGAGCTGATCAGCCGCCGTTACCTCATCGAAGACTACCCTGATCCATTGTATTTTTTCATGGATTTCCGTCTGCGACAGATGTGGTACAAAGCTGAAAGTGAAACATTGTTGTGCCTCTCCACAGGCTATGGCGGCGTTCTCTCGTTCGTCACTTTCGACTCCGATTTCAACTACATCGAAGAGCATCCTATTTGGAGAGAAGAGGAGGATCGGTTCGAACATACTATTAATCGCGAAGATTGCTTCACCGACTATTGGTTCAACGAAAACGAGGCTTTGCTTTTCAGCAGCAGAGGTGACTACGAACATAACAAGCTAAGGGTCTCCCGAGTCAACACCCAAGGCGAAATCCTCGACTTCATCTGCCTCAACGAAAGGCTCGACACCATCGATGACGCTGCAACCTCCCGATGTATGGCCACCGCCAACGACAGCACGTTCTATTTCCTGTTTCATTACCACACATTGATACTTTATCCAGGAACAGGTTGCGTGTATCAACTCAACGACCACCAAGAGATCGTGGGAAGGCACCTCGATGATGACCATCAATGCTATCAGAGCAGGCTCATCCTGCCCACTGCCGATAATGGTTGCATCGTCGTTTACGACTCATGCGCATATCAATTCATGACAGACATCAAACAACCCGTCATCAAAAAACTGACCCCTACTGACTTCGAACAAGTCAGCCTATCGGTACAAACATATCATGATGACACATCCCACAAAACAACGTCCTATCCAAATCCAGCCAACGATTTAATCAACATCCCCATAAACGAACTTGAGGCGACCAACCTCAAGTGTAGAATCACCGATGCCAAAGGACTTATCGTTGCCGACCGCATCATCGACCCAGAGGCCGCACTCATCCAGATTGACATTTCGAGACTCAAACCCGGAATGTATCATTGCCAACTATACACAGCAGAAAGAACCCTTTTCACGGAGAAGTTCATCAAAAAGCAATAACGCTATTTATCCTTCCATAAAACCGACTTGGGCCAGTCCTTAGGTGCATTCACTTACGGACTGGCTCCAAGCCCAAACACATCCCTTCCATTTCTATAAAATTTTATAACAATTTAATAGTCAATTATTTATGAGAACAGCTTTAAAGTATATATTTACTATCGGAATCATCCTTATAGGTTTCGCCATCCATGCCCACGCCCAAGTTCAATACAACGGATGCATCGTCACAGGCAACTATGCCTCAGCCATCGGCAAAAACAACAACGCTTCAGGGAACAACTCACTTGCGGGTGGCTACAATTCACAAGCCACAGGAAGCAACAGCCTCGCTTTCGGTTACAACAGCAAAGCAAACCAATCAACCACAATCGCATTGGGAAACACTGCCATTGCCTCAGCCAACGGAAGTTTGGCCATCGGTAATTATGTCAAAGCAACGGCACAGAATTCATTTGTGTTCGGGTCAGGTACAGCGGCCAGTTCCCCACTCACCAATAGCACTGATAACAGCATCGCTTTCGGTATCAACAGCAACAAGCCCACCCTACTCATCTCCAAATCGCTCAACAACAACTACACTGGCAAAGTAGGCATCGGACAAGTCAGTAATCCGCAAGCCAAACTGCACATTAGGTCCGACAACAACGAAAACGCCGGAGTGTTTATTGAGCCCTCCAACACCGATAGCTACAATGCCTTCATCAAATTGTTCGACAACAACCACAGCATCACCGTTGACAAGACGGCTGCCATGGCTATTAACGCAGGCACAGGGGCTCTCAATTTCAAAGGAGAAAGCTATTGCTTCGGCGCATCAGGCGAAAAAACAGCCCGAATCTATACAAGCGGCACCCCTTCCCTTTATTTGAATGTTACCCGTGTCGGCAACACCGAAACCCGAGACGGAGAAGGCACCTCTTTCGCCATAGATTTTGACGACCAAGCCTTGACATTTCGTAGCGCGGCCTACCAAAACCCCCGTGGATCAGACATTACCAACTGGAAAAACACTCTGTTTCTCTGCACCGATGGAAAAATTGGCATCGGCACCAAAAACACCTATCTGGAAAACTCTTCCGACAACCTGAGAATAAGTTCACCCCACGCCATGGAACTCCAGTCTGGAAACATTACTATCACAGGAAATGTCGGCATCAACACCATCAACAATGTAAGTGGCTATGCACTAGCTGTAGATGGGGGGATTATTTCCACCAAGGTATTTATTAAGGAGGTAAAACAATGGCCCGATCATGTGTTCACTGACAGCTATGAGCTCATGGACTTGGACGACCTCAGGCATTTCCTGAGCGAAACGCATCATCTTCCCGGAGTTCCCTCCCAAGAAGAGATACTTAACAGCGGTTATGACCTGAATGAGATGCAAACCGTCATGATGGAAAAAATAGAAGAGCTGACCCTTTACTTACTGCTTCTTCAAGACGAAATCAACGAATTAAAGTCAAACGGGATTCCGTCAGGCGACTCCATCACCTTCACCTATGATGCCAATGGCAACCGAATTGCCCGAAGCCTCGTGATTGAAAGGGTTGGCGTCCCCCTGGAGACCTCTCAACTTTCACAGGCGCTTCCCTATGAGCTGTTTCCCAACCCCACCACAAGTTCATTTTCGATACTGCTTAAGGAAAGCAGCCCCCATGCCTCATGGCATGCCCAACTGCTCACCATAACCGGCATCGTCCTCGATGAGAGAGACATCGAGACCAGCCCTGCCACTTTTGATCTTTCAAGACACCCCGAGGGAATCTATCTTCTTCAAATCGATGGTCCCAAAGGGCACCAAACCTGGAAAGTCATAAAGCGTTAAAGTAAGAAAGGATCCATGACATGAAACGGACTCTAATCACCTCCCTCCTATTATTGTTGAGTCTGGGAATCCGGGCGGAGCACAGTTTCCTTCTTTCAAACGCCCTCAATGGAGACCAGAACTACCATTACACAGCCAATAGCCATATCATGCTTTCCGACGGGTTTAAGGCAGAACCTCAAAACGGGCATGAAGTACTTTTAGACATTGACGGATATGGTGTATTCCCCCCTGAAACCGGCCTTACTGGAGGAACCACTGCCAACAACGACAAGGGCGTGGTAGGTTCCTTGGGCGGAGTGGTTGACATCAGTCTTTTGGGAGGGGCAGTGTATGCCATCCCCATCGATCTCCCATCTGGGCTAGGCGGAATGAAGCCTCAACTTACCATCTGTTATAACAGTCAGGACCGAAACGGCCTATTGGGCTGGGGTTGGAACCTAGGAGGCCTGTCATCGATTTCCCGTATTGGGAGCACCCTATACCATGATGGAGTCATCGGCAGCGGCAATCGCTTTTGTCTCGACGGGAAACGGCTTCTCCAGACCAGCACGGGTACCTATGGAGGCAATGGCACCTCCTACCGTACCGAGCAAGATCAGATGAGTAAGATCGTCTCCTATCACGAAAACAGCATCTCCGGCCCCTCCTATTTTAAAGTTTGGACTACCGATGGAAACATCTTGTACTACGGTCACTCTGCGGACTCCAAGGCTTTTGTCGAAAAAACAGGTCAAGTTAATCTCTGGCTTTTGAACAAAGTGGTGGACCGTGATGGCAACACCATGGAATATCATTATACCATCGAGCCGGACTCCTACCGAATAAAAAGCATCACCTACTCCAGCAATGCCAGCGACAATATCAAACCCGCTTTCCGAGTTGAGTTCAACTATAACAAAAGAGACGATGTGGACATTTCTTTTGTAGGCAGTGACGTCCATCGTAAAAAAGACCTACTGGATGAGATCAAAGTGGTCAACGGGGAGGCTGTGATGTACACCTATCAGTTCAGCTACCGCAAACCCGACCCACACGAGGGCTATTATTACAGCCTGCTCACCAAGATTCGACTCAGCGCAGGCAATGAGCACCTCAATCCTACCATTGTCCAATGGCCAAGTAATAATTATACCAACATCACAGGATCTGACCTGAAATACAACGTCACCACCAACGGCATACATGACGCTTTCATCAACGCCGTCAAGTTCAGCGGCGACTTCAATGGGGATGGCTTCGATGATGTAGTCGCCCTAAGGCCGAATAGCAATGGACAGTATTCTCAAGCCGATGTATTCCTCAACAAAGGTGTATCGGGCAACTTGTATTTTGACCATCTCCAAACGATCGAGTTGAGCCCCAATATCAGTTGGATCCAAGTGGCCGACATCAATGGCGACTGCCATGATGATATCTTATTCTCCAACCGGATTCGGGGCATTTTCCCCTTCCCAGACCACATCGAGACCGAGATCTATCTTTGCCGCATGACCTCCCAAGGTGGATTTGAGTTCATCCGAAAATATGCACCGATTTGTTCCGTACCAAATGACATGATTGAGACGCATTTAATAGGCGACTTCTTCGGTGAAGGCATGAACTCCATCCTCGTCCAATCCATTACAGAGGACAACGGTGGCATAGAGGCCTCCCTACTTTACCGCTACGATGAGTCCAGCGATGAATTCCAATTGGAAAGCATCCCGGAACGTCTCTGTGCAACCCGGTTTTTCCCGGCCGACTTCAACGGCGACGGAATCACAGAAATCCTTTACAAAAAAGGAAACGGAGCCACAACCTTGGTTCAACTTGTTCACGATGGCAGCAACTACCACTACAATGAGATCTACCATAGCAAACTTACCGATTGGGAAGATTGTTTTCCAGGCGATTACAATGGAGATGGCTTGATTGACGCTTTGTTCTATACCCCAAACGCCACACAACCCTGGATGATTCTTTTGTCCAATCAGAATGGATTCAACGGGATCAAATATGCATTGCCCAAAAGCTTCCCCTACAATTCACCTGGTGACTACCAGTTCTCCCTTGACCGCCCACACCATACCAGCCATTACATCAAAGTCGGCGATTTCGATGGCAATGGTTGCTCTGACCTTGCTCTTTACAAAGACAACAGGTTCTGTGTATTCTATGGTCCTATCCGAGCCGAAGGTTATTCCGCACCTTTTGCCAACAATCAACAAATCAGCGTACAAGCATTCAACCTTTACGACAATATGGGTATATGTCTCGGGAACTTCCTGGGTCAGGAAAGGCTTTCCTTCCTTGGCCCCATCACCCTATCACGTCTCCCCTCGACGGCTTTGCGATATGAAGTCAAGAAGGTTACCGATGGATTGGGGCGATCCACTGAGTTCGACTACGACTATCTCATGCCCAACCTCAACAATCCCTCCGATGACGACTTCTACCGCATCGACAGTTACAGCGCCAACCATAGTCGTCAGGTCCATAGTTGCCCCATTCCGATTCGGGCTTTAAAACGATTGACCACTTTCAATGTCAGCAACAAACCCGTAACGACCGAATGCCACTATGAAGGCGCATTAATCCACAACCAAGGTTTGGGATTCCTCGGTTTCAGCAAAACGAGACAAGACGACTATTGCAACAAACAACTTCAGAAAAAAACCATTCGGCAGTACGATATCGATTACACTTACAGCGTCATCAATATGTTGATGACTGAAGAAGATGTGTTGGACAGCAATGACAAGCTCATGGCCAGGTCAACGTACCACAACCGGATCTACACACACCTTAAAAACGACAAAATCTTCATTCCCATTTCAGATAAAAGCATCGAGGAATTTGATGTTGCATCACCCAACCAGTTGCTCAAGAAAGAAATCCATGAAACCGTGGTTGAAACCCATTGCTCACAAACCAATAGGTACAACGAGGTGATCAGCGTAACCAGCCAGCACAAAGGCACCACTTCAAATCAAGACTACACCATTGCCAGTATTTGCGAATACCAGGAAATATACCGCACCAGCTATCTAGAGGACAATCTCAACGATTGGTTCATCAACCGCCCTGCGACCACCACTAGCATCGCACATCGCGAGGGAGATTATGCCGATATCTGCCATCACAAAGTCTTTACCTATTATGAAGATAAACCACACCATATCAAGAGCATACTGGACATCCCCAATGATGGGAGCCATCCCGAAGACCCAATGGTTCTCCAAACCGATTACCAATACGACCCCACGGGCAACATCACCTCACAAACCACAAGCGCTCCTAATGACCACCTCATACCTCGAAGGGAATCGTTCGAATACAGCAAGGCCTATGGACGGAGGCTCCTAACCAAACACACCGATGCCTTGAAGCAAGAGTATCGCTATACTTACCATCCAGTTTACAATTACTGTACGTCCATTACCGACTGCAACAAATTGACGACGGAATACGATCAAGATCCCTTGGGCATCACCGTGACCATCCATCACCCAGACGGCACCGTATCGTGCAAAGCGTTGCGTTGGAGCGATAACGCATACTATCTATGGGAAAAACACACCGGCCACGAGACCAAGACCAACGTCTATGCCCTGACGGGTGACATCATGCGTACCAAAAGCTATGACCTCAACGGAGAATTGTTGCTGAGCCAAATTGATTACGATGACTTCGGTCGGGTAGTAAAGAAAAGCGCTCCTTATAAAATGGGAGAGAGTGTCAACTTCACCACCTATGAATATGACTCCCATAACCAAATCTGTCGCATCATTCATTCCGATGGCTCTTACGAAGATATCTCTCACGAAGGCAACGTGGCTAGCACAAGTCATTTCGCTCTTGACGGCAGTTCACAAGACCATTCCAAGACCTTTAATGTCATGGGTTGGGTTGTAAAAAGCAGTGATGCTGAAAACAACAGTGTTGTTTATGACTATCGTGCCGATGGGAAGCCACTATGGTCGCAGGTTGAGGGTTATCCAGAAACCCGTATCGAGATGGATTACGACGCTCTTGGCAATCAGTCGCAACTCACCGATCCAAACTATGGAAGAGTCGCCTATGAATACAACGTATTTAATGAGCTGACCCATCAAACTTCACCAAAACTCGGCAAAACTGATTTCATCTATGACGCACTCGGGCGTATCGTGAAACGCATCGAAACCGATCCTAACACCAAAGCGCAAGAGGTCACAGAATGGACTTATGGAACAGCCCCAGGCCAACGAGGCCTATTGACGCAAATCAGCACTCAAGGCCAAACCATCAGTTATAAGTACGACCCATTACTCCGATTGACAGAGACCAACGAGCAAATTCATGGGATATCTTACCGCACCCAATACACCTACGACCAAGCCTCCAGAGTCGCTATGATGATCTATCCATCAAAATACACTGTCCAGTACCATTACACTTCAGAAGGATACTTGAAATGCATCACTGACGGAGTGGCGAACACCCTATGGAAAACACTGGAAACCAATGCGCTAATGCAGTCTACTAAGTTTACCACTGGAAACGGTTATGTCTCAGAATACGGTTATGACAAAAACACGAACAGATTGTTCTCCATCTTGACCAGAAAAGAATCTGAACTCGTTCAGAATTTAACCTATGAATACGATGATTACAACAATTTGGTCAGTCGTTGCGATTGGAGGGACAAAAGCTCCGAATACTTCAAATATGATGTCTTGAACCGTTTGACAACAGTGGACAGCGAAGAGGGTCATTGCGAATTCCACTACGACCCATTGGGACGCATGACCGACAAAAGTAACTCCAAGGGGATGGTTTTCGGCCATGCCGACTACGCCGGTCCCCAACCCCATGCCATCAAGTCGGCAGAAGCACCCCATGGGGTTTTCCCACAAGAACGAATGGACCTTTCCTTCAACACCTTCGACAAAGTTGAATCCATCAATGAAGGCAATAACCGCATCAGGTTCGAATATGGCTACAACCATCAAAGAATCGCAATGCATGAAGACATTGGCGGCATCACCCGAAACAAAATCTACACCAATGGTTGCGAGTTCATCACAGGATCCAACAAAAACGATGTCGTCAGGACTTTTGTCTCAGGACCTTCGGGGGTATTTGCCGTTGCCGAGACCACCAATGGCAATACGACCTTACATTACATTCACAAGGACCATCTGGGGAGTTGGGTTGTCATTTCCGATTGTGACGGAATCATCGAACAAGAAAACCATTTCGACGCTTGGGGCAATTGCAGCAATGCCGATGAGTTATTGTTTGACAGAGGCTATACTGGCCACGAACACATCAGAGGCATGAAGTTAATCAATATGAACGGACGGCTTTACGATCCTATGACCTCCTGTATGCTCAGCCCCGACAACAACATCCAAATGCCCGATTTTACCCAAAACCTCAATCGTTATGCTTATTGCCTTAACAACCCGTTGACCTACACCGATCCCGATGGAAACAATTTCCTAGAAACGGCATTGATCTTCTATCTCGTCTATTGTAGCGACTTCGGCTACGAGTTCCAAAAATACACACAGGCCATCGCCCTCCACTTCGACCTGCATTTATCGTCACAACAACTAGGCATCGGCATTGACTTCTCTTTTGGCATACCCAAAAAATATGGTGTCAGTTACCGTTCACATCTTGGAGCGTCTTTCTATTGGCGCTTTTATGATGACAGTTATAGCGGATTTGAGTTCAGGTTGGGAGGTGAATGGTGTGCGGCAGGTTGCATTGGATATTCCGGGACCTCTTTCTACCAAGGGAAAGCACAACAGACCACCAATTCCATTATCATTGTGACCTATTGGTGCAATTTCGCTTACGAGAATGACTATTTGTTCAACCTAGGGAAGTACATACCCCTTGTTCCTGCTGCCGACAATGGCGATCGATATAGAACTGCCGCAGCGAGGTTCAGAGTGGCATTGTTCTCCGTCGGAGTCAACCTTTACACAGGTGATCCCGGGGTTGACAGCGACGACCGACGCACTTTTAAAGACCCCGATGCCAACGGAAGGGAGACTTACACCCTCAGCGCCAACGGAGACAACCCCGATGAGTATCGCGCGGGAGTGCTCTACGTGGGTTTGGGTCCATTCAAAATCGGAGCCAACAGCGAGCAAATCAGGAATTACTTCCAGAATAAGTTCGCACACGATTTCCTTTGCCAAAACAACTCACCCTACTTTAAAGTGTTGGATCGCCCGGCTCAAACCTACTTTTATTTTGGAACAGAAACAGGAAGCACACTATGGTAACAGTATTCGAAAAAACCTATATCTTTGCAGACAAAGAGAAACAATATGATGCATTGTCTGCAACCGAGTATCTGGATGGTCGCATTTTTCGCCCTCACACAAATCGAAATGCCCCGCATTCTAGACAATCGCGAAAGCCAAATCATTACCCACATGGGTTACACCGTGTCCTTCAACGAAGCCACCCGCCTGCCGAATTGGGTTGCCTACGAATTGACGGACTCCGAAGCGGATGGAACCTGCCAACGTAATGGGCGGTTCTTCCCTGACCCCGATGTCATTGGAAATCAGGCCGACAATGAAGATTATCGGAACACAGGATGGGACAAAGGCCACATCGCCCCCGCTGGTGACATGAAATGGGATGACCAAGCCATGTACGAAAGCTGTTATTTTTCCAACATCTGTCCCCAGAACCACAATTTGAATGGTGGCGATTGGCGGTCACTTGAAGAGAAATGCCGTGATTATGCCCGACGTTACGGCAGTGTGTATATCGTAGCAGGTCCCGTGGTGGGCGAATCAAAAAACGGAACTATCGGAGTCAACAACATCGTCATTCCGGATGGGTTTTACAAAGTACTACTGATTCCCCATGATGACAATTACGAAGGCATCGGCTTCTATTTTGAGAATTCCGCTGGCCACCGCCCTCTGACAGTCTATGCCAAAACCATCGATGAAATTGAAGAGATGACTGGGATAGATTTCTACTATACACTACCAGATGACATAGAAAACCAAGTTGAACAAGGCTATTCCGAGGAGTTTTGGGTTGATCTTTAGTCATTCCAACGCAACGTCCTCAAATATCAACGGTTCTGGATCGAGGAAATTGACACCTTCAGCACGAATCTCTAACCTACCCCGAAATGGGCGGGGAACAACAACCTGCAGTTCAAAAGAAGACGACTCACCTTCGAGCAAATCCTCGAGATGAAATACGCGATCCGCCACAGGAGTTCCCCTATGCGTCTTGAAGAGCACACGCATTGAGAGTCCCTCCGTTGGCCCTGGCCCTGGATTTTCCAACCCGCATTGAAGCACAAAAGGCACTTCCTTTTCAAAAGAATAATAGGAATCGTGTCGGTAACTGCACCGCACCAACCGCAACCTTGGCCGATACGCCAATGGAACCAACGATGCACGGCTATTCCGAAACTCCTTGGGAATCTGCCCTATGTTCCAGCCCGTATTGGTTACTTCAAGATAATAGTATTTGGATCCCTCATAGGTATAATAAGTGCCATCAAAATCATCACCACTATTAACAGCAAGGGCCAGATGATCAGGCAGAACTACCAACAGCACCCCATAGCCCATCTCATGCAAAATAGCTGCCGCCAAGATGGACAAATCTTCACAATCACCTTCGCCATCCACCAATGTCTCTATCGGAAACCTCACATAATCAGTCGCTCCTTTGGATTCACTATCGGTCACATAACGAAGCGACTGCACAAAACTAACAACGTTGAGGAGATTGTCCTTGTCTGTAAAGCCCACCTCGTCACCGCCTTCACGAAACGAATCCACCAACCCACGAATGTAACTCCGATCATAGTCGGACAACACAAAAGGGACCATGTCATCCGACATATGAAAACGCCCCTGATAGTACCGATACAACTCGACAGGCACATTGATCGAGCAACTCCATTGTCTGTTGTTATACTTCCAATCATGGAAAATGACGTATTGGTCACCTTCTTGTACAACAGAATGGGCGATGCACCCAATCGACAATAACATCAATATAGCTAGTGTCAGTCGGATTTTCATGAGAATGGTTTTCTCTGATAACGCAAGTAAGACGTCTTTAT
>Ga0265298_10005975_pt1 | contig 15140 bp, 15 predicted proteins | sample AusTroGonzalo_MG_3_FD_193486 | JGI IMG/M metagenome (GOLD analysis project Ga0265298, IMG submission 193486) | Bovine rumen microbial communities from tropical cattle in Woodstock, Queensland, Australia - Gonzalo_01 | ecosystem: Host-associated > Mammals > Digestive system > Stomach > Rumen ... | reverse complement strand
GGGCGAATGGACCCGTTCGTACGGCAATAAAGCGACCCGCAAGAAAGTGTATGCCGCCAAATGTACCAATTTCTTCAAGAACCTCAGCGTAGCGGAGTTTGTAGTGGAAGCGGTGGATGCGATTGAAGAAGGGCAAGACCTGCTCATTACCGGCGAGACCACCGGCGTCTACGAGTGCCAAGCGCAAGGCTTGCGAGACACAAACGGCAAACCTACACAGTGTGTGCCGCAAGGACAGTATTTCTCGCTCAAGACCGATGTGTTGATCCGGCGCGGAGATAAGCTGTTTATATGGGAAAGTGAAAAGTGAAAAGCGAAAAGTGAAGAGTGAAAAGTAAAGAGTGAATAGTATCGATCACATAGTAACGCTGTTGAACGCACCGTGGTGCGGTTGGGTTATGTTGGTTCTGCTGATGTGTGCTATTCTGGCCGAATGGGCACAACCCGGCATCATCAGGCAGACACCTGCTTCGCTGATGGCGCGTACCGATCGTACGTACAAAGATGCACCCTCTAACTTCCCCGGCCTGTTCTTCATCACGATTTTTCGTATCGGAACACCGGCTATGGCTTTGTGCTTATGTTTCGCCAATCTCGGTAACACTTCGTTTATCCTGTTTGGAGTCATATGCGGCATCATCATCGCTATGCTGATCATCAAGATGCTTTGCAACCGGCTCATCGATTATACCTTCTCCTTAACCCGCCGTTTCGGCGCTGCTTATGAGCATTTCAGTAATGTGTTCACCTTAACGATGATCGTTATGTATCCGCTGCTGCTGATTCTGCTTCGATTGGACAACCCGCTTGTCACGAAATGGGTCACGGGTATTATGATGGTTCTTTTCCTGTTGGCATGGTTTATGCGTGCCGTACGAACCTATCTCGTATCCCTCAAGGCGCTGCTCTATCTGATTGGTTACTTTGTTACTATGGAACTATTGCCCATAGTGTTGATTGTATATTTATCGGCTCAAATGACACTCATTCTATGATACAGAAGATTCTTTTTTCACAACCCCGTCCGGAAACGGTACACAACCCCTACTCACGCCTGGAAGAGTTATACGGCGTGCAGTGTGATTTCTACCAGTTTATTCATATCGAAGGGCTGGAGGCTCGGGAGTTTCGTCAGCAGCGTATCAACCCGCTGGACTACACGGCAGTTATTCTGAATTCCCGCTTGGGAGCCGAACACTATTTCCGTCTATGCGAAGAGATGCGGCTCAATGTACCCGATTCGATGCACTATTACTGCAACTCCGAGCAGGTTGGGTTGTATCTTCAGAAGTTCATCAATTACCGCAAGCGCAAGGTATTCTTCCCGGAGACCGGAAACAAGTTCGAAGACCTGTTGCCGGCCATGCACCGCCGTCCCCACGAGCGCTATCTGATGGTGTTGTCGGATATTCATAACGACGACCAGATCAATATGTTTGCCGAGAACGGTGTGGAAGTGACGCCTGCTATCATGTACCGCACGGTAACTACTCCCTGGCCGGAAGACCGCCCGTTTGACTACGACATCATAGCCCTATTCACCCCGGCAGGTGTTACTTCGCTCAAAGAGAATTTCCCCGATTGGAAGCAGGGAAAGACACTGATTGCAGCCTTTGGAGAAGGCACGATCCGTGCGCTGGAAGAGGCAGGCTATCGCGTGGATATAGAAGCCGGACAGGGATACGAGTTTGCATCGCTGCCGATGGCAATCGGAAACTATCTGGAGAAAAACCAGTAATGGCGAATGGCTAAAGGTGAATGGCGAATGTTTTTCCCAAACAGAACAGACTCTGCGGACAGGAACGGATAGCGCGACTGTACAAAGAGGGCAAACGCTTCACAGCGTGGCCGCTCCGCGTGACGTATATGCCAATCACCAATGACCCATCACCCATGACCAATCAAATCCTCGTTTGGGCCCCCAAATCGCTATTTAAGAAAGCGGTTCAACGGAATCATATGCGTCGTTTGATGCGCGAAGCCTATCGCTTGAATCAAGGACTTTTAGGAGACGAACATTACCAAATAGCTTTTAATTACATCGACAAAGAAGAACAATCGTTTGCGACGATTAACAAAGCTGTATGCAAAGCCCTATTAAAGGTGAAAGGTGAAAGGTGAAAGGATGAAGGATTGGAAAATCATATTGCGTAAGGTGTTTTTATTGCCGGTATATTTTTACCGTGTATTCATCTCGCCGCTGACACCTCCTTCGTGCCGATATACGCCGACTTGCAGCCAATATATGGTAGAAGCCGTGCTCAAACACGGTATTTTCAAAGGAGGCTGGCTTGGTATCAAGCGTATTCTCCGTTGTCACCCTTGGGGAGGAAGCGGATATGATCCCGTGCCATAACATTCTCAACAACTCACATCAACAATTATGATCATCGGTACTTTTCCCGTCAAGCAGTTAAATGCTATAGAAACTCCGTTTTACTATTACGACATGTCGGTCTTGCGTGATACGTTACGCGAGTTATTAGTAGAAGCGTCCGAACCGAATTGGCGAGTTCATTATGCGGTCAAAGCTTGTGCAACCAAGCCCATCTTACAAACCATAGCTGCCAACGGGATTGGGGCTGATTGTGTCAGTGGAGGAGAAATTAAAGCTGCTATCGAGGCCGGTTTCTCTCCGGATAAAATCGTGTTTGCGGGAGTGGCCAAGACGGACAAGGAAATTCTATATGCCTTGCGCCAAGGCATCTTATGTTTTAACGTGGAGTCGTTGGAGGAGTTACATGTTATCAGTCAGTTAGCGATAGAAACTCAAACGCGCGCACGTGTCTGCCTCCGCGTCAACCCTAACATAGACGCGCACACACACGAGAAAATAACGACAGGACTGAGTGAGAATAAATTCGGAATACCTATCAGTTTTCTTCAGCAAGCCATTTCGTTGTGTTATCGTTTGCCAAGCATCGATTTTCTCGGACTTCATTTTCATTTGGGTTCGCAAATAACCGACATGCAGCCTTTCGTTCAATTGGCTGACAAAGTCAATGAATTGGTACATATGATTGAGCAGTGGACTTGCCGTAACGAACGGGGAGAAACGGAGCCAGTAGTCGTTCGTCATATTAACGTAGGCGGGGGACTCGGTATCTTATACGAGCACCCTAATCATTTCCCGATTCCCAATTTCAAAGACTATTTTGCGTTATGGCGGACTCATTTACAACTACGTGCAGATCAATATCTGCATTTTGAACCGGGACGTTCAATCGTAGCACAATGCGGTAATCTCATGACACGCGTGCTATATGTCAAACATGGTGAAAACAAACAATTTGCTATTGTTGATGCCGGTATGACCGATTTAATACGCCCTGCTTTATATGGTGCTTATCATCGTGTGGAAAATCTTACCCACCCTGATGCCGACGAACAGTTGTACGACATCGTAGGACCGATATGCGAATCCAGCGATGTGTTCGCTAAAGGTTATTCTATTGCTGCTGTGCAACGCGGAGATCTGCTCGTTATGCGAAGTGCCGGAGCTTACGGCGAGATTATGGCCTCTCAATACAATCTACGAAGGCTGCCCGGACACGTCATTTCAGATGACTTGCAAAACATCTAATGGGCATAAAACAAAGAAGGTTGTCTCCCGACAACCCAATCTTTTTACTTAACCTTAAATCTAATACCATGAAAAACACGGTGCAAAAGTACTGCTTTTTGACGATATGACCAAATATTTCGTCAAAAAAGCGTTAAATTTCTTAAAATTGCCAATCGTAGTTTACAAATTGCTATCATTTAGCAAGTCCGGACGTCTTTTTTGTGTATGCGCCAGTGATTGCTCGTATAGCCATTCCTCTATCTTGGCTTGGTGTCCGGAAAGCAGGATCTCCGGAACTTTCCATCCTTTATAGTCAGCAGGTCGGGTATAGACACCTGCTTCGAGTAGTCCGTCTTGGAAAGAGTCATTGAGTGCGGACTCGACATCTCCGAGTGCGCCGGGAAGAAGACGCACGATCGCGTCGGTCATCATCGCGGCAGGCATCTCTCCTCCGGTCAGCACGAAATCACCGATACTATACTCGCGCGTGATAAGATGATCGCGCACACGTTGGTCCACGCCTTTGTAATGTCCGCAAAGAATGATGATATTCTCTTTGAGCGACAGTTCATTGGCTGCTTTCTGGTCAAATCGCTCTCCATCAGGGGCGGTGAAGATAATCTCATCGTAGTGCCGCTCGGACTGCAGGTGCGTGATAAGGCGGTCTATGGGTTCGATCTGCAACACCATACCGGCGCCGAAACCAAACGCATAGTCATCGACTTTGCGGTGTTTGTCCAGCGTCCAATCGCGCAGATTATGCACGTAAATCTCGCAAAGCCCTTTGGTCTTCGCACGCTGAATAATCGAATGGTTGAGCGGTGACTCCAACAATTCAGGACAACAGGTGATGATATCGATTCTCATCGTTTAATCTATGTTCAAGTAAATAAATATCTGCTCAATGCTTGTAGCACGCTGATTTTATGTTCAGACGAGACCATTATAGAGATGTTATGGTCTGACCCGCCATAACTGATCATTCGTATTGGTATCTCTTTCAAAGCCGAAAGAACGAGGGATTCTAAGCCATTATTGCCGGACTGAAAATCTCCGACCACGGAGATGATACTCATATTTTTCTCCACCGACACTGTTCCGAAGGTTCGTAACTCGGCGATGATTGCATCAAGATGGTTATCGTTGTCCACAGACATAGATACCGCTACCTCAGAAGTAGTAATCAGGTCAATAGAAGTGCGATATTGTTCAAATACCCGGAATAAGCGGCTCAAAAAACCATACGCCATTAGCATTCGGTCTGAATGAACGCGTACGGCATAAATGCCGTCTTTAGCGGCTACGGCTTTAATTGTTCCGGGCAGGACATGATTATCAATATAAGTCCCGGGTGCTTTCGGGTCCAAGGTATTCAATAATCGAACAGGTACGTTATGCATCTTGGCCGGTAAGATACACGTGGGGTGTAATATTTTAGCACCAAAATAGGCCAACTCAGCCGCTTCATCAAAACTAAGATGGCGAACAGGTTGAGTTCCTTGTACAAAGCGTGGGTCATTATTATGCATTCCATCGATATCCGTCCATATCTGAATCTCCTCCACCTCCAGTAACGCTCCTATGATAGACGCCGTATAGTCACTACCGCCTCGTCGCAGATTATCTACCTTTCCCGATTCGTTACGACAAATGAAGCCCTGCGTAAAGATATATTGATGAGTTTCAAAACGAATCAGCTGTTCCCGTAACAATCGCTCGGTCTCGCGCATATCGGGTTCTCCATCGGCGTTTAGTCGCATATAGTCCAGTGCCGGCATCAAAACCGCATCTTGTCCCGACTGCTTCATGAAGTTCACCATCATTGTTGTGGAAAGTAATTCGCCATAACTGACGATATCTTTCTCTACCTGGGTTTCATATGGTGCCAAACACAACCTACGCAAAGAAACAAAGAGCGGCTGCAATACCTCTTCTTTAATGCCCAACTGCTCGCACTCACGGCGGTATTTAGCCTCTAACTCCTTTAGCATGTCCGTCGCTCCGCTCGCATTACCGAGACGAATATATTCAGACATCTGAAGCAATTGATTCGTTGTGCCCGACATAGCGGACAAAACGATAATTTTCGGCTCTCCGTCGCTTATTAACGCGGCTACCGAGCGCATACGTGAAGCAGACCCGACACTTGTACCACCAAACTTCAGAACTTTCATCATTTTTCAAATTTGCGTGCAAAATTACAATATTTTTTTGACATATGCAAGAAATAGATTTTATTTTATCAAATATATTTGCATATTTCATTATTTTTTTGTACCTTTGCAGCGTGAATTATAAATCGTAAATCGTCCAATCGTCAAAGGAAGTCATGGAAGCACTCATTTCGGTCATCGGAGGAGCTAATGTGGATTTGTCGGCAACGCTGTACGATGCGTTCATTGCATCGGATTCCAACCCGGGTCATATAGAGGTCGGATACGGCGGTGTAGCGCGCAATATTGCGCATAACTTATCGCTGCTCGGTGCTCGTACCCAATTGCTGACTGTTTTCGGAGGGGATCTCTTTGGCGGGTTACTACATGACTACTGTAAGCAGCAAGGGATAGATATCCATTTGTCGGACCGCGATACCTCGTTGCGCTCAGGAACGTATCTATGCCTGAACAACCATAGCGGAGAGATGATCGCGGCGGTAGCGGATACGGAGATCATTCGTGCTATCACGCCGGAATGGCTTTCCAAGCGAAGCGGTGAACTCAATCTTTCGGATTTCATTGTGGCGGATACGAACATCAGCGAAGATGCGATCCAGTGGTTGCTGGAGCACGTGACAGCGCCTTTGTTCATTGATGGAGTCAGCACGACCAAGGCGCACCGCGTGGTCAATGCGCTGCGCAGAACCAAGTTGCCGTACCTGCATACACTCAAGTTGAACCTCAAAGAGGCGTTGGCCGTGACGGAGACTTCGACGTATGCCGAGGCAGCACAAAAACTATTAGATATGGGCGTCGCGCATGTCTATATAACGTTGGGAGGAGAAGGCGTCTATTGCCGTAATGCGGCGGAGGAATGGCTCTTCCCTGCCCTTCCGGGTGAGGTAGTAAACACCACCGGCGCCGGAGATGCGTTCCTGGCAGGCGTTGTCTATGCGCTGAGCAAAGGAATCGAATTTCCGAAGACCGCCCACTATGGCCTGATGGCCGCACGCGCCACACTCCTCAGCCCCAAAGCCGTCAATCCCGATATAGCCAATATACTGTTGTAAATTAAGAATTAAAAATTAAAAATTAAGAATGAATCAATATCTTAGTATCTCACCGGAAGTACAGGCAGCATTGAATGAGGGCCGACCGGTAGTAGCCCTTGAGTCCACCATCATCAGTCACGGCATGCCGTATCCGCAAAACGTGGAGACAGCACTGCGCGTGGAGCAGACGATCCGTGAGAACGGCGCTGTGCCTGCTACAATCGCCATCATCGGCGGCCGACTCAAAGCCGGTTGTACACCCGAAGAGATCGAATACTTAGGCAAGAAAGGTCAAGCGGTGATCAAAGCATCCCGCCGCGACTTGCCCGTACTCCTGGCCCGCAAGGAAGATGGCGCTACGACCGTCACGACCACGATGATCATCGCTGCGATGGCAGGCATCAAAGTGTTTGCAACCGGCGGTATCGGAGGCGTACACCGCGGAGCACAACAGACGTTCGATATTTCCGCCGACCTCGAAGAACTGGCCCAGACGCCGGTCATGGTCGTTTGTGCAGGTGCCAAATCGATCCTTGATTTAGGCCTTACACTCGAGTATTTGGAGACCAAAGGCGTGCCTGTGATCGGGTTCGGTACCGACGAACTGCCGGCTTTCTATACCCGTCATAGCGGTTTCGGAGTGGACTACCGTATCGACAGCCCCAAAGAATTGGCAGCCGCTTTCCAAGCCAAGTTAGACTGCGGTCTGAAAGGCGGTATGCTCGTGACCAATCCTATTCCCGAGGAGTTCTCGATGCCTAAAGAGAAGATCGATGCCGCTATCGCACAAGCCCTCCGAGAGATGGACGAAGCCGGCGTGCATGGCAAACAATGTACACCATTCCTGCTGGCGCGCGTCAAAGACCTTACCGGCGGTGAGAGCTTGGCGTCGAACATACAACTGGTTCTTAACAATGCCCGCTTGGCAGCTAAAACAGCAAAAGCACTATGCGAAAAATAATAATCTTTGCTCTTTGTTCCTTGTTCCTTCTGCCGTCTTGTAACAAGCAGGTAAAAGTAACATCCTTCACCACCGAAGCTATTCCGGTGGATGCTTCGGCTGATGGTATTCAAGATGCTTCCTATACGGCTTATCTGGCTCCCACCAAAGCCGATTTGGAGCGCGAGATGAATGTGCAGATCGGATACGCACCGGAGAATTTATATGTAGCTGCGCCTGAGTGCCCGATGCTCAACTGGGCGACTGACGCTTTGTGGGAAGCCGCCAAGAAAGTGTATCCGGGCAAGGTGGATATAGCGATCGTCAACATGGGAGGTATGCGCTGCGCATGGCAAGCCGGACCGGTCACCAAAGGCTGCGTGTTCGAACTGATGCCGTTTGACAACATGTTGGTGGTTCTGACGCTCAAGGGTTCCGATATCATCGAGTTATGCGAGTCCTTCGCGCGGTACGGCGGACAAGGCGTTGCCGGTATGCGGGTGAAGATCATAGACGGCCGCTTGGCTGATGTGCAGGTCGACGGCAAGCCCGTACGTCCTGATGCACGCTATACGGTTGCTACCAGCGACTACCTCTCCGGAGGAACCGATCATATGGACGCGCTGACCCATCATGTGGACTATTGGAAGAGTGACCTGCTCATTCGTGACCTGTATCTCCAAGCGGTACAGGAACAAGATACGATTCGTGCAACTGTAGATGGACGAATGACAATTCTGTAACAATCAAATATACTGCTGTATGAAAAAGAGAATGTTAGTAGCAGCAAATGTGGCTTTAGGCGCAATGAGTATGTTGTTTGCCGGCTGCCACACGCAGAAACAAGTGCAACCTGCTGAACCGGACCAACCGGTTATTGAGCAACCCGAAGCTCCGCAGCAGCCGGTAGCGCAAGAACCCGAACCGGTTGTTTGCAAGTACGGCGTACCGCCGGAGGTGTATGAGCGCCCGATGCGTAAGTACGGTGTGCCTGATGCGCGTGAGCAAAAGAAGAAGAAATGAAAACGCGTCTGAAGATTGCTTTATGGTTGGAGGCGCTGCGCCGGCGTAATCTCAAACAGTTGCATCCGTTGGAGCAGTTGTTCTGGGAGAGTACGCTCCGCTGTAATGTGCATTGCCTGCACTGCGGTAGCGATTGCATCTCGTCCGTGGAGACACCCGACATGCCTGCCGAGGATTTCCTGCGTGTCATTGATAACGAGATCACGCCGCATGTCGATCCGCATAAGGTGATGATCGTCATCTCAGGTGGGGAACCGCTGATGCGCAAAGACATGGCAGACATCGGACGGGCACTCTATGAGCGCGAGTACCCATGGGGCATGGTCACCAACGGTTTGGCACTGACCGAAGCACGTTTCCGTGAACTGCGCAAAGCGGGTTTGCGGTCCATGACCGTCTCGCTGGACGGCCTGGAGCAAGACCATATTTGGATGCGCCAACACCCCTTGGCATTCGAAGGAGCTTGCCGGGCTATCCGCCTGTGCGTGAACGAACCCGGGATGGTGTGGGATGTCGTGACTTGCGTCAACCAGCGCACGATTGATCATCTGCCTGCGATCCGGGACTTGCTATGGAGTATGGGCGTTCGCAATTGGCGCATCTTCGGTATCGACCCCATGGGACGCGCAGCCGATAATCCCGAACTGCTGCTGACCGATGAGCAGTTCAAACAACTGATGGAGTTCATCATTGCGGAACGCGAAGCAGGACGACATGTGTCCTATTCGTGCGAGGGTTATTTGGGCGAATACGAAGGACGCGTACGCGATCATTTGTATCAGTGCGCAGCAGGTATATCCGTAGCGTCCATCCTCATTGATGGTTCGATCTCCGCTTGTACTTCCATACGCGGTAAATACTACCAAGGCAATATCTACCGCGACTCGTTCTGGGACGTATGGGAGAACGGCTTCAAGCCTTACCGTGACCGCTCGTGGATGAAAAAAACAGAGCCCTGCAAGGACTGCAAGGCTTTCTCATTCTGCGAAGGCAACGGCATGCATCTGCGCCGCGAAGATGGTTCGCTTATGCTTTGTCACCTGCAGCGATTAGGACTGAAGAAGGATTAACTTCCATTCGTATAGGCGCGTTCAGCCACAAGGGTAAGTTGCGCTCCACATGACCTATCGGAGCATTGAAAAGAACGGGGTAGTCGTAGTCAGCGACTACCTCTTTTATAGTCTCATAGACCGATTGTTGCATCAGCGGATCATCCTCGCAATCGCTGAACTGCCCCACTATCAAACCGCCTAACTGCGCCAGCACACCGCTCATTCGCAAGTTGCGCATCATTCGGTCGATATGATAATGCCGCTCGCAGACATCCTCGATGAGCAAAATAGGTCTTAAATCTTCAATCTTAAATCTTAAATCACAAATCGACCGAAGGTCGTACGGCGTTCCTTGTAATCCATAGAGGACCGAGAGGTTGCCGCCGATAAGGATGCCTTTTGCGCGACCTTCACGGTTCAGAGGATGGCTTGGCCATTCATATTCGATTCGCTCACCCGAAAGGGCTTTGCGCAACATTTGTATCGGTTCGCTGTCTTCCGGCAGGGTCGCGATATGCTTGCACATAATACCGTGAACTGATTGCTGATTGCTGATTGCTGACAACTGATGCAGTGCCGTGATGTCGCTGAAACCGATGACAGGCTTCGTGATAGGCGGTACGCGGTCGATGATACGCTGTAAGCCATATCCGCCGCGGGAGCACAGGATAGCATCCACCGAAGGGTCATTCAGCGCTTCCACGATATCCGCCAAACGGTCTTCATCGGTTCCGGCAAAACGTCCCCACGTATCACGCGCGTGCGCGCCCTCGCTCACTATATATCCCCACGCGCGCAGACGCGCAGAAGCCCCATCGATATACGATGGGTCAATCACTCCCGATGGCGATATGATTCGAATGTGTTTCAACTATACACTTTATATTCTATCCAGTTGACAAGCCGTTTGGGCAGAAGGCGTTCCAAGAAACAGAGCACGCGGTATCCGAAACCGCCCACATACTGCGGGCGAGGACTATGACAGGTCGCGATATGATAGAATAGGCGCGCCATCTGGATGGGTTGCATACCGCTGCGCTCATCGCGCTCCATGGTCGTAATCGCTTTGTTAGCGCCGGTATAGATGTCTTCGCCTTTCGTGCTTTTGGCGCGTGCGTCTGTAAAGCTTGTACTTACGTCGCCCGGCATCATTACACTGACCGAGATACCGAATGCTTTGACCTCGTTGGCCAGCGCCAAAGCCATCGCGTTAATCGCCGCTTTGGAAGCGGAATAGAACGACTGATAAGGCACGGCAAGAATCGCTGCCACAGACGAGGTATAGATGATACGTCCGAAACGTTGCTTACGGAGCTGGGGTAACACGGCTTGCGTGAAACGGATAGCGCCCAAGAAATTAACGTCCATCTGGTGTTCGATATCCTTGATGTCCGTGAACTCGACCGATCCGGATATACCGAAACCGGCATTGGAGATGACGACATCGATCGTTTCCGTCTGTTTCAACACCTCTGCAATCGCCGCGCGACAACTCTGTTCAGAGCATACATCGCAGTCCACATGAATGATTCCATTTCCGGACACGCCATGCCTACTGAGTTCAAAAACACGCCAGCCCCGCTCGGCAAAGAGCGAGGCTGTTGCTTTTCCTATTCCGGAACTTCCGCCTGATATGACGAGGGTTCTCATAAAATGTACAAATGGTAAATGACCAAATTGTAAATGGTTTTACATCTGCGGTGCTCCTTCACGCAGGACGCGGGCAATGATTTGCACTGCTTCGTCGATGATCGGCTCCGTATGGGTCGCCATCAGCGTCGTACGTAGCAGGCACTCGCCTTCTACGCATGCCGGCGCAATAACCGGATTGACGTATACTCCTTCGTCAAACATCTTCTTGCCGAAATAGAGTGTGTCGAGCGTCTTGTACGTGAAGATAGGCACGATAGGTGTCGGTGCTTCGATGATCTTCACGCCGTTAGCCAGCAATTGTTTCTGGAAATACTTCGCGATGTTCATCAGTCGTTGCGGACGCTCCGGATCGGCAATCAGTTGATGCAGCGCCTCCAGTGCTGTAGCAGCAGAGCACGGCGTGATAGAAGCCGAGAAGATGAATGGACGACTCACGTGTCTTAACCAATCCGCTACACGGTGGGAGGTCAACATACAACCTCCGATGGAAGCCAGAGACTTCGAGAAGGTCAGCATCGTGATGTCCACTTTATCGGTCAGGCCGAAATGGGCTGCTGTACCGCGACCGCCGGGGCCTAACACACCGAAGCCATGCGCATCGTCCACCATCACACGAGCTCCGTATTTCTCCGCCAACGCGCAGATCTCCGGCAACTTGCATATGTCGCCGCGCATGGAGAACACACCATCGGTGATGATGAGCTTGCCGGCGTTCTCCGGGATGGATTTCAACTGACGCTCCAAATCCAGCATATCCGAGTGACGGTAACGCAGCACTTTGGCATAACTCAGACGGCAGGCATCGTAGATCGACGCGTGGTTCTCGCGGTCGTTGAGGATATAATCATCCTTACCGCAGATAGCGGAGATGATAGCGAGGTTCGTTTGGAAACCCGTCGAAACGGTCATACACTCCTCGTAACCGGTGAATGCCGCTATCTCACGCTCCAACTGCAAGTGCAAGTCCAGCGTTCCGTTGAGGAAACGGCTGCCGCTTACACCAGTGCCGTATTTGTCTAATGCTTCGTGACCCGCTTTGATGACCGCTTCGTTCTCAGTGAAACCCAGGTAGTTGTTACTACCCAGCATGATCACGCGGTGGTTCTCCATCTGAACTACCGGAGCCTGACGGCTTTCCAATTCATGGAAATACGGGTAGATGCCGAGTTTGCGAACTTGCTTCAGCGTCTCAAAATGGTCACATTTTTCAAATAGATCCATAAAATCATTTGTTCATTTGTTCATTTACCATGTACCATTTATCTTGCCATCGGGCTATTTAGTCATTGAATGATTAAATGGCTAAATGAACCAATAAATGACCAAATGGTAAATGATAAAATGGTAAATTAAAGGACGTTCAGTTCTTTGAGGATAGCGGTAGTCTTACGAACGGCTGCTTCAGACTCGTGGAGTTTCGCACGCTCCTCGTCGGAGATCTTGAGCTCCAGAATCTTCTCGATACCGTTCTTGCCGATGATACAGGGAACACCGATGGTGATATCCTTCATGCCATACTCGCCTTCGAGGGCTGCGGAACACGGGATCATCTTCTTCTGGTCCTTAATGATAGCCTCAGCCACAGAAGCAGCTGCTGCACCCGGAGCCATCCAAGCGGAAGTACCGAGCAGACCGGTCAGCGTAGCACCGCCTACCATCGTGCTCTTAACCACGTTCTCCAACTCCTCTTTGCTCAGGAACTCGGATACGTTGATACCTTTGTAGGTTGTGTAGCTGGTCAACGGAATCATCGTCGTGTCGCCGTGACCGCCGATTACGAAACCGTCTACGTCGTTCGCGTTGCACTTCAATGCCTGGCTCAGGAAGTATTTCAGACGTGCGCTGTCCAGAGCACCGCCCATACCGATCACGCGGTTGCGCGGCAGACCGAGTGCGTGCAGCGTCAGATAAGCCATCGTGTCCATCGGGTTCGATACCACTACGAGAATAGCGTTCGGGCTGTATTTGAGCACTTGGTCACAAACGGATTTTACGATACCTGCGTTCACGCCGATCAACTCCTCACGAGTCATACCCGGCTTACGCGGAAGACCCGAAGTGATGATCACAACGTCCGAACCGGCGGTCTTGCTGTAGTCATTCGTTACACCTTCTACTACGGTATCAAAGCCCATCAACTGAGCCGTTTGCATGATATCCATAGCTTTGCCTTCTGCAAAACCCTCTTTGATGTCAATCAGACATACTTCGTTAGCCACTTCATTAACGGCCAACACATTAGCGCACGTAGCTCCTACGTTTCCTGCGCCTACAACTGTAACTTTACTCATAAGTTTTATATATATTTTAACGATTTAACAATTTAACGGCTTAACGGTTTAACTTGCCATAGCCATAAAAGCCTGCAAAATTACAACTTTTTTTGTATATATACAAATTTTCGTCCGTAAAAGTGCAAAAATTTACGATTTTTATACCTGTACTTTACAATCTTCTCCCTTGCACATCGTACATTTGTCCTTTGTATAGTATCAAGAGTTGTCCGTTGACAATAACTTTCTGAATACTGGATTCCGACTTCTTAATACTCTCCACTCCCGTTGTCATTTTCTGTGCCATGCGGATAGAAGCTATTCCTCCATCGCCGCTGCTCTGGGCGGATACGATAGACAGCATGAACGGTGCGTTCTGCTCCACAACCAGCGTATTGCCGGCTACTAACAGTTTGGTTTTCGAGCCCAAAGCCTGACCGTTGACATAGAAGCGCACATCGCGTTCTTTGCTCATCGAGTGCAATACCACGGTGTCGCATGCAGGCAGGAACAGTTCGATATGGGTTCGGCCGGCTATCTCGCGGCTGTAGTCGTCATCGGTCTTCGAGAAACGCCATTTCTTCGAATCGTCCCAACCGTATGCTCCTTTTACCCAACTGCCTTCCGAACCATCAAACACAATCTCGTCTATCGTATAATCAACCGGCTTAACGGGCTGTATATCAAGCGTATACGTATCTGCACTCTTATCCTGAGCAGTCACGGTAACGCTGTTGCCATCTTGCGACCAAGTAGCACCATCACTGATCTTGTAACTCGCAACCGAAGGCACGGCAGTGCCCTCCATATACCACCCGCGGATAACTGTTTCGCCTTGGTTGATATAGGCACTATAGCCGTTGGATAGGATCACCTCGTGAACCTCTTTGAGCGTCGGATCCGGAGCTTCGGGTTCGCCGGGTTCTTCCGGATCAGGATCTCCTTCGTCTGTATCTCCTGAGCCGCCGGATTCTCCGCGTACGTATTGGTAAATAGGAGTATCTTTCTTGCTATCGCTCGTGGTGTAGAACGTGTTTGCATCTTTCCATGCCAGCGATTCGCCTTGTTCCTCTTTCTCATACGCAGCTATCTGAACGGGACGACGTTTAGCCGTCTCGCTCAGGCTCTCATCTCCTTGACGCTCCCAAAGAAGGATGTATTTCTGGCTCTTGACGGCCATCCACTTGCCGTCGGGACTGATGTCGCCGCCGCAGACCAGTTCGAACTTAGTCGTTGTGCCTAAGTCGCACACTTTCGTCAAACGCTGAACGGATGTTCCGTAATCGGTCTTGAACGGCAAGGAATACAGCGCGCACACTCCGCCTTTCACTTTATCGGCGATATACAAGGTCTGCTGCACATTGTCGTACATCAGCGTCTCGGTGTTATGCGCTTGGTTGTCCGGATAACCGAAACGGATATACTT
>Ga0265298_10005974_pt1 | contig 15144 bp, 9 predicted proteins | sample AusTroGonzalo_MG_3_FD_193486 | JGI IMG/M metagenome (GOLD analysis project Ga0265298, IMG submission 193486) | Bovine rumen microbial communities from tropical cattle in Woodstock, Queensland, Australia - Gonzalo_01 | ecosystem: Host-associated > Mammals > Digestive system > Stomach > Rumen ... | reverse complement strand
ATGCCTTTCGGCAGACGCTCCATCACGATATAATCCGCCTCCGACGCCGACTCGACCACGCTTCCGCCCATGAAGTAGGCGGCCACCGATATTTTCGGATACATGTCGTCGAACCAGAACTTCGGAGACCGCCAGCTGCGATATTTCCACGGCGACAGGACGGTCCCGCGGGGGCGCAGGGGGAGCTTATCGGACTTCACCAATCGGCATATCTCGTCGATCACGGCCTTGTCCGCGATATGCGAGCAGGCGCGATATGCCCGGTACAGCGGCTGCGGCAGATGGTAGGAGTACATGAAGACGAATCCGGCGATGGAGGCGGCGAGACCGAGGGCGACGAACCATTTGGGCAGAAACGGCGAAAACCAACGGTAGAAATCCTCCCAGCCCAGCAGAAAGAGTCCGAAGAAAAGCGGCGTCGCCGGGAAAAGATAACGCGACGGAACATACAGTTTTTTGTCAAAAATGTGAATTTGCAGGATGCAGAGCAGAATGGCCGCCGCCGCGACGACCAGCACCGCATGCTCCGCCCGGGTGAACTTGTGCAAAAACAGCTGACGCCCGACGTGCACGAGCGCCATGGGCACGACAAAATAATATCCGCTCTCAAGAAGCGATATGACAAAATCTCCCGTCTTCCCGGGGATGTTGCGGTCTATGCCGGTGAAAACGGTGAAGACCGTCACGACGGCGGTGAAAAGCAGCGCGGCTCCCCAAAAATAGCCGACCGGGACTCGACGGAACAAACGCGCCGCCGCACACCCCGCCAACGGCAGCAGCGTCGCGATCAAAACCGCGACCGGCAGCAGATCGCCCGGATCCGCCGGGCGGCCGATATGCTTCATGAACATTACGGCGTAGTGGGAATCCGGCATGGCGTGGCCGAAAAAGTGATAATTGATCAGCGCGTTGGCGGTGGTGAAGGTCAGCGCGACCGCGGCGGAAAAGACGGAGCGGAGCGGCAAGCCGCCGGAGGAACTCTCGAAAATCGCCGCGCAAAAGATGCAGAACAGCCCGACCGCCATCAATTCCATCCGGATCAGCGTTCCCAAGCCGACGGCGATCCCCAGCAGCAGATAATCCCGCCATCGGGCCTGCACCCGCCACACCTTGACCAGCGCCAGCGCCAGCAGTATCAGCGAGGTGCATTTCGCGGACTCACGCAGCCCGGAGTACGCCATGTGGAACATGTACGGGAAAAAGAGATAAAATATGGTTCCGAAAAGCGCCACCTTGCGGTCGTCCGGATGCACCGTGCGGAACAGCATCCAGATGAGCGCTCCGCCGGCCAGATACCATGCGATGGAAGCGATCTTGAGCCCGAGGAACGCATCGACGTTGAAGCATTTCACGACGATGCCGCCGCAAAGCGGCTGAAGCGGCGGGATGCGGGGATGGAACGCGAACCGGAGATCGCCGGATGCAAATGCTTCCGCCATCGGGATATATCGACACACCGCATCCCGCTGCGGGATCTTTTCCAAATTCACGCACACGGCCAGGGCGATCAGCGCAAGAACCACCGCCGCGAACAATATTTTTTTTCTATGCGCCAGTATCCGGCCCATAATGCATATCTGTATTTTTCGTTACTTCATATCGACCGCAGTCCCGGTATGCATAATATAACATACCACTATGCACAATGCAATAACGGCGCAAGCCAAAAAAACCTTGCCCCGCCCCGCCGCTCCTTAATGGATGCGGAAACCGCCGTCCGCGCGCCCGGCACGGTGCGCGAACGGCGAAGTGTCCCAAAGCGGCAATGCCGGGGTTATTTGACCGGATCGCTCTGGTTGTTGCGTCCCGGCAGCGTCCGGTCGGTGAAGTCGATCCCGGCGATGCGGATCGTGGTCGGCCGGGCCCCCCGGTTCAGGAAGAACCCGATCCGCAGGCGGTCCGCCTTGGCGGGATCGATGCCGCCGCCCTCCTTGGGGATGAAGCGCTCGCGCGGGATGCACACCGTCTGCCACTTCGGCCCGAGGTACGACGCGTAGCCCAGCGTGCCGAGCACGTTGGTCGCGGCGCGGTTCATCACATAGCAGTCGGCGCGGACGATCGAGGCGAAATCGCTGACCTTGATCGCAAACGCGATGTTCTTGAATTCCCGCGGGTTGGCGATCGGCAGGTCGACCACCACGCGCGCCAGCTGTTTGGTGGTGCCGGTGAAGGACATTTCCAGCACCTTGCCGTATTTCTCGTCCTTGACGATCCGCGTCCTGTACCCCTTGACGCCCGACGAAGTCCGGCTCCACCCCTTGGGCAATCCCTTCTTGAAGTCGACGACGGGGATGCGTTCGGGCACTCCGCGCTTGGCCCCGGCGCGGATCGTCGGCGCTCCGGGGACGCCGGAAACCTCGCCCGCCGCGTCGGAGAGCGACAGCGCCAACAGCGCCGGAGAGATCATCGTGTCGCCCTTCGCGGAAAACACCATCTCCTTTATTGCCACCTCCGGACGCGGATTGCGCCAGTCGATCGCGTAGAAGCTGAAAAGCGCTCCGTCGCAGTCGTTGCCGCGCACCACCGGACGGCAGTTGTTGCCGCCCAGATAGGAGTTCCAGTCGTTGATGTTGCGGAAAACGACCAGCGGGACGTTCCTTTCCCTGCCGTCGGCGTAGACGATCCGGATGTTGCCGACGGGAATGCCCTGATTCACGTTCTCGAAGCCGCAGGTGTTGAACACCGACGCCGTCACGAGGAAACTTGCGCCGGAGGCTTTGGCCCCGACCGGGATCGTCGCCGGCGCGGCGGAAAGTCCGTCGTCCTTCGTGCCCGAGAGGACTATGGCGCCGAGTTGGCCGTCCGCGTCGACGAGCTCGAATTTGGCGCGGTCGGCGGCGGCGATGCCCTTGACCTCGGCGAGGAGCTTCGCGTCCAGACGCGGGAACATCGGATCGGCGCCGATCCGGAAGTTGCAGGCGCCGGAGATCGCCACCGGGGATGCCGCGCCGCGGAACTCCCGCTTCGGCTTGCCGTCGAGCAATTCGCGCAGGACGTTCGCGCTGTCGATCGGAATGCGGCTCATCGGCACGTCACCGGCGTTCCAGCAGTAGTTGGCCTGCGCGACCGTCGAGGGGTAGAACGCATAAGCGCTGTTGTCGGCGCGGTCCAGCGTCGGCGGCACGATCGACCAGTAGGCGAGGATATTGCCCTTCGCCCCCACTTCGTGCGCGAGCTTCGGCAGGTTCTGGCAGTTGTCGACGTTGATGGCGAACGACATGTAGATGAGGTCCTTGAAGCCGCGTCTGCGGATCGTATCGGCGATCTCCCGCGTGGGACGGGGGGTGTACTGCCACGAATTTATCATGAGATCCGTGCCCAGCTTTTCCGGCACCTGCTCGATGCTGACGCCCTTGCTGACGACCGGGTTGTCGCTGCCGAAATATTCGTCGTGGTAGATGATGGACTGGATCCCCTTTTCGGCGAGCATCTTCTTGAGCGGGAGGACATGGTTGACGATCAGCTGCGTCGGATCGCCAGCCTTGCAGGTCGGGCACATCGGGTAGCCGGCGAGCAATATCTCGTCGAGCCCGAGGTGGAAGTAACGGGGTTTGAATTCTTCGACGGTCTCGCGGATCATCTTTTCGACGATCGGCAGCATTTCAGGATGGGCGGGGCAGTAGATCGTGGTATGGGACTTCTTGACCGGGCCCTCGTTGAACTTCGGCCAGTCGCGGTGGCTGATCATCCAGCTGGCGTGGCTGATGACCTGAAGCTTCGGGACGATCTCGATATGGTTGCGCTTCGCGGCCTCCTTGATCCGGGCGATATCCCCGCGGGTGTAGGTCTTCTTGCGCTTGGTGAAGGGGGTGTCCTCATACGGGAAGTTGTCGAAGAAGCCGATCAGCAGCATGTTGTACTTCAAACTGCCCAGCACGTCGATCACGTGGCAGACGCGGTCGATCTTGTCCGGCGACACATACGCCAGCTGCAGATAGAGCCCGCGCATCTCCAGGTCGGGCCAGTCGGTGATCTTGCAGCACTTGAGCGAATCCGCCGCGTCGCGGTTGCGGAGTATCCAAGTCAAGCTCTGCATGCCGCAGTAAAGCCCGCGCAGGTCGCGCGCCCGGACGACGATGCCGCCGGAGCCGAGGTCGATGACGTACCCCTCCGGCGACTCGGGAACGCCATCCTTGACGATCTCGAAACGGCACACCGCATCGCCGTCGGCGGCGCGGACGACTTCGCCGCCCTTGATCGTGGCGGCGTAGATCTTGGCGAGCGGCTTGAGGTACAGCCCCGACGGGGCCGCGACGGCGAGTCTGCCCGGCAGCGGGAATCTGCCGGAAGCGGGAACAAGTTTCTTCACCTGCGGGATGATCAGCGGATAACCGTCGCGGGTGTTGCCGATGCCGACCGCCCCCGGCGAAGCGAAAAGCGCTCCGGCGCAAACCAGCATGACGAGCGAAAGGAGTTTCTTCTTCATGATGTGTCCCCCATCACTTTATGTTTGCCGCGTTCGGGCACGATGCGTCTGCAATAATACCGGGTGCGCGGCATTACAAATCGCGAAGCGCAATATTTTGCGCCCGGACGACGGATCCGCCCGGCGGTGCAGAGCACCGGCGCGGCGAAGTCGCCGGACCGGCGCCGAGAGCCGGATCAGACGCCGCAGTTCTGCGAAGCGTCGGTGCAGACGGGCGTCGCTTCGAAGAGCCGGTCCAGAAACTCGTCCGCCGCCTTGAACTGGCGCTCGAAGCACTCGTTGAGAAGCTTGACCGCCTCTTCCTCTTTCCCGGCCCGCAGCAGTTCGCGCGCCTTTTCGCGCACGGCCTCGTACTCGGCGAAGAGCTTGGCCTCGAATTCGTAGAGCTTCTCCACGTTCGGGTGCTCGTCGCCGACCTTTTCGCGGAACTTGAGCGCCCGCTCGGACCACTTGCCGCTGCGGAGCTTTTCCGGCATCTTCCGAAGCGCCATCGGCAGCGGCAGAAAGACCGTGTGCCGCTGCGGCCCGACCGAGGTGTAGGCGGTGGTGAGATACGCCGGGAATTCCGGATCCAGCTCGAAGCAGGTGTCGCCCTGCGTGTTGCTGCGGAAGGGGTGCTTGTCCTTGTGCTCCTTGCCGCATTTGGCGCGGCCGGCGCGGATGATGCCCTCGAGCGTGAATTTGCCGTCCTCGCGGTACTGGTTCATCACCTTGCGGGTGTTCGCTTCGCGCGACCGGTCGGAGACGAATCCGCCGAGTTTGCCGCAGGTGATGAACTCGTTGCCGGGCAGATGCATCTTGTTGCTGTAAACGATCATGCCGCGCGTGATCTCCCGCATCTCCCCGTAACCGGGGCCGACATCGACGATGAAGGCGCGTTGCGGATCGGCGACGAGCAGCGTGGCGCCGTGCTCCCAGTAGCTCGGGCGGCGGCAGTTTCTGCCGTGATCGCGGATCATCGTCGCGCCGTCGAGTGCGTTGTCGCACTCGTCCAGCACCTGACGCAGCAGACGATACGAACTTAACTGCGCGCGCTCGCCGCGCGGATGATGGACGGTCATCGCGTCGCCGTCGTTGCAGGTGACGACCACGCCCTTTTCGTTCATCCCGTAACTGCTCACGTCGGCGAGGCTGATCCAGCGCCAGCCGCGCGGCGACTTGTGGATGCTCAAATTCACCGGGCTCTTGTGCAGGTCGCGGCACTTGTTGACGGTCATGCGCCCCGACTTGGCAGCCGAGGGGTGGACCACCCAAGTGGTGCATCCTTCCGCCGCGACCGCCGCGCCGAAGAGCACGGCGGCACAGCCGACATATTTGCGAATGTTCGTATTCATGTTCATTCCTCCGTCACTTCAGCGTCTTGAAAAATTCGACCGTCTCGCCCGCCTGCCGCGTCAGGCACTCGCGGAGGATCTTGCGGGCGCCCTCGGCATCGTCTTCGTACAGTCTCTGCCGCGCCGCTTCGCGCGCCTTGTCGAAGTCGGCGAGCAATTTGGCCTCGAATTTGATGATCGCCGGATCCACGGGGTCCGCCGCTTTCGCCGCATCCCGGCGGGCGAAGGCACCGCCGATCCACTCCGGGGCGAAAAGCGCCGCCGGGAGTTCCTCCGCCGCCCCCAGCGCGATCGGCAGATAGACCGTGTACCGCGCGGGACCGTAGGCGACGTAAACGCAGCTCAGCTCGCCGAATTCGGGATCGATCTCGAAAAGATAGCTGTCGAGGGAGTGTCCGTTGTGCGGCGCGTCGATCGCCTTGCGCTTGCCGCGCGTATCGTCGAACCGCTTGTCCGTGTTGATGTCGTGCGTGTTGGTGCGCGACACGGCGAAGGAGTCGGCGCGCGAGATCGTGCCCGACTTTTCATAGGCGCGGCGCAGTGCTTCGCGCGCCGACCACTCGCGGTGACAGCAGGGGATGATCCGCTTCGCCGACGACATCGAGGATCCGTCCATGCCGGGGAGCTTCCAATAGTTGGCGTAGATGCAGAAGGGATGCGTCAGTTCCCACTCCGCGAAATTGCCGGGCGAACACTCCACCACATACGCGTGGTTCCGGTCGACGAGGAAAAAGAGCAGCGCCCCGTCGATGAGTTTGCGCTCGAACGCACCGCGGAGCATCTCCACGCCCTCCTTCGCGGTGGCGCAGCTGCTCAAAAGCCGGAGCGTTCCCCGATGTCCGTTGAAGTTTTCCGGCGACTTCGGCGGACGCGCCTCCCGAAACGGCCCCGCCCCGGTGAAGCGCACCGCCAGCCCCCGCTCGTTGACGCCGGCGAAGCGCAGATCGTTCATCCGGTTCCCGACGCTCAAAAAGCGGTATTTGCCGCCCTCGACGGGCTTTTCCCAGCGCAGCAGCAGCTGGATCGGCACTCCGGAGTTGCGGCAGTTGTGCATCAGCGTCCGCCCGGTCGAAGACCAACGCGGCAACACCATCCAGTCCGTATCGGCGCACACCGTCAGCGCGACGGCGGCGAATACGGCTCCTGTAATGTGTTTCAAGTTCATTGTTTTCCTCCCTCTCTTGGTTGAAAATACATATCACGGAAATCCGCGACCGCTATTTATCCTCGTGCAGACGATTCAGCATGTCGAGCGTGAGGTCCACCAGCTGCTGACCTCCGGCGGGGGAGACCTGATTGCTCTGGAGTATCGCGCTGTATCCCTTGTTCGCGACCGCGCGCTCGGTGGCGAGGTAGGAGCCGCCGTCCGGACCGGGATCGGCGACCAGCTGGACGACGATGGTCTGGACGAAGGGACTCCGCCCCTGGATCCGGTGCATGTAGTCGATGAAAAGTTCGAAGCGGTTGCTCGCGAAGGCGAAGTCGCCGATGCGCACCGCGTGGACGTCGGTCGTGATGCACGGATCTTTTTTCTGCGCCTCGTAGCGGTCGAGCGTCCGCTTGCAGCGGTTCATGCGCGAAACGAGAGTGCGGGGGACGGGCTGCCCGGCGCGTTCCGCCGCCGCCTTTTCCGCGCCCAGCTCCTCATAGATGCGTTTGTCTTCCCGATACTCCGCCTCGGTCACCAGACGCCGGGCGAGTTTGACCGAGGCGACCTCGTGGCGAAGCACCGGATCGGTCAGCTTGTCCTTTCCCGCCCACTCCAGCACCTCGTCGAAGGCAGTTGCGATGCGCCCGGCGATGTCCTCGGCGCGCAGCAGTTCGCAGAGGTCGTATTCGCGGCGCCGCTTTTCCTCCTCCGCGTTGGCGAAGAAGCCCTCGGGATAGGGCAGTCCCGTCCGCTCGATCTCGCGATAGCGCTCCGGGTACTTGAGCTTGTAGCGGCGCAGTTCCGCCGCCCGGTAGTGCATCTGCCGCGGCGACAGATCGCCCGCCGCCGCGCACTGGGTGACGACGCCGATGTCGCCGTACTTGGCGCGGAGCTTCGCCCGCACCGGATGCCAGAATCCGGCGTGAAGCACCCACGCGTGCTCGTTGGTCTGGGCGGGACACGGCACGTTGACCACCGCCCCCGTGAGCTTGCCGGACGCGTCGAAGGTGAACATGAAATTGGCGAAAGCGTCGGTCCCCGCCTCGTAGTGGCTGAAAAAGTCGTCGGCCGTGTTGCCGTACATGCGGCCGAGCCCGTTGACGAATCCGCCGGCGTTGCGCTGACGCTCCTCGGGGGTGGATTGATCCTTGAGGTACACGGTGCGGCGGCTGTGGCCGACGGTCGCGAAGCCGTAGCCGAAGGCTACCGAACCGGGCGCCCTGCTCTTCCACGCGTCGACGACCGCGTCGGCGATCTGCGTCGAAATGAAATCCTTGATCTCCCCGGCCGGCATGTATTCGAGTCCCGGCGCCGCGGGTTTGGCGACGGAAAACGACGGCCCCGCGTGGGTGTGAGTCGCATTCACGATCAGCTTGTCGGCGGGTATCTCCGGAGCCTTGTCGCGGAGCTTGGCGCGCACCATGTCCAGAATGCCTTCCCTCAGAGAGACCATGTCGGCGGAAACGAATATCACCGCGTCTTTGCCGTTTTCGAGCACCAGCGCCTGAGCGAGCACCGGGGTGTACTCGCCCAGCGACACCCGCAGATAGAACTGCCCCGTTATCGCCACCGGTTTACCGGGGTTGAGCGAACGCCGCCCCCAGCCGACTTTCAGCGCGGACTCCGCCGCCCCCAGAGAAACCATCGTCGCCGCCAAAGCCATGATACCGATCACCCTTTTCATTAACACTGCCCCAACTGGATCCCTTCATGGATAAACAGGACACGTTATTAAAATACATCTCATTGATCCGCATTTCAAGGCGGCGCTGCGGAAGGATACGGTGAAACGGGAGTTGCTTTCGGTCGAATTTGAGGTTATATTATGTACAGGGTTTATTCCATCAACCTTTACTTTGGAGAGATATCCCATGCGTTTCACGAGATCCTTTGCCTTTGCCGCCGCCGTCGTATTCACGTTTCTGTTCTGCTCCGACTCGTTCGGCGACAACCGCTTTTTCCTGGTCGATCAGCGCACCCAGATCCCGATCATGTGCTGCGGCATGCCCTCCGGATGGCTCGCCGGTGGCAAGAGCACCTGGACGTCCAACGACACGACCAATCCGGTGACCTGGTACGTCTGGACGCAGCGGCCGGACGGCGGAGCCAAGATCTTCATCTCGTCGCAGACGGTGTTCGGCAGTTCGGGAGCGATCAGCCAGATACGGATGCTTCAGGATCCGCGGGTGATGGCGCAGGCGCTGCTGGAGACCGCCAAGCGGGATCACCACTTCACCGAACTCTCGCTCACGGAAGCCAAGTTCAACTCCTATCAGATCGATCCGAACCTGCGCCAGAAGCGGCTGCAGCAGGCGGCGGAGCGCGGGATCCGGCTGACGCAGCTGGTCTCGGCGGAGCTCTTCATCCGCTACGACGGCCGCTGCGGCAGCGAGCCCCGGGTGCTTTACATGTCGCTGCCGATGCTGGTGGCGGAGTCGCAGGCGACCGCGATGAGCCGCACCACCGTCATCGAGATCATGATGCCGATGTCCTTCAGCTGTCGTGAAAATGAAGCCGAAGCGACCATGCAGACCTTGCAGTCGATCGCCAAGTCGGTCCGGATCAACCCGCAGTACATCCAGATCGTGAACCACATCGTTTCCCGACGCGTCGAAGAGCGGATAAAGGTGATGAACCACATCCGCAACACGCAGATGGAAGTCGCCCGTTCCCAATCCGAAACTCAGGACCGGGTGCGCGACATGTGGTCCGAGTACATCCGCGACGTGGATTCCGTATCCAACCCGAACACGGGTGAAAAGATGTTCGTGGACAACCGCTACAACCACGCGTGGATCAACGGCAACGACGAGATCATCTATCAGGACTCCGCGTCGTTCAACCCGAACCAGGACCGGAACTTCAACCGCACCGAGTGGAAGCGTTTGAAGTAACCCCCGGACTTAATCTCCCCGCGAAATTCCGCCCGCCGGGATCGGTGCGGTGCGGGATTCTGCCGTTTTCTTCATGGAAAAAAAGTCTTTCGGGCGTTATATTATAATTTTACGATTTCGCGCGCATCTTAATTTCGTATGAAGCTGGATTTCAAGAAAAACACCAAGCGGAACATCGTCGCCAATACCGTCAGCCGGGTATTGGCGCTGCTGTTTCCGTTTCTGAACCGGACCATGTTCCTGTGGATCCTCGGTCCGCAGTTTCTGGGACTGAACGGACTGTTCAGCGGCATCCTCGGCGTGCTGATGCTGGCGGAACTGGGTTTCGGCACCGCCGTGATCTGCTCCATGTACAAGCCGATCGCGGATGACGACCGCGAACTCGTCTGCGCCTATCTCAAATTCTACCGGAAGATCTACCGCTGCGTCGGCGCGGTCATCTTCATCGCCGGATTGTGCCTGCTGCCGTTCCTCCGTAAGCTCGTCCACGGCAACCTGCCACCCGGGATCAATCTGCACATCCTGTATCTGCTTCACCTCATCAACACCTCGCTGAGCTATTTCCTCTTCGCGTACCGCGGCTCGATCCTCGGCGCACACCACCGCAACGACGTGCTGACCAACATCCGCACCGCCGTTTCGGTGACGCAGTATCTGGCGGTGTTCCTGATTTTGCTGATAAAGTACCTGAATCCGGCGCAGAAATACTACGGGTACGTCATCGCCACGGTGTGCTTCACCGTGATCCAGAACCTTCTGATCATGTACCAGTCCAAACGGCTGTTCCCGAAGATCGAACCGGCCGGAGAGCTGGATAGGGAAAGACGCCGCCACGTGACCTCCGACGTCGGAGCGATCTTCCTGCACAAGCTCGGCACGGTGATATCGTACCAGATCGACAATGTGGTCATATCCGCCTTCATGGGGCTCGGCTGGGTGACCGCCTACGGGAACTACTACTACGTCTACACCACGGTGGGCGGCCTGCCGGCGATCATCTATTCGACCATGATGGGCGGTTTCGGCAACAAGCTGCACACCGAATCCAAGGAAAAGAACTTCGAACTGTTCATGCGCATCTGCCGCATGGTGAGCATCATCATCATCTGGTGCACGGCGGTGATGCTGGCGTTGTACCAGCCGTTCATCGAGGTATGGATGGGATCGAAAAGCCAGAATCTGGTGCAGCATTTCCTGACTCCGGCGCTGATGGTGGCGCTCTTTTACACCAACCAGTCGCGCAAGGTGCTGCTGACCTTCAAGGGCGCGGCGGGATTATGGAGAGAGGACCGCTGGAAACCGGTTCTGGGCGGCGCGGTAAAACTGGCGGCGAGTCTGCTGTCGGTGCACTTTCTGAGCGCGAAATACAAACTCGACGGGGTGATATGCTCGTCGCTCATCGGCTATCTGCTGGTGCAGATCCCGTGGGAGTCGCACGTGGTGTTCACCAACTTCTTCGACCGGAAGCAGGGCAAGGCCTACTGGCACCATCAGCTCAAATATCTGCTGCTCGCACTCATCCCGTGCGCCCTGACGCTGGCCGCCGTCTACGGGGTCGGCAAGCTCCGCATCGGCGGCATCGCCGTCGACGAGATGAGGACGAAGGGGCTGATCCTGAAAGGCGTCGCCGCTTTTGCGGTGTCGTCGGCGGTGATGCTGGTGATCTTCCGCAAGGAGCTGCTGGAGATCATGAAAAGGGCGCTGCGCCGTTCCTGACCGCCGGAGCGCTTTCTTACACTCCGTAGTACTCCCGATACCACTTGGCGAATACCGGAATGCCTTCCTTGATGGAGGTTTTGGGCTCGTACCCCACCGCATTGCGCAATTTGTCGATGCTGGCGTAGGTCGCGTAAACATCCCCCGGCTGCATCGGCAGCATCTCCATCCTGGGCTCGACGCCCAGCGCGGAAGCGAGCGTTTCGATCACGTCGAGAAGCTTTTCGCTGCGGTGGTTGCCGATGTTGTAAACGTCGTACATCGGCAGATTTTCCGCCTCCACCACCCGGACGATCCCGTCCACGATGTCGCCGACGAAGGTGAAGTCGCGCAGCATGTCGCCGTGGTTGAAGACCTTGATCGGGCGGCCGTGCAGCATCGCGTCGGCGAACAGCGACACCGCCATATCCGGGCGGTTCCAGTCGCCGTAGACGGTGAAGAAACGCAATCCCGTGATCCGCATCTTGTAGAGGTGCGCATAGGTGTACGCCATGAGCTCGTTGGCCTTCTTGGTCGCGGCGTAGAGGCTCACGGGGGTGTCGACGCGGTCGGACTCCTCGAAGGGCATCTTCTTGTTGCCGCCGTATACGGACGAGGACGAGGCGAAGACCAGCTTCGGGATCTTCGCGGCGTGACGGCACGCTTCGAGGATGCAGATGAATCCGTCGACGTTGGAGTGCGTGTAGACGAAGGGGTGGGTTATGGAATAGCGCACCCCGGGCTGCGCCGCGAGGTTCAGGACCACGTCGGGCTTTTCTTCGGCGAAAATGTTCTGCAGTTTCTCGAAGTCGCAGATGTCCATGCCGTGCGACTTGAATTTGGGATCTTTCCGCAGCAGCTCGTCGCGGTCGAGCTTGAGTCTGATGTCGTAGTAGTCGTTGAAGTTGTCGATGCCGACGACCTCCCAGCCCCGGCGCATGAACTCCCGCGCCGCGTGAAAACCGATGAATCCGGCCGTACCCGTGATAAGAATTTTCATAAGACCGTCCTTTCATCTCCGGAAATATGTTTGCGGTATGCTCTTTTCCTGCGTCCTCTGGACTCGGTCAGCGCATAGTAGCCGCGGAAAAACTTCTCCACCCACCACCTCGACGCCGGACGGCGGACGAACCACCGCGCCCACATGCCCGCGATCCGCTTGGGCCGGTTGGCGAACTTCAACAGGGAATCGAAATCGGCGAAGCCGTCGGCGAAGAGCGTGTTCAGCGTCTCCAGACGCCGCTCGCGCGTGATGTGATCCACGTTGTAAGGATAAAACCAGACGTAGAATATCCGCGCCAGCCACTGCCGCGCCCAGCACGGCGCCACTCTGGCGTCGAAATCCGGCTCGCTGGAGACCTTGGCGTAAAAATCGAGCAGCGATTTGAAGATGATCGCAAAATCCTTATGGAAACGCCCGACGTCTCTGGACGCGGTGGAGACGGAATTGGCGCGAACGCGGTACAGATAGAACGGCTCGCGCAGCGGCACCACCCGCTTGGCGCGGTAAAGCGCCCGGGGCGAAAATTCGCTGTCCTGCCGCCGCAGGCCGTAGATGCACTTGAGGTCGTGCTCTATCAGGAACTCCCGGCGGAACACCGTCAGTTGAAGCATCGGGCAGAAACCGCCGCCCCACAGCCGGTCGATTTCCAGCGTCGCCCCGACGCCGGTCATCTCGGCGGGAGAGGTGTCGGCATAGTTGTCCCGGATCTCGCGCGCTCCGGAATCCTCGTTGTAAGCCACGATGGCGCAAGGATAGAGATCGGCGCCGGGATTGGCCTTGATCCGCTGTGCGATCCGGGCGAGCGACTCTTCGGCGATGGAGTCGTCGCCGTCGAGGAAGATCACGTATTCGCCCTGCGCCATGTCGATACCGGTGTTGCGCGAGGCGGAACACGATCCCGAACGCGGGCCGTGAAAGATCCGGAATCTGTCGTCGCCGCGCGTCAGCTCTTCTATCACTTCTTCGGTCTTGTCCTTGGAGGGTTCGATGCCGATCAGGCACTCCCAATCCCGAAAGGACTGACTGGTGACCGACGCGAAACATTCGCGCACATAAGGCTCCACGTCACAACACGGTATGACGATCGAAAAAAAGGGGTTCATGCTTCCACGATCCATATTTGATTGAACTGTATGACAAACCGCTTCATTTTTTGCCGGCGTCCTTCTCGAACGAGGATCTTTCCGGCAGCAGCGTTTCGAACGCCTTCGCCACTTCCGCAAACAATCCGAATATGTCTTCGTCGGTCTTCGCGTCGTTGATGCAGATCTCCGGGCAGGACTGCCGGACGATCGAATTGCACACCCGGTCGACCTCCGAGCCGTTCAGCGCCACGGTGATGCCCCGCCGCTTCTCGTTCACGGGGTAAAAACGCCCCTCCAGCATATTCCAGGCGGAGGCCATCCAATGATTCACCCCGTATTCGCTGCGGAAACGGCTGCGCGAGGTCATATCCATGATGCGCGGCTGGGCGCGCCAGATCTTTTCGAAGGTGGATTTGAGATGGGGCAGCGGCAGATGGCCGAAGGTCCCCGGGATCAGCACGCGGTTGACCGCAAAGGATATGAAGTTCTTCACCGCGCGCGGCAACCCGAGACGGCGCAGGTTCGTGAATTTGCCCATGTTCTTCCAGACCAGACGCTCCACGTCCATGCTCCGTTTCAACACTCCCGCGTTGTTGAGAACGACGCGGCTGGCGGTGCTCCAGCCCAGCCAGCGGGGAATGGCGAGATCGCACGGGATGACCGGCAGACCGTTTTCGAAGAACTCCTCCGGCGACATCGGACGGAGAAGGTACATGTCGTCATTGAACAATACGAAATGCTCCGAAAGATCGGCGATGCGGTGCAGATTGAGTTCGATGGTATTGGAATTGAAGGTCGGCAGATACTCCGCGGGGATATATTCGCGGTGGTCCGTCATACGCAGTTTGGGGTGCGACTCGTCCAGCCACTCCGGTTTCTGCCCGCAGGTCACGAAAAAGATCCGGTCCGCCCACGGCGCGAAACGCTCGACGGCCCGGAACCAGTAGCGCAGCAGCCCGAAATCGCGGAAACGGCAATCGTCGCCGGCATCGTTGTTGGCGTCGGCGATGTCGGAGGCGGCATAACGTCTTTTTTCCGCCTGCCATTGCGGGTCCCCGTCGTCCACCCACAAAAGCACAAAATCGATCTTATCCATAAACGCCGCGCCGTTTCAAGTTGAATCATACCGTATATATAATATACACTTCATGCGGGGAAAATACTAATTTTCTCCGTGCTTCCGCCGCCGGAGCGCGGCGCCGGGCGGCGGCGGCGGGCCGGTCCCGATTGACAAAACCGCGCGGACACACTATTTTATACGGCGAACAGAACCGGAAATCCGCGCCGCAGAGCGGCGGCAAATCGTATGGAACTTTTTCGATCATGAATACCGATGCCTCCAACAACTGCACCGTCGTCACCGCCGGGGACCGGAGATTTTCCTGGGGAGTCCTGCTGCTGGTCGCCAGCATGCGCCGCAACGGGATGAAACACCCCGTCGTCATCGGCGCGTTGAACTGGACGCCGGAGATGAAGGCGCGCGTATCGGCGCTCGGCGGCGTCACCATCCGCGAACTGCCGCCGACCAGGATGTGCCTGACCTGCCAGAAACCGCTG
>Ga0265298_10005973_pt1 | contig 15145 bp, 10 predicted proteins | sample AusTroGonzalo_MG_3_FD_193486 | JGI IMG/M metagenome (GOLD analysis project Ga0265298, IMG submission 193486) | Bovine rumen microbial communities from tropical cattle in Woodstock, Queensland, Australia - Gonzalo_01 | ecosystem: Host-associated > Mammals > Digestive system > Stomach > Rumen ... | reverse complement strand
AAATTCTGTACTTTTTCCAGGTGTCCACTTGGACGTGGAACTTGTGTCAGTGCATAAAAGTTCTTCCAGATGCACGCTGGGTTCAGATTCTTGATTTCACTCATAGTTATGTTGTTTTGGGGATTAATCGTTTTGTGAACGAGAGGGCGGCCCAGGCATAGACGCCAAGGGCAATCACCAACAGCGTCTGGACGGTATGTACGATCAGTACAAACCACAGCGCCTGTTCATCGGCCACACCATAGAGAATCAGCATGGTCTTGATGGCGAAGTGCCAAGGGCCTGCTCCGTTGGGGGTGGGGACGATGACGGCAAAGTTGGCTACCACGAAGGATACCAGTGCACAGCCGATGCCGAGGTTCGCCGTGAAGTCGAAGCAGAAGAACGTCAGGTAGTAATGCAGGAAGTACATTACCCAGATGCCGATGGAGAAAAACAGGTAGAGCGGCAGGTTCTTGACCCCCTTCAGGGAGAGCACGCCTTCCCAGATGCCACTCAGCGTCATCTTTACCTTATTATATATAGAGAAGTTCTTCAGCAACAGATGGAGCAGGACGAGGGCTGCAAGGCCGCAGATGCCTGTCACGAGCCAGCCCGTTACCGAGAAACTCTCCAGAATATGGTCGAGTGAGGTGCCCGTCTTTTTAAAGAACGTACCGAAGACGCTCATCTCAATCAACAGGATAATACCTGAATAGAGCATCACAATCAGCGTGTCTACCGCCCGTTCCGTTACCACAGTGCCCAGCGCCTTACTGAATGATACGCCATCGTAGCGTTTCAAGATGGCACAACGGGAAAACTCGCCGATGCGAGGAATGACCAAACTGGCAGCATACGAGATGAAGACAGCGTAGATGCAGGTCGCATTGCGGGCTCGGATTTTCTGGCCGGAGGATGATGGCTTGACCGTGCTTGGCGACAGGTCGTCAATGGGGTCGAGCGTCTGCTTCCATCGCCAGCCACGGAACATCTGTGCCAGGATGCCGAAGGGAAATGACAACAGCATCCAGGTCCAGTTCATCTCCTCCGTCAGCACACGACTGATGGTTGAAAGATCTTCACCTCGGTACATCCACCACAGAATCGCCCCACCCAAGATGAAAGGCAGCACGATTTTGATGATGGTTCCAAGTATGCTTTTCTGTTCCATTGGTGCAAAGGTACTATATTTAATTGAAAATTGATAATTGAAAATTGATAATTTTGGGAGCGGTAGCAAATTTTTCACTATTCACTATTCACTATTCACTTTTTTTAGTATCTTTGCACCCAAATGAAGCAAGTAAGACCGAAAAAGAATCTTGGTCAGCATTTTCTGACCGATCTGAGTATTGCCAAGCGGATCGCCGACACCGTGGATGAGCCCTATCCGGCATTGCCTGTGCTCGAGGTGGGACCAGGTATGGGTGTAATGACCCAGTTCCTTAACGAGAAACCCCGTCCATTTAAAGTGGTGGAGATTGATCGCGAGTCGGTGGCATATCTGCACGAGCATTTCCCGCGCCTTAATAATAATATAATAGGTGGCGACTTCCTCCGCATGGATTTAAATGAGGTGTTCGATGGCCAGCAGTTTGTGCTGACGGGCAACTATCCCTACGATATCTCCTCACAGATCTTTTTCAAGATGCTCGATAACAAGGATCTGATTCCTTGTTGCACGGGTATGATCCAGCATGAGGTGGCGGTCCGCATGGCCTCGCAGCCTGGCAATAAGCAGTATGGTATCCTCTCTGTGCTGATTCAGGCTTGGTATAATGTGGAGTATCTCTTTACGGTGGAGCCTTCTGTCTTCAATCCGCCTCCCAAGGTGCAGAGTGCCGTCATCCGCATGACCCGCAATGCTGTTACCGACCTTGGTTGCGACGAGCAATTGTTCCGTCGTATTGTCAAGACCACCTTCAATCAGCGTCGTAAGATGCTCCGTGTCTCCCTGCGACAGATTTTCGATGCGGCACACCCCGCTCCAGCCAACTTTTTCGACGAGCCGATGATGACCCGTCGACCTGAACAATTATCGATTCCGGAGTTCGTCGAATTGACGAACAAGGTTGCAGCGGTTTTTTAGGCCGTTTTCGCACACAAAAGTGGTGTGTTCGCACACAACGAGTTGATTTACATCAAAAGAAATGCGTTTTTTATGCAAAAATAGGGTGTAATCCATTGCGGATTGCAAAAATCGCCGTACCTTTGCATCGTCAAAAGACAACAAGATAATCTTCAATAGAGAATAATTAGTTAAGGTAATATAAGATTCGTTTCATTGTTAGTTAGAGTTAGTTAGTAGTTAATAGTTAGTAATTAGTTTTGGTTTTAAGTTGATTTAATAGGTATTACAGTGGTAATAAAGATTTGTTAAAGGATAACACAACACCGTCGTGAGACGCCGTTGTTTGTTTTGAAAAAAAGGTTTTTAGTTATTCATAGATTGTTGGTGCCGCTCCTGAGTCGTTGATGATTCGAGAGCGGTTATTTTTTGCAGTAAAGAGACGGGTGAGGAAGATGCTGCCACGGAAGGTGAGTTCGATAGCCATTGCCGTCCACACGCCTTTCAACCCGTACTTCGGAGCAAGTGTAGCGGCGAGTGTCAAGCGGACAGCCCACATCGACGCCAGACTCATGATGGCAGGAATCAACGTGTCGCCAGCACCGATGAAGACACCATTGCAGACGATGGCGGCAGCAAACAACGGTTCTGCCCATGCCTCGATGCGAAGTACCTGTGTGCCTTGGGCAATCACTTCCTCCACAGGCGACATCAGCGACATGAGTTCTGGTGCGAAGATCCACATCAGCACACCCATCACCGTCATCACGGCGATACCCAACCCCACAGATAGCCTTGCAAACGAACGTGTCAGCAGTTGCTGACCAGCGCCGATGCCTTGTCCCACGAGGGTGGTGGCTGCCTCGGCGATGCCAAAGCCTGGCATGTAACAGAGACTCTCGACGGTAATGGCCAGCGAGTGGGCTGCGATGGCGACGGTGCCCAAAGGTGCCACGATGAGGGTACTCACGACATAGGCGCCTCCCATCAGCATGTGTTGTAATCCCATCGGTGCACCAATCTTAAAGGCCGTTTCCACGGTATCTCGCCTCGGACGGAACGCATGCCAACCATTCTCCTTTCTCCTTTCTCCTTTTCCCTTCCTCGAAAACAAGGCAAGCATCTTCGACTTGACTAACAGGAAATACATCATCAAGGCCGCTGTGATGAGCATGGCCAGACCCGTTCCGATGGCGGCACCCATCACGCCCAAGTTGAGGATATAGATAAAGATGTAGTTGAAAAACACATCCATCACGCACATGCCGATATTCAGCATGGAGGGAATCTTCATGTTGCCCGAACATTTTAGCATCGAACCAGCGAGTCCTTCCATCTGGAAGAAGATGCCACAAAGGCCGAAGATGGCAAAGTAGAGCGAGGCATCATGGGCAATCTCCTCCGTACCGCCTAACCAATAGGGTAGGAAAGGGGCGATGATGACAGATGTCAATGAGATGACCAGCGCCCATATCATACAACAGACCAACGACTGGCGCAGAACCCTCCGCGCTGCTTCGAAATCATTGGCGCCGATGAAGTGGGCCACCTGAACAGAGAATCCCATATTCGCTGCTGAGGCCAGACCGCCCATCAGCCAACCTGTCGACTCCACCAGTCCGATGGCTGCTGAGGCCTTGGCGCCCAGATGACCTACCATCGAGGCGTCGATAAAGAACATGACCGTAGCCGAAATCTGTGCCAGGATTGAGGGAATACTCAGACTGACGATGAGCCAGAGTTTTTCCTTCTGTGTCATCATTTTCCCCTCTCGGATATAAGAGAGCAGCAACTCACTGTTTTTGACTTTCTTCATTTGGCTACAAAGATACGAATAAGTGAGTGAAATTCCAAAAATAATGGAAAAATTTGTTGCCATCGCAAAATTCTCAATTTTCAATTCTCAATTTTCAATTAAATATAGTACCTTTGCCACAGTAAATAATTAATTATGGAAATATACCTGATCATATCCATCCTAGCCATTATCCTGATGACGGTTTTGGGCTATTCTATCGGAAACCGCGGAAAGAAGGGACTGGTAGAGTCTGTTATCAAACTGACCGCTGAGCGTGACGTCCAGAAGACGAATGTGGAGAATCTGGAGAAACAGATTGAGACACAGAAGGCTTCCTACGAGCAGCAGATGAATGAACGTAAGACGGCCTTCGACCTGCAGATCGCTGCCTTGAAGGAGATGAACGAGAAGCAGATGAAAAGTCAACTCGAACTCATCAAGGAGCAGATGCAGACCACTTCGGAGAAGGTGCTCAAACAGCGACAGGCCGAACTCGGCGAGGAGAACAAAGAACAGGTGTCGAAGATCATCGACCCCCTGCAGAAGAGCCTGAAGGATATGCAGGAGGCACTCGACAAGACCAAGGAACAGCAGACGGAGGCGCTCACCCGATTGGATGAGACCATCAAGATCAATATGCAGAAGAGTGCGGAGATTGGAGAAACGGCCGACCGCTTGACACGCGCGCTGACTGGTGAGGTGAAGATACAGGGAAACTTCGGTGAGTTGAAACTCAAACAACTGCTCGAAGACCTTGAACTGAAGGAAGGCGAACAGTTTGATACCCAGGAAACCCTGAAAGACAAGGCGGGCAAAGGGGCCAAAGGCGATGACGGCAAAGGTCTGGTGCCTGATTTCATCCTGCATTTCCCCAACAATCGTCATGTTGTGGTTGATTCTAAGATGTCGCTGACGGACTACGAGCGCTATATGAATGCGGAAGACGGAACACCTGAGAAGAGCGGTTATCTCAAAGCCCATATCGACAGCGTCAGGGCACAGGTCCGTCGTCTGGCCAAGAAAGAATATACCAAATACCTGCCAGAGGGTTACAACCGCCTGAACTTCGCCATCATGTATGTGCCTATCGAGGGGGCGCTGAATCTGGCCTTGTTGAATGACGCCACCCTTTGGCGTGAGGCTTACGATGAGGGCGTGATGATTCTCGGACCTCAGACCATGTATATGAATCTGCGTGTGCTGGAGATGATGTGGACGCAGGTGCGACAACTGAAAAACCAGCAGGCGATGATGGATGCTGCCAATACGGTAATCGACCGTGTGCAGGACTTCGGTTTGCGCTTCATGGATGTGGAGTCGAGCATGAACGACACCGTCAAGAAGATGAAGAAACTGAAGATTACCACAGGCGATGGCGGACCCAGTATCATCACCGCTGCCAGGAACCTGATCAAGGCTGGTGCCAGAGAGAACAAGAAAAAGAAATCGCTTGCAGAGATGGACGAATCGATGTTCCTTGAGGCTGATTCTAATCCAACTGAAATGGAATGATAAAGAAACTGCTTTGCATACAATTATTTACGGTGTCACTGCTGACACCTGTCTATGGTGATGACCTGCTGAAAGGTACGGTCATCGGAACCACAGAATACGTCGATTATAGTAATAACGCCAAGACTACCACCGTCAATACACGCGAGAACGCTTTTGACGGTGATCTGAACACCTTCTTTGCCTCGTGGGAGCGCAGTTACACCTGGACAGGTCTCGACTTGGGCAAACCGTATGTCATCACCCGTGTGGGTTGGTCACCCCGTAATGGCGATGTTGGTGAGAAGCGTGTCCTGCTGGGCGTCTTCGAAGGAGCCAACCGCGAGGATTTCATGGATGCCCTTCCGTTGTATGTCATCCCTGAGAATGGTAAGATCGGCAAGATGTCGTATGCTGATGTCAAGTGTTCGCGAGGGTTCCGTTATGTGCGCTATGTCGGCCCTGCCGATGCCCGTTGTAATATCGCTGAACTCGAGTTCTATGGTCATGCAGGCAATGGTAACGACAAACGTCTCTATCAGGTGACGAACCTGCCCACCGTCAGCATCCACACCCTAAACAATGAGATTCCGAAAGACAAGGTGAATCAGATTGTCTCTCAGTTGACGATTATCTCCAACAACGGCACCAAACTGCTTTCTGAACAAGGTACGACCCGCGAACGGGGTAATGCCTCACGTGAATTCCCCAAGAAACCCTATCGCATCAAGTTCGATAAAAAACAGAATGTGCTCGATGCCCCTGCCAAGGCGAAGAAATGGACGCTCATCAACAACTATGGCGACAAGACGCTGATGCGCAATCTGGTGGCCTTTGAACTCAGCAGGCGCATGGGCATGGACTATACGCCTTATGGTACGGCTGTCGACGTGCTGCTTAATGGCGAATACAAAGGTTGTTACCAGTTGTGCGACCAGGTGACGATCAACAAGAACCGTGTGAATATCACGGAGATGACACCAGAAGACAATCAGGGCAGTGCCTTGACGGGCGGTTATCTGATTGAGGTGGATGCCTATGCCGATCAAGAGAAATCATGGTTCAAATCCAACAAGGGCAATCCCGTTACCATCAAGTCGCCTGACGAAGATGAGATTACCGCCAATCAGAAGCAGTATATCAAGAACTTCTTCAATCAGATGGAGAATGATTGGTCGACCTATCTCGACCTCAACAGTTTCCTCCGCCATTTCCTCGTGGGAGAGATGTCGGGCAATACCGATACCTACTGGAGTGTCTATATGTATAAGGAGCGTGATGAGAACCTGCTGCGGGTAGGACCTGTGTGGGACTTCGACCTGGCCTTTAACAACGACCAGCGCATCTATCCTGTCAATAATAAATCCGACTACATCTATCGGAGCGGCGGCAGTTGCGCAGGTAATATGAGATCTTTCGTTGACAATATTGTCGTCAACAATGCTGCTGCCAAGAACCGGCTCTATGCCATCTGGGATGAGGTTCGTCAGGCAGGACTGACAGAGGAGAATATGCTGGCCTATATCGACCGTTGGGCAGCCGACCTTGAACAGTCGCAGCATCTGAATTTCCTGCGCTGGCCCATTCTGAATCAGCGCGTTCATCTGAATCCGCGCGCCTTGGGCAGTTTCCTGGCAGAGGTGGATGTGGTGAAGGACTTCATGAAGGGACGTATCGCCTGGATGGACAAGAAACTCGGCTATACCTATAAACCCAGCGGTATCAGTGAGTTACATGTCGATATGGCTCAACCTTATCAGGTCTATTCACTCTCAGGTCAGCCTTATGGCAACAGCGTAGAGAACCTGCCTTCTGGCATCTACGTTGTCCGTCAGGGAACAGCAACACGGAAGATTGTCGTGAAATAAGACGTTATTCATCGTTAAAGTTCTTGTCTTTCTCGTAGGTGATGCCTTCGTAGAGGGGCTGTGAACCTTCATAACTCTCTGGGATGAAGTGGAGACGGACACCACGGATGTGCTTCTTGGCACGGAAGGTCTTGGGATCGTCAACCTTGTCGCTCTCGATTTCGAGTTTCAACAGGCCAAATTCCTTCAGACGTACCTTGTCGCCCATCTGCAGATGACGGCGGACGGTCTCAGCCACCGTCATCATCAGGCCTTCGAGCACACCACCGCTGATGCTCATATGCCTTGCAGCCTCTTCAAATAGTTGGCGACTCTCAATGGTCTGATTATGCACGGCTACAGCCCTGTACTTGCCATAATTCTTGAGATTCGGCTTGTTTTCTTTCTTGATTCTGTATCTCATACGTTTAATTATTTTGAGACAAAGGTACGATTTACCGAGTGAAAATCCAAAACATTCGAGAGAATTATAAAAATTCGTAAGGTTTTTTATGATATGCTTGGGAATATCGGGGATATTATGTATATTTGCAGCGAAAAGAAGGGAATCGATTCCGTATACGCCCTTACTTTATCAGTATTTTAATGTTAGTTTTTGACTAACCAGTTGATTACTAGTCTGTTGTACATGCAGTCTAGGAGAAGAGATTATACACATTTGAGTTTTTTAAATAGCAAAAACCATTTAATTATGAACATAATGAAAAAAGTGATTGTATTAGGCCTGCTATTCTGCAATGTTGTTTTGGCTTGGTCACAATCGTTGAGTGACCAGCAGGTGCTGCAGATGGTAATTCAGGAAAAGCAGTCTGGTGCCACAGACACTGAAATTGCAACTCATCTGATGCAGAAAGGTGCTACGATGGATCAGATTCAGCGTATTCGACAGCAGTATGCCAAACAAAAAAACGGTCAGGGTATGGATTATGCCGTTGACAATGCCAAGGGTAGTACTTTGGCTAACACGAATCGTATGCGCACCAACAACGAGCCTAATGCTAAGAAGACTGTTACTACTAAAGAGACTGTTGATGAAATAGAGATGGTTGACTATGACAATAAACCTCTTTACAAATATGTGGAGAAAGATCAGACGTCAACAGTTAAGAAAGTGTTTGGTCGTGATATCTTCAATAACAAGTCGTTGACCTTTGAGCCTCAAATGAACATTGCCACGCCACAAAATTATGTGCTTGGTCCTGGTGACCAACTGATTGTAGATATTTACGGGGCTTCGCAAGAAAGTAACGTCCTAACCGTCAGTCCTGATGGCGATATCGTTATTCCTGACTATGGCCCCGTACGTGTTAGTGGCCTGACTGTTGCCGCAGCACAGAGTCGCATTCGCAGCAAACTTGGTGGTTATTTCCAAAGTTCAGAAATTAAAGCAACCCTTGGTCAGTCCCGTACGATTATGGTTAACGTCATGGGAGAAGTTAAAGTGCCGGGAACCTATACTTTGAGTGCTTTTGCCACCGTATTTCATGCTCTTTATATGGCAGGTGGTATCAGTGATTTGGGAACGCTGCGTTCTATCAAAGTGCTGCGCCAGGGTCGTCAGATTTCTGTTGTCGATGTTTATGAGTTTATACTCAACGGTCGATTGGCGGGTAATGTGCGACTACAGGATAACGATGTGATTCAGGTCGGCACTTATGATTGTATCGTGGATATTGCGGGTAAGGTGAAACGTCCGATGGCCTACGAGATGCGAAAAGGTGAGAGCCTGGCAACCTTACTGAAATATTGTGGAGGCTATGCAGCAGATGCCTATAAGAAACAACTCCGCGTGCTCCGTAAGAGCGAAGAATTGAAGAGCGTTTATAATGTTGAAGAGTTTGACCTGTCGAGTTTCAAGATTGATGATGGCGACTCGGTGATTGTTGATTCTATTTACAACCGTTATAAGAATATGGTTGAGGTTAAGGGTGCTGTATTCCGTCCTGGTATGTATCGATTAGGAGATAAGATAAATTCTGTTCGCTCACTTGTTGAGATGGCCTCTGGTCTTACTGAAGAGGCTATGACGTCACGGGCTGTCTTGCGTCGTATGAAACCTAATCGTACGCAAACTGTTATTTCCGTTGATATTGAAGGCATCATGAAAGGAACAATTGCTGATATGCCTCTCCAGAATGAGGATATTCTTTTCATTCCTACTTTGGCAGAACATCAGAATCTGCGTACACTCACCATTGATGGCGAGGTGATTTTTCCTGGTACTTACGAATATGCCGATAATATGACTATCGAAGACCTGATATTGATGGCTGGTGGTCTGACTGATGCTGCATCAACACTGAAGGTTGATGTGTCTCGCAGACTTCATGATCCTAATGCGTCTGAGGCAGGCATGGAGATTGCCAAGACCTATAGTTTCTCGCTGAAAGACAACTTTGTGGTAAATGACAATCCCGACTTTACGCTTATGCCTTATGATATTGTTCAGGTTCGCAAAAGTCCGCTTTTCCAGTCGCCTGTACGCGTAACCGTCGAAGGTGAAGTGGCATTCCAGGGCGTTTATACAATGGAAGCAAAGAATCAGCGTCTTTCTGATGTTATCAAGGCGGCCGGTGGTGTCATTCCTGGCAGTTATGTTCGTGGTGCCCGTCTGGTTCGTATGATGAATGAAGATGAGAAAGCACGCATGAAGGCCGTTATTGAAACGGCTCGTCAGAGTGCAGATGGCAAAGACTCTGTCAATATTGATAAGATTGCTATGACCGATACTTATACAGTTGGAATTCATCTTGACGAGGCACTTGCAAAGCCTGGTTCTACTCAAGATATAGAATTGATGGATGGCGATTGCCTGATTGTCCCCCGATTCAACCATACGGTTCGTATCAGTGGCGATGTTAATGCTCCCAATACAGTTGCTTTCGATGAAGGCCAGAACTACAAATACTATATCAAGCAGGCAGGTGGATTTGGAAATCGTGCCAAAAAGAGCCATACATATATCGTTTATCAGAATGGTACAATGGCTGTTGCCAAGAAAGGTGGCGTCATTGAACCAGGCTGTGAAGTGGTAGTACCCTCAAAGGCGCCTCGTGACGCCAATGCTATTTCTCAATGGCTTGGTATAGGAACAAGTGTTGCCAGTCTTACAACCATGTTCGCCACGATTGCCAATTTAATAAAATAACACATAGAATGAAGGCTAAATAAACTTTCACGATGGAAAAGAAAACTGAAAAGACCGCGTTTGTAGAGTTTTGGTCGGATATAAAGAAGCATAAGAAACTGTTTTGTGTGATATTGCCCTTAACCTTCGTGGTTTCGGCGTTATTGTCGTTAAGCATCCCCAACTATTATAGTTGTACAGTAAAACTGGCCCCAGAGGCTTCTGGAAATAGAGGCTCTGGTTCGCTGGCCAACTTGGCTAGTAGTTTTGGAGTTAATTTAGGCAATCAAGGTTCTGGAGGTGATGCTATTGTACCATCGCTATATCCTGATTTAATGAACAGTGTTACTTTTAAAGCGTCCTTGTTTCCTGTAAAAGTTCAATTGGAAGGTGACTCGGCTATGACCTATTATGACTATCTGTTAAACCATCAGAAGTTGCCTTGGTGGACATCAGCAATAAAGTCCTTGAAAAATAGGTTTACTGAGAAACATGAGTCGAAGAAGGTCAATCCATTCCGCTTAACTAATGAGCAGGCAAGTATCATAAACTTGATGAATAAAAAGGTAGTATGCGATGTGGATGATAATACCATGGTGATATCAATAAACGTTACGGATCAGGATCCATTGATTGCTGCAACCATGGCCGATTCTGTACAGATGCATCTTCAGGAATTCATTACAGAATACCGAACGCGTAAAGCCCGTATTGATTTGGCCTATAGTCAAAAGTTATTTAAAGAGGCAAAGGAACGTTACGAAAAAGCCAGAAAGCGTAGCGCTTCCTTCAACGATGCTAATCAGAAAGCGTTCCTATCACGTGTGCGTAGTGAGGCCTCTGATTTGGAGAATGAAATGCAACTCCAGTTACGTGCCTATTCACAAGTTGCTGCCCAATTGCAGTTGGCCGAGGCAAAAGTCCAAGAAGATACCCCAGCTTTTACGTTACTCCAACCTGCTACGGTTCCTGTTAAGAAAGATGGCCCTAAGAGGAGTGTTTTTTGCTTTCTTATACTACTTTTGGCATTTATTGTTACAACAATGTTTGTTCTAAAGAAAGAAAAACATCTAAAGGCATTCTTCATTTATCTTCGCTCTATTTTTATACGTGATTCTTTTGATGAGGAAGATTATTATATCATTTCAAGGTTACCTTCGTCTCAAGAGAAAAAAACATATTAAAAACTATTATAATATAATTCCTATGTATATTAGGTGATTAATTATTGCCATAATATATTTGAAATATGGATATTGTAGTGTGTGTTGACCATAGATTCGTTATGCCTACAGGTGTAATGATGTGCTCCTTGTGTTGTAACAATCTGGATGCGGATATCGTTCTCCATGTGATATGTTCAAAAAGTGTATCAGATAAAGATAAGGCTGATTTGCGTGGAGTAATTCAACAGTTTAGCGGGAAGAGCATCATGTTTTATGATATTGATGAAAACTATGTGGAGAAAATTCCTGCTATAACAAATAGAGCAGACATTACTATAACTTCCTATTTTAGATTGTTTCTCACGGAAATCCTGCCTGAAACTATTAATAAGGTATTATATTTGGATGGTGATGTAATTGTTAGGCATTCACTATTGCCGTTATGGAATTTGGATATAAGTGATTATCCTGTGGCTGCGGCAACAGATTGTTGTGTGGCGGTTGAACCAGAAGAATATGAACGCTTGGGCTATCCGATGTCGTATGGCTATTTTAATGCTGGTGTTTGTCTTTTAAATCTTGATTATTGGAGAAAGCATAATTGTATAAAAGATTTTATTAGTTTATTAGGCGATGGAGAAAAACTAAGATATCATGATCAAGATGTTTTAAATATGTTATTTCATACTTCTAAATTTAATCTTCCAATTAAGTATAATCTACTGACTGTTTATTTATATAAGAATCCCAGATGGAGTAATACTATGTTTGAGCAAGAAATATCTGAATCATTACAGGAACCAGTAATTATACACTATGCTGGCGGAGATAAGCCTTGGTTTAAATATAATGAGAACGAACCCCCATTGAGCATGCTCTTTTACAAATATCAAAAAAACACAATCTGGAAGGGGATAAAATATGATTTCAGACCGCCGATAAAAAAACTGAGAAATTTTATAGGAGATAAAATGAGAGAATTTGGGCTTAAACCCAAAGGACCCTCTTATGAATTACGAGACGTGAGTAAAATCGTATAAGTTTTTTATTATCCTAATGATTGGAAATACATAAATGATAAAAGAAGATTATAGTAAAGGAAACAAACGCATTGCTAAGAACACGCTTGTAGTCTATGGTCAACTGATGCTCAGGATGTTCCTGGGACTCTATACATCGCGTCTTGCCCTTGAGGCCCTGGGCGTGTCCGACTTCGGCCTCTATAGTGTCGTGGGAGGCGTAATCGCCCTGTTTACGTTCATCTCAGTCTCTCTCTCGAGCACTACCATTCGTTTTATCAATGTTGAACGGGGTAAGTCCGACGGTGATCTCAACCGTGTGTTCAACGTCTGCAATGTGCTCCATATCGCGATGGCTTTCCTGCTGTTCTTGTTGTTAGAAGGCGTTGGTGTCTACTATATTCATCATTTTCTCAATGTTGACCCTGGTCGCGATTCCGATGCTATGTTTGTGTTTCAGGTGTCCGTGATTACTTGTTGTCTCAGCATCATCAACGTCCCATTCTTCAGCCTCTTCAATGCCGAGGAGAAGTTCCTGTTCACTGCTGGCGTGGAAATGTCTGCTAAAGTAGCAGAACTGATTTTTCTGATATGGCTTCTCTACTACGAAGGTAATCGCCTCCTGGCCTATTCCCTCATTGAGACCGTCTACAGCATTATCCCTTTTGCCATATATCATTACTACGCTTATCGCCGATGGCCTGAGATTGTCAGATGGCGGTTCGTCAAGACATGGCAGCGATATAAGGAAGTGCTGGTGTTTAGTTCTTATAACTTGATTTCTAGTCTTGCAGGTATGACCAGGGGAGAAGGTAGTATGCTGCTGATTAACTATTTCTTCGGAACAGTAGTTAATGGTGCCTTTGCTGTTTCCAAGGTTATCGAACGTGTCATCAATCCGTTTGCTAATAATTTCCAAAGTGCTGCAGCCCCTCAGATTACGCAGAGTTATTGCAGCGGTGATATGGAACGTGTTTATTTTCTGGCTAGTCGTGTGGGCAAATATTGCATGCTGATGATGACTTTAGCGTTCTTCCCTCTCTGGGCAGAAATGGATTTTGTCTTGCATTTATGGTTGATAAAGGTCCCTGAGGGGGCATCGGTGTTCTGTAGGATGATGCTGCTGATGGTATTTTGGGCTATTACAGATGGTCCCCTCACTCCTGTTGCTGAGGCATCAGGTAAGATATCCAGATTCAAGATGACCTTTACAATCATTACAGTATCATGTGTTCCAATTGGCTATTTTGTATTGAAGGCAGGTAGTCCAGCCTATATGTTATTGGTAGTGTTCCTTATTGCAGACATTATTTGGCGTATAGCCCAACTTCATATGATGAGAACCATTCTTAACTTCCCCGTATGGCGATATTTTAAGGATGTCTATTGGCGCGTAGTACAGGCTTGTCTGCCCGTCGTGCTCTGTCTGCTCCTAACCTCTCAGATACAGTGCGATACTGCCATTTGGCATATCTGCCATTTGGCAATCATCTTGCTATTGGCTCTATGTTCAGCATTTTATCTGGGGCTTCGGAGAGGAGAGCGTGAAACGGTGCTTACTCAGATTGCCCGTTATAGATTTGTTTAGCGGGAGCAAACTATGAACAATGAAATGATTAATATAGTTGTATGTGCTGACCATAGATTCGTTATGCCTACAGGTGTAATGATGTACTCCCTGTGTTGTAACAATCAGAATGTGGATATCGTTCTCCATATGATATGTTCCAATAGTGTGTCTGATAAAGATAAGGCTGATTTGTGTGGAGTAATACAAAAGTTTAGCGGGAAGCGTATCCTGTTTTATGATATTGATGAAAACTATGTGGAGAAAATTCCTGCTATAACAAATAGAGCAGACATTACTATAACGGCCTATTTTAGATTGTTTCTCACGGAAATCCTGCCTGAAACTATTAATAAGGTATTATATTTGGATGGTGATGTAATTGTTAGGCATTCACTATTGCCGTTATGGAATTTGGATATAAGTGATTATCCTGTGGCTGCGGCAACAGATTGTTGTGTGGCGGCTGAACCTGAAGAATATGAACGCTTGGGCTATCCGATGTCGTATGGCTATTTTAATTCAGGTGTATGTATAATAAATCTTGATTATTGGAGAAAGCATAATTGTATAAAGGATTTTGTTGATTTGTTAGACGATGGAGATAAACTTAGGTGTTATGATCAAGATGTTTTAAATATATTATTCCATACTTCTAAACTTAATTTTCCAATTAAGTATAATCTACTGACTGTTTATTTATATAAGAATCCCAGATGGAGTAATACTATGTTTGAGCAAGAAATATCTGAATCATTACAGGAACCGGTAATTATACATTATGCAGGCGGAGATAAGCCTTGGTTTAAATATAATGAGAACGAACCCCCATTGAGCATGCTCTTTTACAAATATCAAAAAAACACAATCTGGAAGGGTATAAAGTATGATTTTAGATCGCCAATAAAAAAACTGAGAAATTTTATAGGAGATAGGGTGTAAAGTTTCCCGTTCCTATTTTATCCAACTTTCTTTAATATTATCTTCCTGCTGACAGCCCTGTTGTCAAGCAGGTTAAAGTCTCTCCATTTTTTGATATCCCCAAGTCTGACAGCCTCC
>Ga0265298_10005972_pt1 | contig 15147 bp, 11 predicted proteins | sample AusTroGonzalo_MG_3_FD_193486 | JGI IMG/M metagenome (GOLD analysis project Ga0265298, IMG submission 193486) | Bovine rumen microbial communities from tropical cattle in Woodstock, Queensland, Australia - Gonzalo_01 | ecosystem: Host-associated > Mammals > Digestive system > Stomach > Rumen ... | reverse complement strand
AAGAAGTTCGCGCCTGGCTACGCCAAGATGGTGCTCGGCTACTTCGGCAAGACGCCCGTTCCGCCGGATCCCGAAATCATCAAGAAGGCGAGCGAGTTCATGGCGTCGAGCGACCTCAACAAGGCCTACAGCGAGCCCACCACGAAGACGGTGCTCGAGATGAACGACGCCGACCCCAAGAAGGGCGGCGCAGTCGCTAAGAAGATGCTCGAGGACGCTGGACTTCCCATCACGGACGAGAACATCTTCATCGCCGCGTCCTGCAAGGAGAAGGGCATCCTCTTCCTCAAGGATCCGTCGAAGGCCCCGATGGGATGCCGCTTTGCGGAAGAGGCCAAGCCCGCCGCCAAGGGTGGCGCGGTCACGGTCACGATCAACGGCAAGGCCTACGGCGTCGAGATCAAGGGCGATGGCAAGGCGGTCGTCAACGGCAAGCCGGTCGACTTCAAGGCCGAGGCGGGCCTCAAGGCCGCCGCGCCTGCAGCTGCCGCGCCCGCGGGCGGGCAGGAAGTCAAGGCTCCTGTTCCCGGAACGATTCTCCGCGTCACCGCGACGAGCGGCACGAAGGTCTCGAAGGGCGACGAAATCCTCGTCATGGACGTCATGAAGATGGAAACGCCCGTCACCGCTCCGTGCGACGGCACGATCACCGTAGTCGTCAACGCGACCGACAAGGTTGCGACGGGCGATGTGCTCGCTACGATCGGGTAATGCCGATCGCGGCAGGGATTAGTGGTCAGGGGTCAGTAATCAAATAGGGTTTACAGGACATGAAAAAGATTTTGATGGCAATGCTCGTTGCGGCTGGCTGCTTTGCGGCCGTTGCCGCTACGGACGACGTCCCCGCGTGGAAGACGATGCTCGCCAAGGTGAAGAACCTTCCCGCCGAAACCGGTATCGCCGGCTTCATGAAGAAGGAAGCGCCCGCCTACATCACCGGCAACTACGCCGAGGCCGATCGAATCGACGCGAAGGCGATGGCTGGCAAGGATCCGCACGACCCGAACAGCGGCTACAAGACGCCAAACGGCTACTATGACGCTACGGGCAAGTGGATCGGTGGCTACTTCGACGACCTTGGCACGTTCGTCAAGGGTCACGAAGTCAAGACGCTCTTCGGCATGCCCTACGGTGTCGGACAGCTTATCATGATTCCGCTCTGCCTCATCATGATGTACCTTGCGATCGTTAAGGGTTTTGAGCCGCTGCTGCTTCTCCCGATTGGCTTCGGCGGACTTCTCGCCAACTGCCCGCTCGCGGGCGTGACGGCTCCCGCGATGATGCACGACGGCGTGATATCGGTGCTGTCTTCGGGCATCCCGGTGATGGCAGGCGGAATCGTCGAGCCCGGCGGGTTCCTCCACTACTTCTTCAAGTTCGGCATCGACACCGGCGTCTTCCCGATCATGATCTTTATGGGAGTCGGTGCGATGACCGACTTTGGCCCCCTGATCGCCAACCCCAAGATGGCGCTCCTCGGCGGTGCCGCGCAGTTCGGCATCTTCTTCGCGCTCTTCGGCGCGCTCGGCCTCGCGGCCGTTTTTGGCGCCGACTTCTTCGGCGGCGTCGCCCCTGTTAAGGCGGCAGCTTCAATCGGCATCATCGGCGGCGCCGACGGCCCGACGGCGATCTGGCTCACGAGCCGCCTCGCGCCCGACCTGCTCGGTGCAATCGCGGTCGCGGCGTATTCCTACATGGCGCTCGTCCCGATCATCCAGCCGCCGATCATGAACGCTCTCACGACGAAGCAGGAGCGCGCCATCAAGATGCCGCCGCTTCGCCCCGCGACGAAGATCGAGAAGGTCTGCTTCCCGCTCATCGTGTTGCTTCTTTGCGCGTTCCTCCTCAAGGACGCCGTGCCGCTCATCGGCGCGCTCATGCTCGGCAACCTCGCGAAGGAAGTGGGGCCCTCGGTCGCGCGCATCGCGGACACGATGTCCAACGCGCTCATCAACATCGTGACGATCATGCTCGGCCTCTCCGTCGGCTCGAAGCTCGCCTGCGAGAAGTTCCTCTCCGGAACGACGCTCGGCATCCTCGCGCTCGGCCTCGTCGCGTTCTGCGTCGGCACGGCTGCGGGCGTCATCATGGCGAAGATCATGAACCTCGTCTCGAAGGAGAAGGTCAACCCGCTCATCGGCTCCGCCGGCGTCTCGGCCGTTCCAATGGCCGCGCGCGTCTCCAACAAGGTTTCGCTCCAGAACGATCCGACGAACTTCATCCTCATGCAGGCGATGGGTCCGAACGTCTCGGGCGTAATCGGCTCTGCCGTCGTTGCGGGCGTTCTCTACACGCTCTGCCGCTAAATAATGGCTTGGTCGCGCGAGCGCATCGCCGTTGCCGCGTACTTCGCGGTCCTGGGGGTCATTTGCGCGACCTGGGCTTCGTCCATCGACGACATGAAGCTGCTCCTGGGGCTCAACGCTGCCCAGCAGGGGTGGCTTCTGTTTTCAGGGCCGATGGGGAGTCTCGTCAGTCTCTTGTGCGCGAGTGCGATAGTAACTCGGCTCGGGAGCCGCCGCAGTCTCATCATGGCGGTGACGGCCTATATTCTTGTGGCGTTTGGCCTGGCGGCCTGTTTTTTCTGGCGCGCGCCCATTCCGTGCTGGTGCGCGGCGATTGCGTTGCTTGCCTGCGTTGGGACGGTCTTCAACATCTCCGTCAACACGCAGGGCGGCATAGTCGAGAGGAAGGCTGGATGCACGATAATGAACTCGTTCCACGCGATGTTCAGCCTGCTCAGTCTTATTGGCGGGCTTCTCGCTCTCTTCGCGGCGGCGATGCATGTCCCGGTCGCGTATCGCTTCTTTGGCGTCCTCGCGCTTTCCGCAGTCGCGCACATCGTGTTCTTCTCCTGGCTTCCCAAGGAGAACGACATAGCGAAGAAGGAGAAGGGCACGGGGTTTCGCCGCCCAGACGCAGCTCTCTTTTTCATCGGCGTTGCGGCTCTCGTCATCATGGGGTGCGAGGGCTCGATAAATGGTTGGGTGAACGTCTTCTACCGCGAGACGTTGGCCGCACCCGATAGCCGCGTGAAGTGGGGCTTTTGCGCCGTCTGCGCGATGATGACGCTCGGGCGTTTCGTGACGGACCGCTTCGTCAACCGCTTCGGCGGCGCACGAATCCTGCGCGTCTACTGCGTCTTCGTGACGGTCGGGCTTGCCCTCGCGCTCACCTCGCCTTTTACTGGGCTTTCTGGCCTTCCGCTCCATCTCCTTGCGACGCTTGGCTATGCGATAGCGGGCTTCGGCATCTCGGCCCTCGTGCCGATCCTCTACTCAAGGGCCAACAAGACCAAGGCGATGCCGGCGGCATCTGCTATCACTTTTGTCGGTTCTATGGGCTTTCTTGGCAGTTTCATGGGGCCGCCGCTCATAGGCAATGTCGCCCAGGCCACTTGCCTTTCTCTCGCGCTCGGCGTCTTTGCCGTGCTTATCCTCGTCTGCCTTTTCCTTCGCTTTGACAACGACTGACCTTCGGCGGCTGCGAGCGTTGAACTTTTCTATCCGCGCTTGCCTCGGATTTGATATAATATCCCCCCGATTGCGAACTATTTCATTTTGAAAGGTAGTTGGTTATGAAACGCACAGACGTCGACAAGGTTTTGATCATCGGATCGGGCCCCATTGTCATTGGCCAGGCATGTGAATTCGACTATTCCGGCACGCAGGCGTGCAAGGCGCTGAGAGCCTGCGGATACAAGGTCGTCCTCGTGAACTCGAACCCCGCGACGATCATGACGGACCCCGTTATGGCGGACGCGACCTACATCGAGCCGCTGAACGAAGCGCGTCTCGAGCAGATCATCGAGAAGGAGAGGCCCGATGCCATTTTGCCGAACCTCGGCGGGCAGACGGGCCTCAACCTTTCAATGGAGCTTGCGAAGAAGGGCATCCTCGACAAGTACGGCGTTAAGGTTATCGGCGTCAACCTCGACGCTATCGAACGCGGCGAGGACCGCGAGGTCTTCAAGGCGACGATGCAGAAGCTCGGCATCGAGACGCCGCGCTCGGGGATCGTCCACTCGGTCGAGGAGGCGGTCAAGCTCGTCGACGAGGTGATCGGCTATCCAGTCGTCGTCCGCCCCGCCTACACGATGGGCGGCGCCGGCGGCGGCTTCTGCTACAACGTCGAGGAGCTGAGGACGATCTGCGCCCGCGGCCTCGATGCCTCGCTCACCCACCAGTGCCTTATCGAAGAGTCGATTCTCAACTGGGAGGAACTCGAAGTCGAAGTCGTGCGCGACGCGAAGAACCAGATGATCGCCGTCTGCTTTATCGAGAACATCGACGCGGTCGGCGTCCATACGGGCGACAGCTACTGTGCGGCTCCCTTCCTCACGATCGACAAGAAGCACGAAGAGCGCCTCCAGCGCGACGCGTTCAAGATCGTCGAGTCCATCGGCGTCATCGGCGGCACGAACGTCCAGTTCGCGCACGATCCGAAGACAGGCCGCGTCGTCATCATCGAGATCAACCCCCGCACCTCGCGCTCGTCGGCGCTCGCCTCGAAGGCGACCGGTTTCCCGATCGCGCTCGTCTCTGCGAAGCTCGCCGCGGGCATGACGATGGACGAGATTCCCTACTGGCGCGACGGAACGCTCGAGAAGTACACGCCGGACGGCGACTACGTCGTTCTCAAGTTCGCCCGCTGGGCGTTCGAGAAGTTCCGCGCCGTCGAGGACAAGCTCGGCACGCAGATGAAGGCCGTCGGCGAGGTCATGTCGATCGGCAAGACCTACAAGGAGACTTTCCAGAAGGCAATCCGCGCGCTCGAGCGCGGGCGCGCCGGCCTCGGCTTTGCGAAGGACTTCCACGAGAAGTCGCTCGACGAACTCCTGAAGCTTCTCGCCGTCCCCAATTCCGAGCGCCATTTCCAGATGTACGAGGCGATCAGGAAGGGTGCGACCGACGAGCAGATCTTCGAGCGCACCGGCGTCAAGGCGTACTTCGTGCAGCAGATGCGTGAGCTCGTCGAAGAGGAAGAGAAGATCCTCGGCTACAAGGGCAAGGCGCTTCCCGATGACCTGCTCGTGCAGGCGAAGAAGGACGGCTTTTCCGACAAGTACCTCGCGCAGATCCTCGGCGTTCCCGAGAAGGACATCCGCGCGCAGCGCAACAAGATCGGCTGCCGCGAGCGCTGGTTCGCCGTGCCGGTTTCTGGCGTCGAGGACAAGGCATACTACTACTCGACCTACAACGACGTCAAGCCGAGCGAAGACCCGAAGCGCGCGAAGGCGTTTGGCGAGGCGGCTGTCACGAACAACCCGAAGAAGGTGATGATCCTCGGCGGCGGCCCGAACCGCATCGGCCAGGGCATCGAGTTCGACTACTGCTGCTGCCATGCTGCGATGGCGATGCGCAAGATGGGCTACGAGACGATCATCGTCAACTGCAACCCCGAGACGGTTTCGACCGACTACGACACTTCCGACAAGCTCTACTTCGAGCCGGTGACGGTCGAAGACGTCCTCCAGATCTACGAGGCCGAGAAGCCGATGGGCGTCATCGTCCAGTTTGGCGGTCAGACGCCGCTCAACATCGCGCGACAGCTCCAGGAGGCCGGCTGCAAGATCCTCGGCACGTCCGTCGACTCGATCGACGACGCGGAGGACCGCGATCTCTTCCATGCGACGATGGACAAGCTCGGCATCCCGATGCCTGAGTCGATGATGGCGAGCGACATTGACGGCGCGCTCAAGTGCGCGGCGAAGCTCGGCTATCCGCTCATCATCCGTCCGTCGTTCGTTCTCGGCGGCCGCGGCATGGAGGTCATCTTCGACGAGATCATGCTCCGCGAATATGTCGACAAGGCGGTTGGCGTCACGCCCGACCGTCCGCTCTACCTCGACCGCTTCCTCTGCCACGCGATGGAGTGCGAGGCCGACGCGCTTTCCGACGGCAAGGACATCTTCATTCCGGCGATCATGCAGCACATCGAGCTCGCGGGCATCCATTCCGGCGACTCGGCCTGCGTGTTGCCGCCTGTCACGATCCCCGAGGACGCGAAGGCGACGATTCTCGACTACACGCGCAGGATTGCCGCGGAACTCAAGGTAGTCGGGCTTATGAACATGCAGTTCGCAATCGAGGACGGCAAGGTGTACGTCATCGAGGCGAACCCGCGCGCCAGCCGCACGGTTCCGCTCGTCTCCAAGGTCGGCGGCGTCCAGATGGCCGGTATCGCGACTCAGCTCATGCTCGGCGACACCGTGAAGTCGCTCGGCCTCGACAAGAGGCACGTCGTTCCTTACTTTGGCGTCAAGGAAGCGGTGCTGCCGTTTGAGAAGTTCCCGGAGGTCGACCCGGTGCTTGGGCCTGAGATGCGCTCTACCGGCGAGGTGCTCGGTCTTGCTGACGGTTTCGGGCTCGCCTACTTCAAGTCGCAGGAAGCGGCTGGACTGACGCTCCCGACTACGCCCGGGAAGATGCTCGTCTCGCTTTCCGAGAAGCACGCCGACGCTGTCTCCGCGGTGAGGCGCTTCGAGCAGCTGGGCTTCGAGGTCGTTGCGACCGAGGGCACCGCGAAGTGGCTCGTCGAACACGGCGTCAAGGCCGAGGTCATCGCCAAGATCGGCGAGGGCCGTCCAGATGTCCTCGACGTAATCAAGAACCGCGAGGTCAAGCTCATCATCAACACGCCTTCGGGCCGTCGCGACGCCCGCGCGGACGATTGCCGCATCCGCCAGGCCGCGATCAAGTACAAGGTCCCGTACCTCACGACGCTTGCCGCCGCGCAGGCCGCAGTCGAGGGTATTGCCGCCGCAATGGGTGGCAAGGGCGAGGTCAAGTCGTTGCAGGAGTACCACTCGACGATACGGTAGTCGCCCTCATGCCGTGGAATTTATGGTAAAATACACGGCATGAAACGCATTGGAATCATCGGTGCCGGGCGATTTGGCATGAGCCTGGCGGAAACGCTCGCAAACGCGGGCGCGGAAGTGATCCTCATCGACCGCAATCGTCCGGCCATGCAGAGCGCGTCGGAGTTCGCGACGGCCCTCCAGGGCGACGCGACCCAGCCGCATGTCCTCGCGGAAGCCGGCTTCGGCGAATGCGACGTAGTGGTTGTCGCTATCGGCTCCAACATCGAGGCGTCGATGATGGCGACGGCGAACTGCAAGGAGCTGGGCGTTCCCAATGTCGTCTCAAAGGCGACGAGCGAGCTCCACGGAAAGATCCTGCGGCGAATCGGCGCCGACAGCGTCGTGTATCCCGACCGCGACAGCGCCCACCGTCTCGCGCGCGCGATTTCGAACCATGACGTCGTTGACTTCCTCGAGGTTACCGAGGGCTACTCCATCGCCGAGATTGACGTGCCCGACGATTCCCGCGGGAAGACGCTCGCCGAAGCCGATCTCCGCAAAAAGTCGGGGATAACCGTCCTTTGCATACGTCGCGCCAGTGCCGACTCCAACAAGCCGCGCAACGTCGTGATTCCCCAGCCGACCGACAAGCTCGAGCCGGACGACAAGCTCGTAGTGTTCGGCGAGACGCGCAAGATAGACGCGCTGTCGTGAGTCGCTTCGTCATACAGGGCAGGAGGACGATTTCCGGAACGCACCGCGTGTCCGGCAACAAGAATGCGGCGCTTCCGATGATTGCCGCCTCGCTTCTCACCCCTGAGCCAGTGACGATCTGCAACGTCCCCGACATAGCCGACGTCGCGGCCATGCTCGACGCGGCGAAGTCCTTTGGCGCGAAGGTGACGCGTGACGTGAAGGCGGGCACGGTGACGCTTTGCACTCCCAAGGTCAAGACGGCGAAGATCGACGCCGCGCTCGCTGCGAAGATCAGGACGAGTTTCCTTTTCGCGGGGCCGCTTCTCGCCCGCGTCGGCCGCGCGTCGCTGCCGCCGCCCGGGGGCGACCAGATCGGACACCGCCGTCTCGACACCCATTTTGCCGGCTTCCGCTCGCTTGGCGCGAAGACGGTCGCTGGCAGGAAGACTCTCCGCTTCAAGGGCGAGCTCAAGGGCGCGAAGATCCTTCTTGACGAGGCGTCGGTCACTGCGACCGAGAACATCCTCATGGCGTCCGTCCTCGCGCGCGGACGCACGGTCATCTTCAACGCGGCGTGCGAGCCGCATATCGTCGACCTCGCGACGATGCTGAACGCCATGGGCGCGAAGATCGCGGGCGCCGGTACGAATCGCATCGAGGTCGAGGGGGTGGAGTCGCTGCACGGCTGCGAGGCGACGGTAGGGTGCGACTACATCGAGGCGGGGAGCTACATCGTCGCCGCGGCGGTGACTGGCGGCGAGCTCACGCTTACCGGCGTCGACCCCGCTCCGTTCGAGATTCTCGAAGGGGCGTTTGCGCGTTTCGGCGTGACATGGACGATAGACACGAAGGAGCGGACGCTTCGCTACGTGCCGAAGAAGCGCCTCAAGATGAAATACGATCTCGGCGACGCCATTCCGTCCGTGGCCGACGGCACCTGGCCTGCATTCCCGTCGGACCTTATGTCGATTCTGATAGTGCTTGCGACTCAGACGCGCGGCACATGCCTTTTCTTCGAGAAGATGTTCGAGTCGCGGCTTTACTTCGTCGACCACCTGCGGCAGATGGGCGCGAAGATCGTGCAGTGCGACCCGCATCGTGTTGTCGTGACGGGTCCTTCGCAACTCTGCGGCGGGACGGTTACTTCGCCCGACATTCGCGCCGGCATCTCTCTCGTTATTGCCGCGCTCGCCGCGAAGGGCGAGTCGACGATTCTTGGTGCAGAGACCGTCGACCGTGGCTATGTCGCCGTCGAGACGGAGCTTTCGCGGCTCGGTGCAGGCATTGTCCGCAAGGCGTAAGAGTGGATTTAAAAACAAGGAGGCGTTAATATGGTCTGCAGAAGAGGATTCATCGGCAACGCAATGGCGTTTGCCGCGTTGGGCGGATGCATTTCTTCTAGCGAGCAAAAGGTGGAGGGCTTCGCGGCTCCACGCCTTGAGTTCGGAGACGACGGGGAGTTTCGCTTCCTGCAGCTTGCAGACCTCCATCTGAAGCCGGCCGGCGGCCGGCTACATCCGCGCGTCGAGAAGACGCTTCGCGCCGCCTTCACAAAGTTCCGTCCGTCGCTTCTCGTCCTCACTGGCGACAATGTAAGCGGGCAGGACGGCGACGTGAACGCGCGCGGCGGCTTTGAGACGACGGTCGATCCGCTGATCCGTCTTTTCCGCGAACACCGAATTCCCTTCTGCGTGACGTTCGGCAATCACGACTCGGAGAAAAAGGGCGCAGACCGCTTCTCCCGCCAGGAGCAGTATGACTACTACAAGGCGAAGGGCGGAGAGTTCTTCGTCGACCACGACGTTCCGGAACTGCACGGCGTTGGCAGCGGCTTTGTCTCGTTATGCCGTCGCGGCAAATCTGCCGCGGCATTCAACATCTTCGTGATGGATTCCGGCGACTATCCTTCAGGGAGCTACCACAACTCCGGATACGACGGATGCTATGCCGATCAGATCGCATGGTACGAGCGAGTGTCAGGCAAGACGCCGTGCCTCTGGTTCCAGCACATCATCGTTCCCGACGTGAATGTCCACGGGCTGTTTGTCGAGGCGCCGCCGGTCGACGACCCGAAGGCGAAGGACGGGCCCGAGGCGGGCTATACGATGATGTGGCCGGACGGAAATAAGCGCATGCTTCTCGCTCCAGGCGTAAAGGGAGTTCTCAAGGAGCGCACCTGCCCGCCAAACTGGTCGGTCTACCGCGATGCGAATCACGTCTACGAAGGCCGCACGCTCTACGACAGCTGGCGCAAGATGGGAAACATGAAGGGCGCGTTTTTCGGGCACGACCACATGAACACGTTCTGCGGGAAAGACGAAAACGGTATTTGTCTTGGCATGACAAAGTGCTGCTCGCTCTGGACGTATCACGACAACAATCCCGGCGTTCGCGCGTTTACCGTCCGCCCCGACGGAACCTATGATACCGAAATCTTCACGGAAGCGGATATATAGGATGCTTAGAGTTGCGCGTACGGCTTATATAGCCCGGTGACATTTTCGCCGTGCGCGTGCATTCTCCCTTTCGGCATTGGAACTGTTTCGGCAGGCAGGTGATTGCGTCTAGGAACGTCATTCTGCTATAATTTACCCATGAAAAACCACATTGCCATGTCGTTTGCCGCATGCCTTGTCCTGAGCAGCCATGCGGAATCGCTTAAACTCCCTGCCCCAGACATTGATTCTGGGCTCACGGTCATGCAGGCGCTAAAGGTTCGCCACTCAGAGCGTGCGTTCGCGGAGACCGAGCTTTCCGAGAGGGAGCTCGCCGGACTTCTCTGGGCGGCAAACGGGTTCAACCGTCCCGACAAGCGCACGAATGCGACTGGGATGAACAAGCAGACGATTGTCATCTATGTTTGCATGAAGTCGGGCGCTTACCGCTATGACGCGAAGGCGAATGAACTCGTCAAGGTGAGCGGCGAGGATCTGCGCCAGGCCGTCGCTGGGAGGCAGGCGTTTGCGGCGACCGCGCCTGTCTCGATCATTATTGCGGCAGACACGAGCGACCCTATCTACAACGGCGGGAGGAACACTCTTTCGTGTTATGATGCAGGCATTGTCTCGGGAAACATCTACCTCTACTGCGCCGCGCAGAATCTTGCGACTGTCTGTCGCGCCACGATGGATCGCGATGCACTTAAGAAGGGGCTTGGACTTACTGACAACATTACCCTGCATCTCAACCATCCTGTCGGGCATTTCGTAGGCGCGGCCCCTGTCGCCGATCCCAGGGCGGCCATAAGGGAGCGGGCCGCGAAGGACGTAGCAGAGTATGGACGCGACGGCGTACGTGAAATCGAGCGGCTGTATCGCGTCTATTCGCGCAGGTCCGATGATGGGGAGATGGCGCTTTCCGCTCTTCTAGAGAAGTATCCAAAGGCAAACCGAACCGGGTGCGCGGTGATGTACGCCGCCCAACGCGCCAACGGAGACGAACGCGTCAAGCTGCTCAAGCAGGCGATTGAGAACTACAGTGACTGTTTCTACGGAGATGGAGCGCAGGTTGGTGCGTATGCGAGGCTGTATCTTGCGGGCGAGTTAGAGCGTTCTGGCGACACGGCTGGTGCGGAGAAACTCTATGGCGAGATACGTTCGCTTTATCCGAATGCGCATGCCCATAACGGCAAGCCGTTTTCTGAGATATTGCCCGCCGCAAAGTAACGGCGAATATAGAGCCCTGCCTGAGCGGTAACTATTGTTGCGCGTACGGCTTATACAGCCCAAGGCCGCGAGAAGGCCGATGGACACCTCGCTAAAGGCGAGGATGGCGCCGCATCTTGGGCTGTTGACGATTGCCGGAATTGTCGAGGACGCAGGGCATTCCGCCGAGGTCGTGAACGAGAACATGTCACCACATGTTCCTTCGCCAGACACTGACCTCGTTGGAATTTCGACTACCGTGGATGTCCTACCGCGAGCGGAGGAAATCGCTCGCGAATACCGCAAGATGGGAATCTTGGTAGTTGGCGGCGGCATAGGAGTTTCTACCGATCCCGAGCGTGCGCGCGGCGTATTTGACGCGCTGTGCATTGGTCCCGCAGAAGGGCATTGGCCGGAGCTACTGAAAGACGCGGAGAGCGGGCATTTGCAGCCGGAGTACAGGACTGCGCCCGATTTTCCTGGCGAGCGGCTTCGTCCGCCGTCGTTCAGGTCGGTTGACGTTTCTTCGTTCCTCTACTCCAATGTAATAGCTTCGAGCAGGGGATGTCCGTTTGCCTGCGACTTCTGCTACAATAGTGCAGTCGCCGGCATTGGCCGCTATCGTCACCGCACAGTTGAATCCGTCATAGAGGAAATCCGATCCAAGCGGACGCGGCACATAATGTTCATCGACGACAATTTCATCGGCGACATCTCGTTTGCGCGCGAACTTCTTTCCGCGATGAGACCGTTGCGGCTCAAGTGGAGCGCGGCGGTGTCGGCTAATGTTCTTGACCATCCCGATCTTCTTGACTTGATGCACGACACTGGCTGCCGCAGTCTTTTTGTCGGATTCGAGAGCTTAAACGCTGATTCGATTGCAGGCGTCCACAAGGGGCAGAACAGGGTGTCTCGCTATGAGGCGCTTGTGGAGGCGCTCCATTCGCGCGGCATAATGATCAATGCGAGTTTCGTGTTCGGTCTTGACGCAGACGATACATCGGTGTTTCGGGCGACGGCAGACTGGATAATAAAGAACCGCATCGAGACGGTGACGGCGCACATACTGACTCCATATCCCGGGACGGCGTTCCATTCCCGGCTTGCCGCCGAGGGGCGCATTACGGACGAGGATTTGTCGCATTACGATACAGCGCATGTTGTGTTTCGCCCGAAGCACATGACGGCGAAGGAGCTTTACGACGGCTATCTTTGGGTATACAGAGAGGTCTATACTCTGCGAAACATAATTCGGCGCATCCCGAAGTGCCGTGCGCAGATAATGCCGTATCTTCTCTTCAATTTTCTCTACAGGAAATACGGTGCTTTCACCGAGCGCATTGGCAACATGGTCGGCTTTAGCAGAGTCGGCACCTTGGCGCGTCGTCTTTCCTATTTGATTAGCTGAGGCCTCGGTGGTCCTTTAGTTGTGCTAACAGTGATTCACGAGTTGGGTTGATATGGTATAATTCTCGTATGGACACGGTGAGCAAGGAGAAGCGGTCGAAGATAATGTCGGCGATACATTCGCGCGACACGCTGCCGGAAGTCGTCGTTCGCAAGATGCTCTGGGAGAACGGCTACCGCTTCCGTGTCTGCGACAAGCGCATCGTCGGCCATCCTGACATCGTGATTCCGAAGTGCCGCGCACTCATCGAGGTTCGCGGCTGCTTCTGGCATCAGCATGGGTGGGAGTGGGATGGACGCAAGCTTGTCCAGACAGCCATCTGTGCGACTGCCACGAGGCCGAAGTCAAACCGCGCGTTTTGGAACGCGAAGTTCCGTCGAAATGTCCGCCGTGACGCGGAACACGAAAAGGCGTGGACGACAGATGGCTGGAACCTCGTCGTCATCTGGGAATGCGGTCTCAAGACGGCGAAGGAGCGCGAAAAGACATTTGCATTTGTCCTCAGGAATCTTGCGGAGTGGAGGAAGAAGGTGTAGGACAGGATTAACAAGATTGACAGGATTATGGGAAGAGGATGGAAATCTTAATCTTGTAAATCCTGTAAATCCTGTCTAAAAAACGCGAAAGGAACAAACGAAATGAAAAAGCTAAAAATGTTTGCACTGGTTGTTGCGGGGGTTACGATCTTTGTCTCGGCGTTCGGCGCTGCGGAAGAGCAGGCGACGCGCGTGGATGCGACGACGAGACCTGAGAAGTGGGCTGTGCCGATGACCTGCGGGGGCGTTCCCAATTTGCATAAAGTCTCGGACAAGCTTTATCGTAGCGCGCAGCCGACGGCGGAGGGGATGACAAATCTCGTTGCGCTCGGCATAAAGACGGTGGTGAATCTGCGCGACAACCATTCCGATTCTGACGAGATCGGCGGTCTTCCTCTTAAGGCGCATCGCATTGAGATTTTCACGGGGAACATGAAGGACAAGTATGTCACTGATTTTCTCTCGGTCGTGGATGACACAAATGCCGTTCCGGTCTTGGTGCATTGCCAGCACGGTGCCGACCGAACTGGAACGATGTGCGCGATGTATCGTATCCTGCGCGAGGGCTGGACGGCAGACGAAGCGATTGACGAGATGAGAAATGGCGGCTACGGCTACCATTCCATCTGGGGCAACCTCCCGCGCTACATTCGCAAGGCCTCCGAGCGGATGAAACAGCCGGAGAATGTGGGGCGTTCCGGCGTTGGAGAGGGTGGGGACGCAGTGAAGAAGACGGGCCCAGATGTCCTTACGGCGATTTCTACGCGAAAGTCCATCCGCAAGTTCGACGCATCCAAGCCCGTCGAGGATGACAAGGTAGAGAAGATGCTGCGTGCCGTGATGTGCGCGCCGACGGCGATGGACAAGCGTCCGTGGGAATTCGTCGTCGTCAAGGATCCTGCGAAACTTGCGGCACTCGCCGCACGGCTTCCGTATTCGCGTGTTGGCAATGGCGCGAAACTTGCGATTGTCGTCTGCGGATCGCTTGACAACGGACTGCCTGGCCGCGGCAAGGAATACTGGATTCATGACTGCTCGGCGGCGACTATGAATCTTCTTCTGGCGGCGCATGCCCAAGGTCTGGGGGCTGTTTGGACGGGCGTATTCCCTGGAGAAGACCGCATTGCCGCCGTCCGCGAGATTCTATCCATACCAGATGGCTACATGCCACTTAATGTCATCCCCGTTGGCTACCCCGCCGAGAATCCGCCAGCCAAGGACAAGTGGAATCCGGCGAAGATTCACTACGACAAGTGGTGACGCGATTCCAGTCGTGAACTTTGCCGCGCTGGTTTTGTCAGAAGCAGACTGATGCCACTTGCATGAGGGCGTAATTTTTGGTAGAATCTACGCAGTAAATCAAGTAAAGGTTGATTAACTGTGGACATTTTGCAAAGAGAGAGGCTTCTGAAGTTTGGTTCAGTGCCATTTACCACCGATGTGATTGCTGGTGAATTTGGCGACTATTCGGCAGTTCTTGCCAAAATTGCCGCGCTTGTTGATGAGGGCAGTCTTGTCCGCATCAAGCGTGGACTTTACTGTCTCTCCCCGAAAATCAGCGGACATGACCTTGATTCGCGTGTTGTCGCGAACGCACTATACGGCCCATCGTATGTGTCATTTGAAACGGCGCTTTCGATGTATGGGCTTATTCCAGAGCGCGTGACTGCAACGATGTCGGCTTGCGTCAAGCGTGCAAAGAGATTTGCAACACCTATCGGCGAATTCTCGTATCGCACGGTGCCAGGCGAATGGTTCTCGATAGGCGTTCGGACGGTGGATAACGGTGAAGGCGGCTTTCTCGTCGCGTCGCCGGAAAAGGCGCTTGGTGATCTGCTCTTGTCGAGATCCAACCTGAGAATCTCGTCGCCCGATTCACTAAGGGCATTTCTGGAGGACGACATGCGTTTTGATTTCGATGTATTTGGAAGTCCGGACAAGACAATCTTAAGGGAAATGGCGGCGTGTGGACACAAGCCGCTTTTGATGAAGGCATTGGAAAGGATGTTCTCATGACGCTCTACGATTCCATGGTTGAAAGCTATGCGCCGAAGTCTG
>Ga0265298_10005970_pt1 | contig 15150 bp, 14 predicted proteins | sample AusTroGonzalo_MG_3_FD_193486 | JGI IMG/M metagenome (GOLD analysis project Ga0265298, IMG submission 193486) | Bovine rumen microbial communities from tropical cattle in Woodstock, Queensland, Australia - Gonzalo_01 | ecosystem: Host-associated > Mammals > Digestive system > Stomach > Rumen ... | reverse complement strand
CGCGAAATCCTCGAAAACCTCGAGGAAAACGCCATCGCCGACGCCGGCATGCCCTCCTACACGCGCCCCATCCTCCGCGAACGCCACGCGAAATTCCACACGAACGCGAAAAAGACCCGCAAGACCGCCGCCCCGGAAAACGAGGACGACGAGCCCGAACAGCCCACGCTGTTCTGAACTCTTCTGTCCGCCGTTTCCGGCGGAAAACGCCCCTGAACCACCTATGAGGCATCAGAATGGAAAATGAAAACAAAAGTGAAGAGACCCGGCCGGATACTGTGCGAAAACGCCTTCGCGGGATATTCCGGTTCGTTTTTCTGTTCCTGCTGGTCGTTTCGCTGGTGTGGGTCGTTCTCACGATTGCCGCTTGGATTAGCTTCGGCCCGACCACGTCCGCGGATGATGAGGGAATGCAGGCCTATCATGCTTTCAGGCAGGACGTCCTGAAACCGCTGGAAGAGAAATACGACTTCGAGGGGCTCGTGTTTCTTCTTTTGCATGATGATGGCGTTTTTGAGCTTGGTCTCAATATTGCGGAGTCGCCGGCAGCGGGGATGTCCTCTCCGGCGGACCGGATGATCGAAGTCATGCGGGAAATCCATGCGCTGAAGACGCGCTCGTCGGCCATCGACAAAATGGCGGTCGATGTGAGCATCTCCTGCGTGTCGCCGCGAGAAACCATGCATCATCTTCCGACCCCTATCCTGAGAATCCGCACCGTCATGCCGGGCGAATCCGGATATGCCGGGGACCCCGCCCGGAGCACCGACGTGCGGATTTGGAACGAAACAGGCGAAAAGTTTTTTCCTCAGGATAAGCTTTTCGCTTCCGACGGCGCATCGGACGAGATCGGAGCGTTCATCCAGTCCATCCTGATAGATTCAGGAACGGTCGCTCCGTCCTTGAATCAGTAAACGACCTTGAAGACCTTCCATGCGCGAGCGTCATGCCAAGTCCCACGCGAAAAAGACGCGCAAAGCCGCCCCGGAAAACGGGGACGACGAGCCCGAACAGCCTGCCCTGATCTATTTTTTTGAGAAAAGTCATTTTTCTCTCTTCTCTTTTTTCCGTTTTTGCGGTATAATATGTTGTGCCGACGACGAACCGATCATGTTTCCGCCAATTGTCCCGGCGATCGCCTGCCCCCCCCATGAACCGGAGAAACGGAAACGCAAAGCGAGGAGAAATGACATGAGACACAGATCCCTCCCGAGATTGTTTTTGTTCTGTCTTGTTCTGTGCCTGACGACTGCAACCCCTGTATTGGCTGAGAGCCTGCTGGATGTCATCGAGGCGGCACAGACCGTCATCCAGAAAAAGTATCCCAACAGGGAATCCATCGCCCGGAAGATGGCGCTGGAGGAGCTCGAAAAGATCGCAAGAAGCGAACAGTCGGACGAGCAGCTCGTCAATGCCGTTCTGGAAAAGTTCCCGGAGACTTTCGCCGAGCTGCTTGCCAAATCCGACCGGAATTCCAATGGCATCCCGGACGAATGGGAGAAGAAGTTCAAGGTCTCGGACGGTTTTTCCGCTCCAGAATCGGATGAGGATGCCGACGGTTTCACGTTGCTGCAGGAGTACAGGGCCGGCACGGATCCCGTCGATCCGCTCAGCCATCCGAAGTACATCACGCAGATCTACGTCTCCGCCATCAGCCATCGGCGCTTTGCCGGCCTGGAACTTGTCTCCGTCGACAGGTCCGATTCCTACTACAACAAAAAAGACTGGGTCGCCACGTTCAATGTGGTTCGGAACGGCAAAAGGCGGGCGGAGTTCGTCCGCATCGATACCGGCACGTTTATGAATGACAAGGATTCTTTCCGCGTCGTTGACATGGAGATCGATGAGAAGACGCAGAAACCCGTTGTCTATATCCAGCGTGTCGGCAAGACCGAGCGTATTCCCTGCCGTCCGAAACAGCCCGTCTATGATTCTCTGCTCCGCGTGAGGTTCCTTGATTCCCTCAGCGTCCGCACGTACATTACTCCTGTCGACAGGACGTTCAAACTCGGTTCGAAAAAGACCGGAGAAGAGATATACCGGATCGTTTCCGCGGACACGGACACGAAGATGATCGTCGTCGAATCCGTCGAGGAAAAACCTGAAACGTTCAAGATCCCGCCCGTTTCGAACGACCTCCCTGCGGCAAAAGCCGTTGCGACCGCGAAAGCCGTTGCGACCGTGAAAGCCTCTGCCACCGCGAATGCCGCCGCGACCGCGAAAGCCGCTGCCACGGCGAAAGCCGCCGCGACCGCGAAAGCCGCTGCGACCGCGCAGGCCGCCGCGACAGCGAAAGCCGTTGCTTCTGCGAAGGCCGCTGCGACCGCGAAAGCCGTTGCGACCGCGAAAGCCGCCGCAACAGTAAAGGTCCCGGCGAAATCCTTTGCAAGACAGGACGCCAGATATGATGCAGAGAAGGCGAAGGAAAAGGCAAAGGCCCGGGAGAGGACCTCAAAGGCTTCCGCAAGAAGGTCCGTGAGGAGATAAGCGGAGTTTTATCGGACTGTCCCTGGAAACCGGGGATGGATGAAGGTCAGGGACGCGCGGTCCAGCGGTTCCAGTCGGGCTGATACAGCCAGATCGACCACGGCATCGGCTTTTCCGGGGGACAGCACCAGGCGTCCTTCAGCAGACGGTTCCAGTTGCGGCGGCCCTCCAGCGCGAACGCCCGGTAGTCGCAGTAATACATCACGTAGGCTTTTGTCTCGCGGCGGGATTCGAGCTTGGATAGAAACGCGTCGAGCACGCAGACGTCGAACGGGTTGTAGAGCCAGAAGACCGTGCCCTCCTGCGGCAGCACGTCGAGGATGTTCCCGTTCAGAATGGAAACCTGCGGATATTCTGCAAAGCGCTTCGCCGTGATCGCGGCGACGTCCGGGTCCAGTTCGACGCCGTAGTATTTCCTGCATGGCGACTTCTTGAGCAGGAGCCAGCTGATGACGCGCCCGAATCCGCAGCCGACGTCCACGAAGACGTCATTTTCGTCCAGCGGGAACTTCCGGAACATCATTTCGATCGCGCCGTACTCCGCGCTCATGGTCGGGTACGCGCCGAGGTCCTGAAATCGCGATTCGCGCACTTCGGCGAGGGAGATGCCGCCGATCTTCCGGTCGAGACGGTCCTCGTGCCAGGCGCGCAACTTCGTCCGCAAGCTCGAAAACGGGGCCGTCATCGTGCAAAATCTCAGCGGGGGGCGGGCAGCAGGACCGCCAGCATCTCTTTCGCGATGGCGTCCTTGCTCTGCAGCGGGAGGTCGAACCGGCGTCCGTCGGCGGCGAAGAGCGTGACGGCGTTTGTCCCGGCGGCGAATCCGCGGTCCGGGCGGGAAACGTCGTTCGCGGCGATCCAGTCGAGGTTTTTCGCGGCGAGCTTGGCGCGGGCGTACTGCTCCAAGTCGTCGGTCTCCGCGGCGAATCCGACCAATATCTGACCGGCTGGCTTGCGCTGCCCGAGCGTCTTCAGGATGTCTTCTGTTCGCTTCAGTTCGAGGAAGAGATTCCCGTCCGCCTTCTTCATCTTGCGGTCGACCGGATGCGCCGGGGTGTAGTCCGCCACGGCCGCGCACATCACGACCATGCCGCAATCGGCGGTGCGGGATTTGACCGCCTCCGCCATGTCGGCGGCGGAAACGACCGGGACGAATTCGAGCAGACCGTCCGGCGGCGTGAGCGCGACCGGGCCGGAGACCAGGATCACGTCGTGTCCGGCCTCGACGGCGGCCTTCGCGATGGCGTAGCCCATTTTCCCGGTCGATTTATTGGAGAGGAAGCGGACGGCGTCGACGGCCTCGCGCGTGGGGCCCGCGGTGACGAGGATCCGCATGTCAGCGACCTCCCTCGCCGCCGCCGATAAAGCGCGTGGAATCGCGGAGCGTGTGGCGCAGACGGCGGCATTCGGAGCACATGAAGAGGTCGAGACCGAGGATGTCGGTGAACTTGTCGGACATGGAGAGTTCGGCGAATCCGCCGACTTCCACGAGCACGGTCTCCTCGGAATTGTCGGCGACCATGACGGCCGGCCCGCGGAGGATGTCGATGCGGATGAGCGAAGTTTCGGGCAGGACCAGATGGTTGACCAGCTCGGTGCTGTTGCTGAACGCCAGCCCGATGCCTGTGCGGAAGATGCTGTGCGTGATGCTGCGGTAGTACGCGGTCGAGCCGTGGATGGTGGCCGCGCCGACGGCATCGCCGACGACCTCGCGGGCGTACAGTTTGCCGTCGATGGATACGCTGTAGCGGAGCGCGGTCACGGGCATCCGGTTGTGCAGGAAGATGTCGTTGATGGCGAAGAGCTCGCGCCCGTTCGCGCGCCCGACGAGTTTCGGCAGGCGCGTCGTCTTCAGCTCGCCCGCGAAGAACGCGTCCAGCTGGGTGTCGAGGCCGTGTTTCGGGCAGAGCGGGGCGGTGGCGGAGTCGCGGACGGGGTATTTCAGGCGGCCGGGCCAGCGGAGTTCGGCGGTGAAGAGCGTGCCGTCGCCGCCGCAGGGCAGGATGATATCGGCCTTATCCGGGGCGTCCGTGAGGCGCACGCCGCGGCGTTTCAGGTTGTCGCGCAGGGCTTCCGTATGCTGTCCGAAGAGGAAGAACTTCCAGTCTTTGCCGGGTTGAATGGTCATGGTGTCATCTCCCTGAAGAATCTGCGAGGAATTTCGCGGCCGCGGCGTACAGGACGACCGCCGCGCAGTTGCCCACGTTGATCGACGCCTTCTCGCCGAACATGGGCAGGCCGACCGTCGCGTCGGCGGCCTCCAGCGCCTCGGGCGAGATCCCGAGTGCTTCGTTGCCGAAGATCAGCGCGACCGGAAAGTGATAGGGGTATTGCCATGCGTCGACGGAGTCCGGGAGCGGTTCGACGGCGAGGACTTCGATGCCGGGCGTCTCCTCCCGGAGCGCGCGGATGGCGTCGAGCGCGGTCGGGAACGAACGGCTCGGGACCATCGTGTCCGCGCCCATGGCGGTCTTCACGAGTTTCGGGTGAGGCGGGCAGGGGGTATAGCCGCAGCAGATCACCTCTTTCGCGCCGAGCGCCTCGGCCAGCCGGAAGATGTTGCCGGTATTGTGCGCGCTGCGGAGCCGGTCGAGGACGACCGTGATATTGGGCGCGTTCGTCTTTGCTGCCGAATTCATTTCCGTCTGCCTCTTCCGCCTCCGCGATGGGGACGTCCTCCGCCGGATCCGCCACCTCGGTGGTTCATGCGCTTGCGTTCCTCGGGCGGGAGTTCGCGTGTCTTTTCGGGGAGTTCCAGCCATTCCTGCGGAGGCTGGACGGTCTTGATCTCGCACTTGGTGTACTGTTCCAGCTGGGGCAGCACGAAGGAGCCGAATTCGTCGGCGAAACTGATGCTGATGCCGTGTTCGCCGGCGCGTCCGGTGCGACCGATGCGGTGCACGTAGTCGTCTGCCTGTTCGGGCAGGTCGTAGTTCACGACGTGACTGATGCCGTCCACGTGGATGCCGCGCGCGGCGACGTCGGTGGCGACGAGGATGCGCGTTTTGCCCTCGCGGAACCGGTCGAGTATCTTCAGGCGTTTTTCCTGCGCCACGTCGCCGGACAGGAGTTCGGCATCCTCGCCGTATTCGAAGAGCCGTGCGGCGATGGAGATGTTCTTGTCCTTGCGGTTGCCGAAGATGATCATGCGCTCCGGCTTCTCCTCGCGGATCACGTGCAGCAGCACGGCCATCTTCTGTTCGTCCAGCACGGCGTAGAACCGCTGGTCGATGAGGTCGGTCACGATGTGCTGCGGCTCGGACTCCACGAATTCCGGGTCCTTCATCCAGGAGTCGACCAGACGCAGGACGGCGGGTTCGAGCGTGGCGCTGAAGAGCATGGTCTGGCGGACGCCGGGGCGCGGCAAATGGTAGACGATGCGGCGAACGTCCGGGATGAACCCCATGTCGAGCATGCGGTCCGCCTCGTCGATCACGAGGACTTCGGCCTTGGAGAGGTCCAGGTCGCCGCTCTGCGAATAGTCGATGATGCGGCCCGGCGTGCCGACGAGGATGTCGATGGGCGCGTCGAGTTCGCGGCGCTGTTTCTCGTGGTCCATGCCGCCGAAGATGACGACGCAGTTCAGGTCGGTGAAGCGGGCGAGAGCTTCCGCGTCGTCGTGGATCTGGATCGCGAGTTCACGGGTCGGGGCGAGGACCAGGGCGCGCGGCGCGCCGTTCTTGCGTTCGCCCTCGATCGGGTGGCGGCGGAACCGCGTGATGAGCGTGGAGAGGAACGCGGCGGTCTTTCCGGTCCCGGTCTGCGCCTTCGCAGCGAGGTCGCGTCCGGCGAGCGCGTAGGGCAGGCAGAGTTTCTGGATCTCGGTGCAGTAGAGGAACCCGAGGACCTGGACGGCGGCGAGCACTTCCTGCGAAAGTTCGAGGTCGCAGAAGCGCATCTTGCCGGGTTCCTCCGGCGGCGGCACGATGGCGGGCATCGGGGGAATCTGCCGGGGCTGTTTCTGCTTCAGCGCGGGCTGCTGCTGTTTCGGCTGTTTGGGCTGCTGCTGCCGGTCCTGCTGCTGTTTCGCCTGTTTCGGCTGCTTCGTCTTGCGGGACTGCTTTGCCGCGGGATCGCCGGTTTGTTCGCCGCGGGCGGGAGCCGGACGGCTGTCGGCGCGCCGGATGTACGCGGCCTCTTCGGGGTGGCGCTGACGGCGGCGTTTCTTGTCATGTTTGCGGACGGGCGCCGCCGCAGGGGCCTCCGGCTGTTTCGGTGCGCCGGAGAGGGCGGATTTCAGATTTTTGATGAGGTTGGAGAGATGATTGAACACGGGAATAAAATACGGGCGGGAGGACATGCCCGGCCAAACGGGCGTCCCCTCAGAAGTTGTTTGAGGTTGGGGTTATTTCGGATTGGTCAGGAGATTGATGTCGGTGTTGAGCAGGTCGAGGGAAGGTTTCTCTTCGAGGTTCAGGACCAGGTTGCGGACGTCGATCTCGTTCGATATGATATATTTGCGGATGTCGCTGCAATCGTTTTCGAGGAAGTCCAGGTAGGTGCGGAGCTTGAACATGCCGGGGAGGTGGCGGTAGGATTCGAGCTGGCTTTCGAACCGGGAGGCGTCCGCGAGGGCGACGCTGGCGGTGTCGTACTTGTAGGCTTCGGCCGCGCCGAGGATGCGCGTGGATTCGACCTTGGCGGATTCGACCGTGGTGATGCTGTATTCGTTGGCCTTCGAGATCATCTTCACCGCGTCCTCCTGGGCGCACACGACGTCCTGGAACGCTCCGGCGACGTCGACCGCGCCGCCCGGCTCGTTGCTGCCGATGGGCGGATGCGCGTCGTGCATGTTGATGCCGACGAGCTTGATGCCGAGTCCGATGCGGTCGCAGGCCTTCTGGATGCGGTCGTACAGGTTCACGGCGACCTGTTCGCGTCCGGAGGAGATATCGGTGATGAAGTCGGTACTGGCGAAGTAGCGCGTCGCCTCGGCCTGGCCGACCGCGAGGAGCGTTTCCTTCACGTTGTCGAAATTGAACGCATAGTCGAACGGGCGTTCGGGATCGGCGGTGTAGAAGACGGGGAGCGAGACTTCGAGGATGGAGGCGAGTTGCGCGCCGGTCTTGCCCTGCTGCTTCACGGCCACGAGGAACTTGTTTTCATGCTGGTAGTTGTCGCCGGTCCAGAGGATGACCTTGGCGTTGCGGCCCGCGTTCAGGACGGATCCGAGGGTGGCCTCCTGGACGTTCTTGACGGGGACGCGGAGGATCTTTTCGCAGGGCCACGGCAATTTGAAGTGGATCCCGGCGTCGAGCGGCGTGGATTCGCGGTTCACCGCGCCGAAGATTTCGCGGATGCCGATCTCGCCGGGATTGACCTCGGCGATGCAGGTGAAGAGCCACAGGACGGCGGCCCAGACCATCAGCGCCGGGACGATCGCCTTCCGCAGGATCAGGTAGATGCCGGTCCGCGAGATCTGGAAGCCGAACTGGTAGTCCAGCGAATCCGAGATATTGCGCACCACGCCGCCGGGCTCGGTGAAGATCGCGAGCAGACGACTTTCGTACACCGGGCGGACCTCCTCCAGCGTGCGGGGCCGGTAGAACTCGATGATGAAGCTCACGAGATGTTCGGCGGCGAAGACCGCGAGGATCCAGAAGAAGATCCTGGTCAGAGGCGCGGCCCAGCCGCTCTTGCCGTAGTTGATGAAGAGCGCCGAGACCGCGCTCACGAACAGCACGATGGCGAAGCAGATGAGCCAGCTGCCGACCGGGCGCAGATAACGGAACTCGCGGATGCGGGACTGTCCCACCAGGAACACGCCCGTGAAATAGGCGAAGAGCGCCGAGATCGCGCCGAGAAACGCCAGGTTGATCGGATTCTTCGGCGTCAGCACGAGCGTGGCGGGATCGGACGATCCGAGCGTGGAGTGCCTCCAGAAATACCAGAACGCCGGAACGGAGAGCAGGAAGACGAGGAGCGAGACGGCGGACGGGATGTACCGGTTGAAGTTTTCGAGGGTGCGCTTGGCCGTGAACCGGACGTCTTCTCCGACGTCGAGGATGGAATTCACGTTCGACTTGCGCTGTTCGAGGATGAGCTTTTCCTGTTCCTCCTCGGCCATCTTCCGCAGGAACGCGGAGTGCACAAGGGCGCAGACCGAGAAGAGGAATGCCAGCGTGACGGGATAGAGGGAGAGCGTGAAGGTCTCCATCCCGGCCCATTTCGTCGCCGGGCCCGCCACGATCACGACGACCGCGAGGATAAAGGACAAAACGAGGGAAATGATGGCGATGCGCCCTGCGAGTCTGGCGCGTTCGATGGTGCCGCTGAGATCGCCGATTTTCATATGATCAAAACTCCATGGTAGGGATGATAAAGACAGAATGTATCTTTGAACTATACTATAATTTTGAAAAAACGCAAGCGCGGAACGCTTTTTTTTCGTCTTTTTTCCGTTTTTCAGTGGCTTTTTCCGTATTCCGGGCTATATTTTGAATACCGGAACCGCATTTGCCGGACAGCCTCACGCCCCCCCGCAGCAGCCCTGTTTTCATCTTGCCGGAGCACGCACCATGGAAAAGAACATCTCAATCCTGAACGATCTGCACAAATACAATATTTCCGTTGCCGCGAATCCGTCCGCGGAGCCGGACGTTTCCGATGCTCCGGCACAGAACAACGTTCCGCCTGTGCCACCGCCGCCTCCGCAGCCCGTCGTTTCCAAACAGCTTTCCGAGGCAATGCAGCGGCGCGTGAACGATTTCCGTCTGTCGCGGCGCGACCTGGCCGTGCGTGTCGCGGAGTCGCTGGCAGGGATCGACTGTGAGATCGCGGATTCCGAACGCAGACTTCAGGAGCTCAGGCCGCGCCGGGAACGCCTCGCGTCCATCGCCGCAGAATTGAACAAGGAATCCCCGCTTGACGCTGACGGCGCGGTGACGCAGTCCCAGATCGCCGCGGAGTCCCGCCGCCTCGACGAACTCCGGCTGGACGCCTGCCGCAAGATCGCGGAGTCCAGCGCGACAACCCAGACCATCCCGATCCAGGCACAGAAACAGAAACCGTCTTCGTTCGACGGTATCGATCTGAGGTCGGTCACGTTCGGGCAGCTCTGCCGTATCGGCTGGGGCTTTTTCTTCCCGTTCATCGTTTCGCTCATCGTTGCTGCGCTTCTGATCGGGGCTGCCGTCATCGCTGCGTTTAACGGGACGATCCGATGGTAAAACAGACGGGCCGGAAAAGCGGAGGCGGGAGCGTCCGCCGGAAAACTCCGGAAGTCACGGAGAACGGACGGAAAAAGGAGCTGAGATTTGTCAACTCCGCCAAACGCGCCCTGATGTTCCGCAGGCTATGGCTTTTCCTTTTGACCGCCGCGCTTGTCCTGATCGGACTTGCGTCGGTCGTCGGCGCCCGGTTCTTCTGAGCCTGTTTTGAGGCTACGGCAACGGGATCGGCGCCAGATACGTAAACGGCGCGCACGGGATGTTCCGCAGGATTACGAATCCGATCACGACCGCCACGATCGCGATCGCGACGGGCCTTTTGAGGGAGATTTGAGGTTTCGCGAGCAGGATGATGATCGTCACGCCCAGGGGAATCAGAAGCGCATTGTTGTGCAGGCTCGACTTGAAGTCGCCGTGCAGCAGCGCAGACAGCGCGCGCGTCGCGCCGCATCCGGGGCAGTACAGCCCGGTCGCCTGATGAAACATGCATTTCGGCAGCCATTTCGCGTGGGGGCTGCCCGGCGGAACCGCCAGCAGGACGGCGCATGCCGCCGCGCCCAAGATAAGGAAGATCCCGAGCGCAAGCATGTCCTGTTTTTTGAGAGGTTTCTTTTTCATGGCGGGGGAGAATGCGGCTTACTTCAGGAGCTCCGTCAGTCCGGGCACGAGCATCTCCATCAGTTGTGATGTGTAGTCGCCTGCGGAAGAACGGGCGGAGCCGTCCGTCATCAGGATCATCCCGAACAGGAAAACGAGCAGGCCGAGGCAGATCACGAGCGAGGAAAGGATGATGATGCTCCAGCTCCAGACCTTTCCCGTGTGCGCTGCCCGCCGCGCGCTTTCGTAATCGCCTTTGTGGAGCATGTCGATCGCAAGCACGGAGTAGACCAGTCCCACGATGCCGGGCAACTGGCCCATCAGGACTGCGACGATGGCGAGTCCGAGTCCGCAGTCGATCTTTTGGGGTGGGACGGGGAGCATTGCGGGGGCTGTTTCGCCGTGCGCATCCGAAATCGTTTCCGCCTTCTGTCCGCAGTTCGGGCAGAAAACGGCATTGGGCGGGAGTTCCCGGCCGCATTGCATGCAGAACATCGTGGTGGTTCCCCGGGGTCAGACGATCGCGGTCATGGGGTCGGCGGCGTCGGTGAGACCGCGCCGGGCGCATCCGACAGCATGCTGAAAACGGAGGAACCGCCGCCGCAGAAAAGCCCCAGCACGATGGAAATCCAGCAGAAGATCTTCGCGAGGTTCGAATATTTCTCCGCCTGCTCGTAATTGCCTTTGTTGACCTCCTGGGTGACCAGCACGGAAAAGATGATCGCCACGATGCCGGTCGGCTGGCAGCAGCAGAGCGTCGCGAAGATCGAGAACCCCAGGTGCGTTTCGATTTCGCTTGGGTCGCCCGCGAATTCGGAGTTCTTGGTCTCGTTGCGGTCGCCGTCGCTTCCCCACTGAATATTCTGACCGGAGCCCTTGAACGGGTTGACGAATCCGGTCGGCTGTTCCTCCGAATTCGCGCCGGAATTTCCTTCCGCGGATGCGGAGCTGTTGTAGGAATTGTTTGCCGCGGATTGTGCCGCATTTCCGTTTCCGGCGGGCTGTTCCGGCGCGATATGCACTTCCGGTCCGGGCGTGGCGGACGGTTCCGGTTTCGCCATTCCCGTATTTGACGCAGGTTCGTCGCGGAAGACCGTCTTGCCGGAGTCTTTGAGCGGGTTGACGAATCCGGTCGGCTCGCGCGGCGGGGCGGCGGGTTCGCGGTTCGAGGTGAGGCGGACAATGCCGTCGCCGGAATCCTTGCTTTTATCGGAGAGGCTGAATTTTTTCTGCCCGGAGTCGGAAAGGCTGAATCTCTTCTGTCCGGAATCGGAGAGGCTGAATTTTTTCTGGCCGGAATCGGACAGGTTGAACTTGATCCGGTCGGAGTCGATCGCGTTCCCCGAACGGTTCAGTTCGTTTTCCTTCGCGTAGTTCGGGAGGTTCTTGATGTTGCGTCCCGACCGCTCGTCGCCGAACGTATCACCGCCGGACCGTTTCGTGCCGCAGGCGGGGCAGAACGCCGCATTGTCCGGGATTTGTCTGCCGCAGTTTTTACAGAACATGCCGATGCCCTTTCAGATTGAAGCCAAAATAAATACCATGCAGTATCATACCATGAAAACCGGAAAAATCAACTGCAAAACGAAACAAATCCGGAAAAAAACGACGGTTCAGGGGGTCGCCGGATTCTCGTCGGGGACGAGACGGACCGCGAGATACATGCGGTGTCCGAGCTTGCCCTCGAATTGCGGAACGACCGACCTGTGCATGGTTTTCGCGTATTCCGCGAGTGTTTCGAGCTGTTTTTTCCTGAGGATGACGATCTCGTTTCCGAGCATGCCGAATCCCTCGTCGACGGAGCGGTAGGCATACTGCTGTTCGGTATTCTGGTCTTCGTCGCAGATGAAAAACACCTGCGTACGGCGGGCGTTGTTCACCTCGGCAAGATACTTGATGCCGTCGTGGTCGGCGTTCACGTTGAAGAAGAAAACCCGGTCCTCGCCGGAGGCCTGCTCGACCGCCTCGACGAACGGGCGGGAATCCTCCTGGGCGGAGATTGCCGGGATGACGGCGAACACAAAGTGTATTGCCAGGCAGCACGATGCCAGTGCGAACCGCGCCGTCCAGGAATCATGCCCGCGGAAACAATAGACGGCCGCCGCGATCAACAGAAAACCGGCTGCATAGTGTCCGTACGGGAGCCATTTCGGGGAGACGAAAAAGAACGATACGATCAGGCAGACCACGGTCCCGAGCATGGCGGCATAGGGGATCAGTACGAGCACGAGCCGGGCGAAACGGACGATGCGGTCCCGCCAGACTTCGGAGAGATTCAGATCAAGGCGGGCATGAAGCATTCCCCAAGCCCCGGAGAGCGCCATGAACGGCACGGCGAGCGTCATGTAGCGCGTGTGCTGGCATCCGGGGATCGAGAGCAGGATCTCGACGGCGAACACGAATCCGAGCCAGGGGCCGACCGGGGCTTTCAGCAGGGCGCGCCTGCCTGCGACGAGCGTGTACAGGAACGGGATGCTGAGCGGGGCGTAGGTCGGGAGGCTGCCGAGCAGATAGAACAGCGGCGATCCGCCGTCCATCCGGTTGCCGAACTGCCATTCATAAAACTGCGTCCACATCTCGTCGCCGCCGACCCGGTGCAGCAGCCACCACGCGAAAGATATGCATCCGGCAAGAACGAACGCGCCTGCCGCGCCAAACGCGAAAAACGTTTTCCAGCGGCCGGACATCGCGAGCCATCCGGCCGTCCCGGCGCCGAGCAGAACGGGACCCATCGGGCCGCGGATCGAGAAACAGAATGCGAGCAGCGCCGCGAACACAAGCGTGGAGAGGACCGTGTTCAGGCGGTCTTCCTGGAGCAGGGCGACCATCGTGACGCCTGCGGCGCAGACAGGGAGGTCGATGCCGAATCCGAGGATGGAGTTGAAATATTCGAACGAGACCAGCGAGAGCATGAGCGCCCACAGGCCGAGCCCTTTTTCCGCTTTCTCCCCGATCCTCCATGTCATCGCGATCGAATACGCGCCGCAAATCATCGAAGGCAGCGTCACAGTCCAGCGGGTCACCATGTGGCCGCAGAACGTCGCCAGCCATGACAGGATGAACAACGTCGACGGGTAGTCGTAATAAGGATTCCCGAACACAGTCGGGAACGGCCCGATCGGATGGTCCGTCATGTCCCCGGTCATGAATTGAAAGCGGACGTCGATCTTCACGCATTCGAGCCCGGCGGAGCCGAGGAGAAACAATGCGAGAAGCGAGAAGAAAATCGTTGCGAACGTGTGTCTGCGGGCGAAACCTGAAACGGCGTTGATGATGCTTGTCATGGGGCAGGGGATAGCTGTTCTGGACGGCGACATTCCGTGCCGCGCACAGAGGAGAAGTCCCGGCGGAAAACCTCCTGCGCGTCCGGATCGGAGAAATCGTCTGTTCTGTGGAAAAACACCGCCGGTTGTGTGAAAAACGAAAAAACAGCGAATAAAATAACCTCTTTTTTCAGAAATGCAATTGCTTTTTCCAAAAAATGTGGTATCTTTTGCGATGACCTTTTTTCTTTTAATCGAATCATATTCCCAAAACAACGAAAGGAAATGAGATGGACGCAACCACTCTGCGCAAAGCCGCCGACACAATCCGCATTTTATCCGCCGAAGCGATTCAGAAGGCCAAGTCCGGGCATCCCGGCATGCCGATGGGCAATGCCGATTTCGCCATGGTCCTCTGGGCGAAGTACCTTCGCCATAATCCCGCCGATCCGACCTGGATCGGACGCGACCGCTTCGTGCTGTCCGCCGGCCACGGCTCCATGCTGATCTATTCGCTCCTGCACCTCTTCAACTACGGCCTGTCCATGGACGAGCTGAAGAACTTCCGCCAGTGGGGCAGCCTGACTCCGGGCCATCCCGAGTTCGGCCATACGAAGGGCGTCGACATCACGACCGGTCCGCTGGGCAGCGGTTTCGGTTCCGCGGTCGGCATGGCGATCGCCGCCAAGCAGTTCGCGGCAAGAATCGGCCTTGACAAGACGGACATCCAGCAGAGCCGCATCTTCGTGATCAGCGGCGACGGCTGCATGATGGAAGGCAACACCTCCGAGGCCGCCAGTCTCGCCGGCCACCTCAAGCTCGACAACCTTGTCGTGTTCTACGACGACAACAATATCACCATCGAAGGCAACACCGGCCTGGCGTTCACCGAAGACGTCGCCGCCCGCTACGCCGCCTACAACTGGCGCGTCCTCCGCTGCGACGACGCCAACGACGTTGCGAAGGTCGACGCCGTCCTGGCGGAAGCCGTCAAGACCGACGGCCGCCCGACCCTTATCATCGGCAAGACCAAGATCGGCTACGGCGCTCCGAACAAGGCCGGTACGCACGGCTGCCACGGCGAACCCCTCGGAGACGAGGAACTCGCCGCCACGAAGGCCAACCTCGGCTGGACCGAAGAGCCCTTTACCGTTCCGCAGGCTGTCAAAGACATGCTCGCGGGCCGCGTGAAGGAACTCGCCGCCGAAGCCGCCGCTTGGAATGAAAAGTTCGCCGCTTTCGTGAAGTCCGCCGACAAGGCGCTGATCGACAGCCTCATCAACCGCACCGTTCCGGAAAATATCCTCGACGAACTTCTCGCCGCCGCTCCGGTCGACAAGCCGGTCGCTTCCCGCGCCTCCAGCGGGACTATCCTCCAGAAGGCCTCCGCGCTCGTTCCTGCCCTCGTCGGCGGCGCCGCCGACCTGGCTCCGTCCACCAAGACCGCGGTCAAGGGCGCTGGCGACTTCAGCGTGGAAGACCGCGCTGGCCGCAACCTGCATTTCGGTATCCGCGAGCTCGAGATGGGCATGGCTGGCAACGGTATGGCGCTGTTCGGCACTGCTATCCCGTACACCTCCACGTTCGCGGTGTTCTCCGACTACATGAAGCCTGCGATCCGCCTCGCCGCGATC
>Ga0265298_10005969_pt1 | contig 15150 bp, 19 predicted proteins | sample AusTroGonzalo_MG_3_FD_193486 | JGI IMG/M metagenome (GOLD analysis project Ga0265298, IMG submission 193486) | Bovine rumen microbial communities from tropical cattle in Woodstock, Queensland, Australia - Gonzalo_01 | ecosystem: Host-associated > Mammals > Digestive system > Stomach > Rumen ... | reverse complement strand
GCCAGAACGATCCTGCTGGCAAAAAAGAAGTGAACTTCCTGTATACAGATGGAACCTGATGATCTGAGTTCGAAAAACTGAGAGTAAAAAACCGGACAGATGCATTTCAAACAAAAAGTCACAAATCGATCTTCAGAAGAGTAAAATTTCATGATATACTTTCTTTGCCGCGTAAAGCAACTGCAATATCACGATGAAGAGCGAGAGAAAGTATGCAGGAAATGATTGTAAAAGAAGCGATGGAGTATGTCCGGTCACTGTTTCAGGGAAACAGTGACGGACATGATTTTGACCACACCATGCGGGTTTATCGCACAGCCATGGAGATTACCGATTCCGAACCGGATTGTGACAGGCTGATTGTTGCTCTGGCTTCTCTGCTTCATGACGCGGATGATTCCAAACTGTTTGCAACGGCGGACAACGCGAATGCCAGAGCTTTTCTGAACTCACAGAACGTAGATGAAACAGCGATCGCAAAGATCTGCACGGCGATCAACTCCGTGTCATTCAGCAAAAACAGGGACAGGTGTCCTGAGTCGCTTGAGGGTAAAATCGTTCAGGATGCGGACAGGTTGGATGCGATCGGAGCCATAGGCATTGCGCGGACATTTGCTTACGGCGGGAAACACGGCAGGACGCTGGATTCGTCCATAGAGCATTTTCATGATAAACTGCTCCTGCTGAAAGCGATGATGCATACGGAAAAAGCAAAGGAAATGGCTGAAAGACGGCATGCATTTATGGAAAGCTTTCTGCAGGAATGGGAAAAGGAGAACAAGGATTGATGAGAACAGCTGTCATTTATTATTCCATGAGCGGGAACACAGCTGCGGCTGCCAAAAAGGTTGCGGAAGGGATCGGTGCGGACCTGATTGAGATCAAACCGGAGAAGGCTTTCCCGGACAAGGGATTCAGGAAGTTTTTCTGGGGCGGCAAAAGTGCGGTGATGGCTGAAACGCCCAAACTGATCCCTTATTCATTTAATCCGGAACAGTATGACCGGATTCTCATCGGTTTCCCGGTCTGGGCCAGCAATGTCGCGCCGCCGATCAGAACATTTGCTGCTGAAAACAAAGAAGCTCTCAGGGGAAAGAAGATCGCGGCCTTTGCCTGCCAGGGCGGTTCCGGTGCCGAAAAAGCCTTCAAAAAGCTGCTGGATTGTCTGGGAGGGGATGCTTTCGCTGCCACAATGATCCTGAACGATCCGGGATCTCAGACCGAGAAAAATCAGGCAATCGCATCCTTCCTGTCGAACCTGGCGTGAGAACAAAGGGCAACGGGGAGCGAGAAAAAACAGAAACCGGAGCATCTTACCCGCAGAAAATGCATTTCACCTGACAATTCGTTGTGCTTTCCTGTTCCGTCGTATATCCTTTGTCCTGATCAAAACGGACGGAGGATGTACCATGAAGAAATTGTATGAAAAAAACGAACTGATCTTTTCTCTGATATGGATCGCGATTTATGTGATCGGTACAAGCCTGGCGGAAGCCCTGAATGAGACAGTCGGTATCCCAAAGCTGGTCTCGGCTGTTTTTCATATTGCGATGAGTATCGCCCTGCTTCTGTGGGTCGGGCGCAACAATCTGACGGAAAAGTACGGGCTGTTCCTGCCGCGTTACCGGCTTGTTCAGGCCTGGTTTTTTATTCCGCTGATGCTGGTCTGCCTCTACAAGGTGATTTTCAGCCCGGCCTTCCGCTATTCCCCAGCGGAGTCAGCACTTTATGCAGTCAGCATGCTGTGTGTTGGGTTCCTGGAAGAACTTATCTTCCGCGGTTTCCTGTTCAGGGCCATTGAAAAGGAAAGCCTGAACCGGGCGATCATCATTTCTTCAGTCACTTTCGGGGTCGGGCATATTGTGAATCTGATCAACGGGCAGAATCTTCTTGAAACCATCGGCCAGATCGTCTTCGCCGTGTTTGTAGGGTTTGCGCTGGTCATCCTTTTCCACAAAGGGAAGAGTCTGGTGCCATGCATCGTTTTTCACGGTGTGTTCAATGCTCTATCCATCATCGCAAATGATGAAGCGCTATACAACGCCCTTGGCGGTCCGGTTTGCACTACAGTCATTATGATTGCTGCCAGCGCTATTCTGCTGGGTGGTTATTCCGTATGGAACTGGAAACATCTGGAAGGATAATGAACGCATTGCGGTTAAGTGCCTGCTCTGATATACTGACTGCGGCCCGGCGGAAAGCAGCCGGTATAAAGGAGCAGGCAAATGAAACTGGAGATCAGGAAGATTCCGGAAAGTGAACCGGAAATGGTGGAGATCCGATACCACTGGATTACGGATGAGATACAGGAGATCATATCCTTTGTCAAATCCCGACAGGGACAGCTCAGCGCTTCGCGGGACGGAAAGCGTTTTGAAGTGCCCGTTGTGGACCTGTTCTACGCAGAATCAGTGGATGAACGTCTCTTTCTGTATACCGCTTCAGACAGTTACGAGATCCGGATGAAACTGTATGAGCTGGAAGACCTGTTAAAGAACAAAAGCTTCTTTCGAATTTCCAAAAGCATGATTGTCAACCTGATGAAAATCACTTCCGTTCGTCCTGCGCTGAACGGCCGGTTCTCAGCCGTCCTGAAGAACGGCGAGGAGGTCATCATCTCCCGGAAATATGTACCGGAGCTGAAGCAGATTCTGAAAGGCGGTGAACCCGGATGACCAAAGAGAAACGGAAAGAACTGCTGATCCGGGCACTCCGCCTGTATACGCTGCTGGTCACGCTGATCACGATCCTGATGATGATTCTGGGATACCTGCTGGACCGGGGCCGCGTTTTCAGTTATGAAGCCTTTTTCTCTCCCCTTATCTATGCGCTGATCGGCACAGCAGCGACGATGATAACGCGGTCAGACAAGGAACTCAGCGTCCGGAGCCTGCTCATCCGAAAAATTATCAGCCTGCTGCTGATTGAAGGAACGATTATCCTGATCGCCCTGAACTCAGATACAATTCCTACAGAAAAAAGCTGGGTTCTTCCTGCACTCGCATTGGGCATTTTTGCTGTCTTTGTTCTGTCGCATATTATTCAGTATCATATTGACAGGAAGGAAGCGGAGAAAATCAGCACGGATCTTGCCCGGTATCAGGAAAAACAGATAAACGGTTCATCCGCGATATCGCACTCCTCATGATGATGATCGGTGCGATCGGCCAGAAGGCAGTTCCACCGCAGTATTTCGGGATCGTGGAACGTTTCAGCGTTTTTGCTGCCGTCGGTTTCAATGCGGTAATCGGGATCTATCTGTTCATGGGCTTTCCGGATCAGAACAATCGATGAGGAACCGGAAACCAACGGAATACGATGATTATCAGGAGGATGCAAAATAGGAACGCTGGTTATCAAATGAGTTTTTTGTGCTGCCTATTGACAGTTTGTATAAGTTGAGTAAAATTGAGAATGGTTTTCAAATTCGCTCAGGAGGAGTGCTTGGTGACTGGCAGAACACCCTATCGAACCCGTGCCCAGAAGGAACTCCTGGACTTTCTGAAAGCTGCGCCCGGAAAGCATTTTACTGTTGCAGAGATCAAGAAACGCTTTTCAGGAGAGGACAAACCGATCGGAACGGCGACCATTTACCGCCAGATGGAAAAGTTTGTTGAAGAAGGAAACGTCCGTAAGTTTATTCTTGGTCCGGGTGAAAGTACATGCTATGCGTTTGCCGGGGATCAGGACTGTGCATCGCACTTTCACTGCAAATGCGAAAAGTGCGGAACATTGATTCATCTGGACTGTAATGAACTGTGTAAGATCAGAGAGTATCTTCAGGAGCACTACGGCTTCACATGGGACGCGGGAAAAACCGTGTTTTACGGAATCTGTGATCTGTGCCGAAATGCCTGAGCGGATTCATTGAAGGCAGAAAGAAGGAAAACAGGTTATGACGAATGCGAAGCGTACCGGTGCATTGATGCTGTGTATTGCGCTGGCACTTATTCTGGCTGTTTCCACTGCCTTTATTGTCCATGAAGCAGATCATGACTGCGCTGGTGAAGACTGTCCGATCTGTCAGATGATTGCCGTCAATATCAAACTGCTGTATTCATTGGGACTGGCTGCCATTGTTTTGATGGTCTTCTTTTTCCTGCTGTCCGGACAGACTGTCCGTTCCCGGCAGGATCAGCATAACCGATTCTTCTCCGGAACGCTTGTCAGCTGGAAAATACGGCTTAACGATTAACTGAATACCTGAACAGGGAGTGTTAACAGGGATTCGTCTGCTTGTCAGGCGCGATCCCTGTATGCGTTTCCCTATTTTTTATGTCCGTTTTCTGTCAATCGATGAAAATTCGGAGGAATTCACAATGAGAAAAATCTTTGCTGTTTTGCTGTCATTGATGCTGCTTGTTACCTGCGCAGCGAGCTGCGGAGGTGCCGAAGAGAAAAAGATCAACATTGTTACAACCATATTTCCCATTTACGATTGGGTTCGTGAAGTCGTCGGAGACGATGCTCCACATGTCAATATCACCCTTCTTCTGGACAACGGGGTCGACCTGCACAGTTATCAGCCCACAGCACAGGATATCCTTGCGATATCAACAGCTGATCTGTTTATCTATGTAGGCGGCGAGAGCGATGAATGGGTGGAGGATGTGCTGAAATCCTCCATGAATCCAGAACTTAAAGCGATCAATCTCGTGGAAGCAATGGGCGAAGACATCAAGACAGAAGAAATCGTGGAAGGGATGGAACACGATCATGACCACGAAGATCATGAACATGAAGAGCATGAGGAACATGATGCATCTGAGGAACACGATCATAATCATGAACATGAAGACGAAGCAGACGAGCATGTCTGGCTGTCTTTGCGCAATGCCCGAAAACTGACAAAAACCATTGCAGATACGCTGGCAGAGATCGATCCGGGTTATGCGGATCATTATCAGGATAATGCGTCTGCCTATATCATTAAGCTGGAGGATCTGGATTCCCGATATGCCGAAACTGCCGGCAATTCCGTATATAAAACCATTCTTTTCGGAGACCGGTTTCCTTTCCGGTATCTGGCGGATGACTACGGTCTGACATATTACGCCGCATTTACCGGCTGTTCCGCAGAAAGCGAAGCCAGTTTTGAAACGATTGTCTTCCTTGCACAGAAAACAGACGAACTGGGACTTCCGGCTGTGCTGACTATTGAGCATCCGAAAACGCGGATCGCTGAAACGATCGTGCAGAATACTTCTTCCAAAGATCAGAAAATCCTGGTGCTGGATTCCATGCAGGGAACCACTGCGGCAGATATTCAGGCGGGGATGACTTATCTTTCTGTTATGGAAGCCAATCTGGAAGTGCTGAAGGAAGCACTGAACTGACGATATTCGCGGAGAACAGGATTTTCCCTGTTCTCCGCTTCTCAAGGAGATTGATGATGGCACAGTTGACATGCTGCAGCCTGGAACTGGGGTATGAGGGGCATCCCGTTCTCAGCGGCCTGGATTTCTCCGTGGATGCGGGAGATTATCTTTGTATCGTGGGAGAAAACGGTTCCGGTAAAAGCACCTTGATGAAAACAATCCTGGGACTCCTGAAACCTTTGGGCGGAAAGATCATCTGGGGCGAGGGACTGCGGGAAAACGAAATCGGATATCTTCCCCAGCAGACTGTTGTACAGAAAGATTTTCCGGCAACGGTATGGGAGATTGTTCTGTCCGGATGTCAGGGACGAATCGGGAAACGGCCTTTTTACGGAAAAGCGGAAAAGGAACTGGCACGACAGAACATGGAGCGGATGGGAATCACGGCGTTCTCCCACCGCTGTTATCGGGACCTGTCCGGAGGACAGCAGCAGAGGGTACTGCTGGCGCGGGCACTGTGTGCGACCCGGAAAATCCTGCTGATGGATGAACCGGTTTCCGGGCTGGATCCCCTGGTAACGGCTGAGATGTATGAATTAATACGCAAGCTGAATCAGGAGGGAGTAACCATCATCATGGTTTCCCATGATATAACAGCGGCAACCCGCTATGCTTCCCATGTGCTTCATGTCGGTGATGAAATTTTTTTCGGTACTGCTTCGGAATATCGGGAAAGTGATTTGTCAAAACGCTTTCTGCTCCCGCAGGGAGGTGACCGGGTTTGATTGATCAGTTGAGAATGTACCTGAATTTTCCTTTTGTGCAGTATGCCCTGATCGTGGGGGTCCTGATCGCACTGTGCTCCTCCTTACTGGGAGTCACATTGGTTCTCAAACGCTTTTCCTTCATTGGAGACGGCCTGTCCCATGTAGCCTTCGGCGCAATGGCAATTGCCGGAGTACTGCACCTGACAGACGACATGTTGTTCGTGCTTCCCGTTACAGTTTTATCTGCCGTACTGTTGCTGCGCACAGGACAGAACACAAAGATCAAGGGAGACGCCGCTATCGCTATGATTTCTGTGGGCGCACTGGCGGTAGGTTATCTGCTGCTCAGCCTCTTTTCCACTTCTGCGAATCTGTCCGGGGATGTCTGTACCACGCTGTTTGGTTCAACTTCTATTCTGACACTGACGCAGGCAGAAGTGTGGCTTTGTACAGGGCTTTCTGTTGCAGTGGTACTGATCTTTATTCTGTTTTACAATAAGATCTTTGCGGTCACCTTTGATGAGGATTTTGCGCGGGCATCCGGTACAAGGGCAGAAGCTTATAATCTGCTGATTGCTGTTGTGATTGCGGTAATTATTGTTCTGGCAATGAATCTGGTTGGTTCGCTGCTGATTTCCGCGTTAATAATATTCCCGGCCATGAGCGCGATGCGTTTATTCAGGAGTTTCAAAGGCGTTACCATTTGTTCAGCGGTTCTGTCAGTATCCTGCGCCTTACTGGGTATCCTGATTTCCATTCTCTGGAGTACTCCGGTGGGATCAACCATTGTTGCGGTGGATATCGGAGCGTTTCTGATCTTTTGCATTATTGCCAAAATACAGGGAGGGATTGCCAAGTGAAACAAATGAGATGCATATTTGCCGGTCTAATTGCTGCGCTGCTGCTGACGGGGTGTGCTGTGTGCTTTGCCGAAACGGCGTCATCAGCACAACCGATGATGATTGATCTGGACCTGTCAGCGATGAGCGGAACAGTTGTTTATGCACAGGTGTATAATATGCTCAGCGATCCGGACTCCTATCTTGGGAAGACTATCCGAATGGCCGGATATTATAATTATTTTGATGACCAGACACATGGGGTCGTCTACCATGCATGTATTGTTCCGGATGCAACGGCATGCTGCGCTCAGGGAATAGAATTTGTTTGGGGAGGCGAACATAAATGGCCTGATGAATATCCTGAAATCGGGACTGATATCATTGTCACCGGCAGGCTCGAAACATATGAGGAAGAGGGAGTTAAATATCTTCACCTTGTGGATGCGGAACTGATGTGGGGCAAGGAGGGGCAACCGTGAAAAAACTGTTTGTTTTACTGCTTTCTGTGATCATGATTTTTCTGCTTATCAGCACCTCAGCCGCAGAAGGAGATCGTTGTATTGTTGCCAAGGTGACAACAAAAAAAGGCCCCCTGAAAATGCGAGAAGCAGCAGATGAAAAAGGGCGTGTGCTGACTGAGATTCCAAACGGGACCTGCATTTCTGTTTTGCAGGAAGATGAAACCTGGTGCAGGGTTTCATATCAGGATCAGCCAGGTTACTGCAAAACCGAATTCCTGACTTTGCTTCGGGAAGCAGATCCCTCCATGCTGGAATACAGGGTGCTGCAAAAAGGAACCAAGGGAGACGATGTTCTTGCTCTGAAGCAGCGCCTTCAGGAATTGGGATATATCCGGAGCGGTTCTGACCTGACCAATGTTTATAACGACGTGACGATGGAACGAGTCATTCTTTTCCAGAAACAGATCGGGATTACAGAGGACGGAATCGCATCCCAGGAATTGCAGGCTTATCTTTTTTCAGAGAAGGCACCGGTCTGCGGACAAAAGCTTCCCAAAGTCAGATCCCGGATCGTTTCGCAGGATGGTTCAAGGCGCATCTTCTGTGGGTGCTGTATGGGAGAAGGCTGTGAATGCTGCCACTTTACCGGCTGGATTGAATATTAACCCAGATAATTACACAATCAGACGAAAGTCAGGATCAGAAAACTGCCGGAAAAGTCAGGATCTTTATCCCAGGGCGACATCCAGGATCATCATGAGGACAAAACCCAGGGAGAAAGCGATGGTACCGATGTTTGAATGCTTTCCTTCCGACATTTCGGGAATCAGTTCCTCCACAACGACATATATCATGGCGCCGGCAGCGAAAGCCAGGAAATAGGGCATCACGGGGGTGACAAGACCTGCGGCCAGGATTGTGATCGCTGCGGCGATGGGTTCGACCGCACCGGAAAGAACACCCATCAGGAAGGTCCTTCGCTTCGGCATACCTTCCGCCAGCAGGGGCATGGAAACAATCGCGCCTTCGGGGAAATTCTGAATGGCGATCCCCAGCGCCAGGGTAAGCGCCCCGGCTGATGTGATTCCGGCCGATCCGGCCTGTAAACCGGCATAGACCACGCCGACCGCCATGCCTTCGGGGATATTGTGCAGCGTTACGGCAAGGATCAGCTTGGTCGTGCGCTTGAAGCCACTTTGCGGTCCTTCATTCTGCTTATCCATATGCATGTGGGGTGTGAGCATATCCAGCCCCAGCAGAAAACCGATCCCGATCAGGAATCCGATGGCGGCGGGAAGGAAAGCCAGAGATCCCATATGTACGCTGCTGTCCAGCGCGGGCTGCAGCAGACTCCAAAAGGAAGCGGCAACCATCACGCCCGCGGCAAAACCGGTGAGCGCTTTCTGTACGGTGACGGAAATCTGATTTTTAAGGAGAAAAACCATCGCGGCTCCCAGGGTAGTGCCCAGGAACGGGATCAGGATTCCTTCTATGGTTTGAATATTCATCTTTTCTGCCTCAGAGTATTACGCACAGTCACGACACATCTTCTTCACAGTTCTCTTTCTTTTCCCAATAAGTCCGGTGGTTCATTCTGTAGTCGGAAGGCGTGCAGCCTTCCGACTTTTTGAATACATGGGAGAAATGGGCGGAGGAAACAAATCCGACGATTTCTCCGATTTCGGAGATTCCTTTATCGGTATGAGCCAGTAAATCCTTGGCTTCCATACAGCGGACATGGTTATGGTAAGCCAGCGGTGTATATCCGGTATGCTTTTTGAAAGCCCGCAGGAGATAACACCCGTTTACATAAAGATCGTCTGCCATCTTTTGCAGGGAGAATTTCTCTCTGGAATGCGCTTCAATATAATCTGAAACCGCCTGCGTCAGGATTTCTCCGCCGGTTTTCTTTTTCCCGGTTTCTGATATGGTTTCCGGATTCATCTGCCCTTGCTTCATAACGGATTTCCTCCTGCGGGGTGGCCAATTGACATTAGTTTAACCTAACCGCTTTCATATATTAGCATAACCTAACCGTGTTTTTCAATATTTCAGCATCAAAAAACCAAAAGGTCGATATCAGACAAATGTGTTTACAACATTATGTCAATATCAGGATAACGCAGCCCTGTGATTCTGTGTTAAGATTTTATGCAAGTTAGCAGGTGCTAACGTTATGTATGCTTAACGGAGGAGAAACGGGCATGCAAAAGAAAGCGTTATTCCTTAGGGTACTGTGCGCCCTGGTCATTGTGTTATTGGCGTTTCCGTGGTCCTGCCTTGCTGAGGAAACGGCATCAACGAGATGGGCGGATGCGGCGGACGAGATTGACAAATTTCTGGATGCTGCGTTTGAAGCTTATCTGGACGGAGACGCGGCGGCTGCCTACGACAATGTAAGCAATGCATATTTCCGGGTATATGAGACAACCGGTTTCGAACGGCAGACCATGAGCTATATCAGCGGGAACCGCAAGAACGCTGTTGAAATGCAGTTTTCCGCCTGCAAGGCTGCCGTCAAAAAAGAAAATGAAACGACTGAAACAAAGACAGCCGTCCGCAGCGCGCTTTCAAAACTGAAGGCGATGATCCGGGAAGACGGAAACAAGCTGGCTGCCATGCAGGGCGGCGTGCAGAGCGAAACCAAATACTACCAGCGCGGTGAACTGGTAACCAGTGATCCTTACGCGGAATATTCCGCGGATCCTAATGCGGCCGCGAAGTATGAAAACTGGTATGAAGCTGCCACACTGGTGAAGGAACTGCTGGATACGGCCTACATGGGTTATCTGGACAAAGATTTTGATGCGGCTCAGGATAATCTGAATACGGCATATTATTCAGTCTATGAGGAATCCGGGCTGAGTCATGCTATTTATACAGATCTTTCCATTAAAGAAAGGCAGACTGTTGAAAAGAACTTCTCCGATTTGCGCGGTCTGGTCGCGTCCGGAGCGGAAAAGTATCAGAAAAACAAGTATCGCACAACGACCGACAAGGCGAAGAACAACATCCTGAAATATGCCAAAGCAATTGACACAAAGAAGGCGGAGGCAAAGGCTGCGGAAGCCGGGGAAGCGAGTGAAACTGCGGAGGAGAACGCTGCCGCGGAAGAAAAGCAAAGCGATCCGAAACTGCTGACGTTCCTGGGAGCCTTCGGCATTATTGTCCGGGAAGGCCTGGAAGCGATTCTGGTCATTGCGGCGATCATCGCCTATCTGGTCAAGAGCGGGAACGGCCGCAGCGTCAGGAATGTGTATATCGGCGCGATTGCCGGTATCGCGGCAAGTTTTGTGGCAGCATTTGCACTTTCCTGGGCAAAACAGGCGTTTGTTGGCGCGGGCGTTGCACAGGAAGTCATCGAAGGAATTACCGCGCTGATTGCTGTCTGCGTCCTGTTCTATGTCAGCAACTGGATGATTTCCAAAGCCGAGGCCGCCAACTGGAGCCGCTTTATTGACGGAAAGGTCCAGTCCTCCGTGGAGCAGGGAAGCACGTTTGCTCTTGCCTTCACGGCTTTCCTGAGCGTATTCCGGGAAGGCGCGGAGGTTGTACTGTTCTACCAGCCGATGCTCAGTGAGGGTAATCCCGGCATGGTCTGGGCCGGATTCGGGGCCGGATGCGTCCTGCTGGTCTTCGTTTATCTGGCCATCACGAAACTGTCCATTAAGCTGCCGATCAAGGTGTTCTTCACTGCTACATCCATTCTGATGGCGATCATGTGCGTCAGCTTCCTGGGCAGCGGAATCAAGGAACTGGCGGAAGGCAATGTGTTTGACCTGACACTGCGCGTTCCCGGCATCCCGGAGAACGACGTGATCCAGATCTTCGGAATTTACCCCTGGCTGGAAACGCTTGTGCCCCAGCTGATTCTGGCGATTATCCTGCTGGTTACGTTTATGATGGCTCACTACCGCGGGAAAATCAATGCGCTCAAGGCGCAGCTCGCCCAAGCAATTCAGGCGTGTCAAGCCGCTGAAGCTGATCAGGCCACTCAGGTCGCGGAGACCGCTCAGGCCGATCAGGCCGCTCAGACAGCCCAGCCCGCTCAATCCTGATACCCCTCACGATGAAAGCAACGCAGGCGCCACCGGCGCCTGTGCCCCGCGAATCATCGTGCCGGATATACAAAAAGAGTTTTTATGAATGAGGAGGATGTCCAAATGAAAAAACTGGTTGCTCTGCTGCTGGCTGCTATTATGCTCTTCGCTGTTTCCGCTGTTTCTATGGCGGAAGAAGCCGGTTTTGATGAATACGAACTCGGCGTCGAAGGCGAACAGGATGTGGATTTCATGACCATGGCGATGGTGTATTTCCAGCCCGTGGATATGGCGCCCGCTGAGAATGCCACGCCCAAGGAAGGCTCTGACCTGCACATCGAAGTGGACCTGACGGCGAAAGAGAATCCCTACGGCTTCCCGGTGGACGGCTGGGTACCTTACCTGAGCATTGATTTCGTGATCAAAGACAAGGACGGCAAGGAAGTCTATTCCGGTTCCATGATGCCTATGGCGGCTTCTGACGGCCCGCACTACGGCAACAACATCCCGCTGGCGGAAGGCGAATATTCCATTACCCTGTCCATCAAGAGCCCGGCAGAGAACGGCTATCTGCTCCACGTGGATTCGGAGACCGGCGTTGAAGCCAAGGACGGCTTCTGGACCGAACCGCTGACTGCCACCTGGACCGGCTGGAAGTTTGTCAAGGAATGGTAATGACACAGAACCTGTAAAAGGATTTTTTCCATGCTGGCGCTCCATCCGCGGGGCGCGGGCCCCGGGGCCCGCGTTGGTGGAGCGCCGGCATTTGGCATGTTTATGAACCCGAAGTAACGGAGGTCTTGCCGTGTTCAAGTATCTTTGGATGGTGATCCAGGATCTCTTCCTTACAGTGACTTATGTCACGTTAATGCATACGATGCTTTCTCGTGTTGCCGACCGCAAAGGCCGTATGATCCACGGAACTGCGCTGGGGCTGGGTGTCCTGGCTTCCATTGCCCTGGCGATCGTCAAATTTAACACAAAACTGATTGTATCCAGCCACTGGAATCATTATATTTATGCGGTTCTGCTGACGCTGACGGTCCTTTTCCTCGTGCTGACTTTCTGCTTCGGCAGAAAGGAGAAGCAGCCCGCCGGGGCAGGCAGCACCGTTCTGTGCATTGCCGGGTCACTGATCTCGGCCGTTCTGATTTTTTATTCACTTCCCGGAGTTCTGCTGTATCCCTTCAGTTTTAACACCATGGGACAGGGGTATCTGTCCTCTTATTACCTTGTGCGCATGGCCGGATGGCTCGGCGCGCTGATTCTGCTTTTGATTTATTCGCGGCTGCTTTCGCACTGCACGCTTGATATAAAACCCTATTCATGGGTTCCGGCTTTGCTGAATGTGAATCTTCTTGTTTTTGCCGTGTACTGTTTCGGTCGATTCTTTGCGCCGTGGGTCAACCGGGCAAAATGGCTCGGATGGTCTGTGAAGTACACTGATGAAGCATACGGATGGATCGGAAACTGGATGATGTTCACGGCCAACCACTCCATGCTGTTTATCTGGATTACGGTCGGCCTGATTGTCCTGCTGTGCGTCTTCTTCTTCCGGCAGGGAACAATCCTGAGGGAAAAGTATGACAATCCGGCCCAGCTTCGCAAACTGAAAGCGAGAAACCGGCACTGGCGCCGGATGGCTGTCGGAACGCTGGTGTGCCTTGTGCTGTTTTCCCTGATCCTGACCGTCGTCAAGACAAACGATACCAAGCAGGTGGAACTTTCCGCACCGGAAAGCTATACCGTGGATGCCGGAGCAGGAGTCATCCTGATTCCGACAGAAGCCGTCAATGACGGACATCTGCACCGTTTTGAATACAGGACCGAAAACAATATTGACGTCCGGTGGATCGTGGTGAAAAAGCCCAATTCCGCCAGCTATGGCGTTGGGCTTGACGCCTGTGAGGTATGCGGAAACGCCGGCTATTTCGAGCGGAACGGACAGGTTGTCTGCAAGCGCTGTGACGTTGTGATGAATATCAACACCATCGGCTTCAAGGGCGGCTGCAATCCGATTCCACTGGCTTATGAAGTCAAGGACGGGAATCTGGTTTTCCGGCTCGAGGATCTCATTGCAGGTGAGAAGGAGTTTAAATAAGGGGGCTTTCCGATCGCCCCCTTAAACCCCTTCGGCTGCCATGTGAGAAGGAATTTAAATAAGGGAAGGATTTTAAGAGAAATGCTGTTTCGGATGATACGGGGCGTGCTCTTTCATCAGAAAGGGAAGATGCTGCTGATTGCGCTGACCATAGCCCTGGGGGCCTCCCTTGCTACAGGCATGCTGAATGTTGTGCTGGGCGTGGAGGAGAAGGTCAACAAGGAACTGAAGAACTACGGGGCCAACATCGTTGTAAAACCCAAAGATTCTTCGTTATTGTCCGATATCTATGATGTCGGGGAAGGTTCGGAGCTGAACACGGCATATCTGCGTGAAGACGAGCTGGGCAAACTGAAAACAATCTTCTGGGCATTCAATATTGTGGACTTTACGCCTTTTCTGGATACACAGGTTCAGGTTTCGGAAAATGCTTCCGTAAAAATCACGGGAACCTGGTTCAATCATCATCTGGACCTGCCGACCGGTGAAAGCCTTGATGCCGGCGTGGTCGGGATGCGCTCCTGGTGGGATGTTACGGAAGGACGCTGGCTGGATGAGAAGGACGAAAACGCTTCCTCCGAGGTCATGGCAGGCGCTGCTTTGGCGGAGCGGATGGGCTGGCATGCCGGAGATTCGATTCATCTGACCGGCAGCCACGGGGAAAAGGATGTAACGATTGCCGGGATCTACGATGCCGGCGGGGATGAAGATGATCAGCTCTATGCGACCCTGGATCTGGTGCAGGAACTGACGGACCGCGACGGTAAGGTGGCTTCCATTGAAGTTTCCGCCCTGACTACTCCGGACAACGAACTGGCACGCCGGGCGGCACGCAATCCGGCGGCACTCAGCAGCCGGGATTACGAAACCTGGTACTGTACCGCCTATGTTTCCGCGATCTGCTATCAGATTCAGGAAGTGATCACCGGTTCAGTCGCCACCGCCGTCCGGAAAGTGGCTGAAAGCGAAGGGACGATTCTGGACAAGACAAAACTGCTCATGATCCTGATTACGGCGCTGAGCCTGATCGGGTCGGCGCTGGGCATCTCCAATCTGGTTACGGCTTCCGTGATGGAACGCAGTCAGGAAATCGGCTTGCTGAAGGCGATCGGCGCAAAGGACAGATCCATCACCGGCGTTGTCATGACAGAGATTCTGATTACGGCACTGATTGGGTTTGCTGCCGGCTATCTGATGGGTTTTGGGTTTGCTCAGCTCATCGGGCAAAGCGTTTTCGGATCCTCCATTGATATGGATCCGAAGGTGGCACCGATTGTGGCAGGCCTGATTGCACTGGTTACCATTGCCGGAAGTCTTCCGGCGATTCGGATGGTGTTGAGGCTGCGGCCGGCGGAAGTGCTGCACGGAGGGCACTGATATGACAAAGAGAAGAATGTTCCTTCGGATGATTACGGCATCTTTGCTGCGGAGGCGGTCACGGATGCTGATCGCGCTGCTGTCCATCGGGATCGGAGCCACGATCCTGGCCGGACTGGTGACGATTTACGTGGATGTGCCCAGACAGATGGGTGCGCAGTTTCGTTCCTACGGGGCCAACATGCTGATCCTTCCAAAAGAAGGAGAGATTCTTGACCGCGATCATCTGGCGGAGGTCCAGCAA
>Ga0265298_10005968_pt1 | contig 15154 bp, 9 predicted proteins | sample AusTroGonzalo_MG_3_FD_193486 | JGI IMG/M metagenome (GOLD analysis project Ga0265298, IMG submission 193486) | Bovine rumen microbial communities from tropical cattle in Woodstock, Queensland, Australia - Gonzalo_01 | ecosystem: Host-associated > Mammals > Digestive system > Stomach > Rumen ... | reverse complement strand
ATAATATCATAGATATTAAAAAAGTCTGGTTAACATAACTAGGCTTTTTTTGTAACTTTTGCGACTCATCGAGATAATTTCGCAAAAATATATACAGTGTATAGAATTGGAGGAAAAAGTCCTACCATATTTTTATATTATGCGTATAATAATGACTACCAACAAACATCACATTTGTTGTGAGAATACTCGGCATGCCGAGTATATTTTAAAAACGCAAAAATAGGAGAAGGTTATGATTAAGATTTTAAAAAGAGACGGTTCAATCAAAGAATTCGACATCAAAAAGATCGAAAACGCTATTGAACGTGCCTTTATGCAAGAACATAAGTTCTACACACACGATATTATTGAAATGCTCGCATTACGCGTAACTGCAGATTTCAATTCAAAAATTAAAGCAGACGAAACAGTTTCAGTTGAAGATATCCAAGATTCAGTTGAAGTTGTATTAATACAATGTGGTTATATTGATGTTGCAAAATCATACATGGTTTATAGAAAGAAACACGAATCACTTCGTCAAATTTCTCAAACCAGCATTGACTACAAAAACGTTATTGATAACTACTTAAAGATTAATGACTGGAGAGTTAAAGAAAACTCAACAGTTACATACTCAGTTGGTGGTTTGATTTTATCAAACTCCGGTGCAATTACTGCTAACTACTGGTTAAGCGAAATCTATGATAAGGAAATCGGTGATGCTCATAAGAACGCTGATATCCATATTCATGACTTATCAATGCTTACAGGTTATTGTGCAGGTTGGTCACTTAAACAACTCATCCAAGAAGGTTTAGGCGGTGTTGTCGGTAAGATTACTTCTTCTCCAGCATCTCACTTATCAACACTTTGTAACCAAATGGTTAACTTCTTAGGTATCATGCAAAACGAATGGGCTGGCGCACAAGCCTTCTCATCATTTGATACTTATTTAGCACCATTTGTTAAAGCTGATAACCTTAGCTACAAAGAAGTTAAACAATGTATTCAATCCTTCATTTATGGCGTTAACACACCATCAAGATGGGGAACACAAGCTCCATTTACCAACATTACATTAGACTGGGTTGTTCCAAACGATATGGCAGAACTCAACGCTATCGTTGGTGGAAAAGAAATGGATTTCAAGTATAAAGATTGTAAGGCTGAAATGGATATGGTTAACAAAGCTTTCATCGAAGTTATGATCGAAGGCGATGCTAATGGTCGTGGTTTCCAATACCCAATCCCAACATATTCAATTACCCGTGATTTTGACTGGTCAGAAACAGAAAATAATAAGTTATTATTCACAATGACTGCTAAATACGGAACACCTTACTTCTCTAACTATATCAACTCTGATATGGAACCAAGTGATGTCCGTTCTATGTGTTGTAGATTAAGACTCGACTTAAGAGAACTTCGTAAGAAATCAGGTGGTTTCTTCGGTTCAGGTGAATCTACAGGTTCTGTTGGTGTTGTTACAATTAACATGCCAAGACTTGCATACCTTGCAACCGATGAAGCAGATTTCTATCAAAGATTAGACAAGATTATGGATATTTCTGCTCGTTCACTTAAGGTGAAAAGAGACACAATTACCAAACTTCTTGAAGCAGGACTTTATCCATACACCAAACGTTATTTAGGTACATTCGCAAACCACTTCTCTACAATTGGTTTAGTTGGTATGAATGAAACCTGTTTAAATGCTAGATGGTTAAGAAAAGATTTAACTCACCCAGAAGCAGTTGAATTCACAAAACAGGTTCTTAACCACATGAGAGAAAGACTTTCTGATTATCAAGAACTCTATGGAGATCTCTATAACTTAGAAGCAACTCCAGCAGAATCAACTTCATATCGTCTTGCAAAACACGATAAGAAGAGATACCCAGATATTATCTGTGCTTCAGAAGGAACCGCAAAAACTCCTTACTATACCAACTCATCACACTTACCAGTTGGATATACTGAAGATATCTTCAAAGCTCTTGATGTCCAAGATGGACTTCAAACACTTTATACCTCTGGCACAGTTTTCCACTGTTTCTTAGGACAAAAGCTCCCATCATACAAATCATGTATGAATCTTGTTAGAAAGATTGCTGAAAATTATCATATTCCATACTACACAATGTCTCCTACATACTCTGTATGTAAAGACCATGGTTACATTGAAGGTGAACAATATGTTTGTCCACACTGCGGTAGTAAAACTGAAGTCTATTCAAGAATTACTGGTTACTATAGACCAGTTCAAAACTGGAACGATGGTAAACTTGCAGAATTCAATGATAGAAAAGAATATGATCCAGCAAATTCTCATTTAACACACGAACTTCATGCATGTGACTGCAAGACTGAAAAGAAAGCAGGACTTGAAGGCGTTACTCTTTTTGGAACAAAATCATGTCCAAACTGCAAAATGAGTAAGATGCTTCTTGAAAAAGCAGGCATTGCATATAACTGGGTTGACGCTGAAGAAAATCCAGAACTTACAGTGAAGTATGGCGTTAAGAAAGCTCCAACTCTCTTAGTTCCAAACGGTGAATCATATGATTCATACGAAAATGCTTCAAACATCAAAGGATACATTGAAAGCAGAAACTAAAATGCACGACATTATCATTATTGGTGGCGGTCCATCTGGAATGACCGCCGCCCTATATGCCCTAAGAGCAAATAAGTCTGTATTAATCCTAGAGAAGGAAAACTTTGGAGGACAAATCGCTAACTCTCCAAAAGTTGAAAATTATCCAACAATTAAAGAAATCTCTGGTTCAGATTTAAGTGACCGTATGTTCACACAAGTGATGGATATGGGTGCCGAGTTTGAACTTGAAGATGTTAAAAATATTCAGAAAAAAGGGGAGATTTTCGAAATTTCCACGAATTATAACACCCATGAGTGTAAGGCTGTAATTATCGCAAACGGCGTTAAACACAGAACCTTAGGACTTCCAAAAGAGGAAGAGCTCATTGGTAAAGGCGTTTACTATTGTGCGGTCTGTGATGGACCAATGTATAAAGGAAAAGAAGTTTACTTAATTGGAGACGCAAACACAGCTCTTCAATATGCCGTTCTTCTTTCTGGATATTGCACAAAAGTACATATGTTCTGCTTGTTCGACCATTTCTTCGGAGATCCAGTTCTTCAAGATAGAGTAAGAGCAAGAGAAAACGTTGAAGTGTCGTTTAACATGAACCTTGTCGAATATAAAGGCGAGGATCATTTAGAAGGTTTAGTGTTTGAAAATACTCAAACCCACGAAAAACACGAGTTCAAGACTGATAACATATTCGTATCAGTTGGACAAATACCAGACAACGAAAGATTTAAGGACGTTGTCGACCTAGAAAAAGGCTTCATTATCACTGATGAAGACATGAATACCAAAACTCCGGGCGTATTCGCTTGTGGTGACACAAGAAAAAAGGCAATCAAACAAGTTGTGACTGCCTGTAATGATGGAGCTATCGCAGCAATGTCTGCTGTGAAATATCTAGGCTAATAACCTCTAAGTTCAGTTGGAACGAAGAGATTAAGAATATCCTTAAAGTGATTGGCTTCCTCGAGAGAAACCTCGTGGAGGCCTTTTCTTATGACGCCTTCTCTATCAACAAATTTTTGTAAATAGAGCACTTTTGCGCCTCTAATCATCTCGCCCATTTCTTTAATTGAAACCTCGTCATGAAACTCTTTGACGATGGTGGTGCGAAATTCATAGTTTTTCCCAAAATCCTTAAGAATTCCTATAGATTTTTTGATTTTTTCAATATTTAAATGTGGACAATCTGTCGTTTCCGCATACCGTTTTTGAGAGTTTTTAATATCCATGGCGACATAATCAACCAAACCCTCGTTTAAAAGATCTTCAAGAATTTCTGGATTTGTTCCGTTTGTATCTAACTTGATTAAAAAGCCCAAATCACGAACCGCTTTGATTCTTTCTTTAAGTTCAGGCATAAGTGTAGGCTCTCCACCTGTAAATACAACAGCGTCAATTAGGCCTCTTCTTGACTTCAAAAATTCATAAATTTCACAAAACGGTATAGGTGTATTCGAATTTAAGACCGAATCGCCGTTATGACAGAAAGGACATCTAAAATTACATGCAGGTGAAAAAAGTACTACGCTGACTTTTTCATCATAGTCTAATAAGGAAAATTTATCGATTCCTACAAATTCCATATTTTTATTTTAGAATAAAATATATGGAGATTCAATCTTAATATAAAAATAATTGCGTTTTATAAAAATATAAGTAAACTAATTACAATGAAGTCGGTTTTTAAGAAGTTCAAAAATATTGCCCTGGCATTTTTAGGTTTTGCCTTTATTGGCGGTCTTTCTATTGCATGTTTACCAAAACATTCTCCTGCAAAAGGTCTTTTAGCAGACGATAGCGCATCTATCTCTTATAACAACGGAGCGTTTTACTCTCTCGATGGAAGTGGATCTGATCCTTTAGTTCTCTCCAGCATTAACTTCTATGGTGACATTACTTATGAAAACGGATCTGCTGACTTAGTTTTCGTGAATGGTAATAGCGATAGAGTGGGCAGCCTAAGGATGATTAATATTGCATTTAATGACAAGCCAACAGGCGACGGCACTTATTATACTGGTTATATATCAGGCATTCTTGAAACAACGCAACAACTTGTTGAGGAATACTTTTCAAATGGTGCGAGATTTTGGCATGAGGAAGTATTTGATCCAGAACATGAAGAATGGACTTGGGATGAAGGCGCTCGCGCTTATTCGTGTGACTATACACCCGCTTGGACCGGCATAACAATTACATACAAAGCTCTATTTCTTCCACCTTCAGGCGCCACAGGCGTTGATCAAATTATTTGTGAATATACACCAGGGTCTGGGGTCGCTAATGTTAGGACAACTATTTACAATCATAATGATGGAGATCCGATAGAAACCGGAATGACAAAAAATTTCGAGTTTTTATTGGCTGATGAACCTTCTTTACAAGGAGATGATTATTACGAATTCCAATTTGGCGGCACAACGGGTACGAATACTTTTTCAATTGCTGCCATTTATGTGAGCATTGTTGAAGAGCCAACTCCTGGCGGGGAAGAACTTACATTCGTTATTTTAAATACACGCGAACTAGAACTTGATGAAGGTGATACTTCAGAGCTTTTATATCAATTTTCACCATCCTCTTATGAAGGCACTTTTGAATGGCATTCTAATAATGAGAATGTAGCAAAAGTTTCCGATCTAGGAGGATACGCTGAAGTTACTGCTGTTGGCCCTGGAACAGCTACTATTTCTATTACTTCAGTTGAATATCCAAACATTTATGATGAATGTGTCGTAACAGTTAATGAGCGAAGTTATGTTATGTATACTGTTACTTATGATCCAAACGGCGCTGACGGAGATATTGCTACTGATTCTACAGAGTGGGTTCTTGAAGGTGATGGAGCTATATATAATCTTCTACATAGCATGTTTGAAAGACCAAATTATAATTTCCTTGGATGGAGTACGGATCCTTCTAGTGCAACCCCAAATTATGAGGAAGGCGAACAAGTATATTTATTTGGTGACACTCATTATTACGCTGTTTGGGAATATCAAGAGCCAGAATATTATACTCGTGAAATTTGTTTCGACCCTGCTAATGGGGACAATTATATTACTAAAGTTGTGGAAGGCGAGACTTTGCCTTTATCGTATGAGATTTCAGAAGATTTAACTCCTACTTATGAGGGGCACACCTTCCTTGGTTGGTATTATGAGGGAATTATTTATCAACCTGGTGACGTAATTAGAGACATTTCTGAAAGTATCGTTCTAGTTGCGCAATGGGAAGAAACTGCTCAAGAAATCAGATATACAATTACTTACTATCCAAACGGTGCTGTTGGAGAAACTTTTGAAGGATATACTGACTACACTTCAGGCGATTCATCCGAAGTTAATTATACCTTTGAAAGCTGTCCTGATGATTACTACATGGGAGGATATTATTTCGCTGGTTGGAGCTCTTCCCAAGGCGGTGAAGAAGCTGAATTTATTGCGGGCGAAACTTATCTCGTTAATCAAGATTTACACGTTTATGCCGTTTGGGTTTTAGAAGAACAAGATCCTGAAACTCAAGCTGAAATAACTTCCCTAGTACTTCTTGAGAATCCGCAAGCATATTACTTTGTAGGTGACGTTATTGATTTCACAAATATCATTTTGGTTGCTAATTATTCTGACGGAAGTACTAAAGAAGTTTATTCAAACGAATATGTTGCATATTTTAGTGGTGAAGGTGAAGTTGATCCTTATCAGCCTTTAGTTTCTGGTGATTACGCGCTTTATTTTACATATGAAGGCGTCTCGACCGAACGTGGAGTCCCTATCTATGTCAACGAAAGAGAACCTGAAACATACGAATTTGAAATCATTTTTGTTGCAAATGACGGCACAAGTGAAACACGAACAAATTCATTCACTCATTCTGAGTCATCCTATACGTATGATTTGCCTTCTAGTGAACAAATTGGTTTTACAAGAGAGGGTTATTCATTCGTTGGTTGGTCTTACTATAGTGATGGCGAAGTTTTAAAGGAAGCCCCTGTTATTGAAAGCGGCACAACAACGTTCTACGCAATTTGGGAATCTACAGCTCCTCAAGGAACTGAATATATCATAAAATTCAACGGCAACGGAGCCACACGTGGCTCAATGGAAGACGATAGTTTTGTAACAACTTATCAAGACTATCAATATTCTTTTCCGTATGAACTTCCTGAGTGTACTTACTCAAAAGATGGATATGCATTTGTTGGGTGGGGTCTTACCGAAACTGCGTTGCTTAAATGGCAACCTGGCGAAACAAGAGATATTGAACCTGGCGAAACGACATTCTACGCTATTTGGGCCGAGATATTTAATATAACTTTTGATGCAAATGGTGGAACCGGATATATGGAGCCTATTAGCGTCAATTCCGGAACCAGATCCACTGTTCCTGGTTGTGACTTTGTACGTGACGGTTACTCATTTGCGGGTTGGGCAGTTAATTCCCCTGACTCAGAGGCAATCGTTCAACCAGAGGATACAGTTTCTGTCAATCAAGACTATGTCTTGTACGCTCTTTGGGAATTGGTTGGACCAAGTTATCAATACACTGTTACTTTTGATGGAAATGGTGCTACAAGTGGCTCAACAGATTCTGTTATTTTAAGTGGTGATGATTATAGTCAGACAATCGTCTTCCCAGTTTGTGGATATGAAAGAGAAGGCTATATTTTTAAAGGTTGGGGATTTAATTCAGAAGCTATAAAAACTTACAAACCTGGTGAAGAAAGAACAGACATTACCTCCGATACAACGTTCTACGCTATCTGGACACAGGTATTCACTATTAGTTTTGATGCTAATGGCGGCGAAGGAATGATGGAAGATATCACTATTCCTCAAGGAAATGCCACAATGCCTGAATGTAGTTTTACAAGAGAAGGTTATTCTTTTGCTGGCTGGGCCGTTGGAAGTCCAACTGGTGATGTCTACCCAACTGGCGAAAGTGTTTATGTTTCAGCAAACTATGTTTTATTTGCAACCTGGGAAGCAATAACTCCAATTACTGAAATTGAAATTAGTGTTGCTGAACCAGAAGTAATTTTATATGTTGATGATAGTTATATTGTTCAATATACTGTTACACCTGAAGATGCTGCCGGTGAACTTATCTGGGAAGTAGAAGACGAAAAAGTTGCTTCTGTAATTGAAGATGGCATGCTTGTCGGTTTAAGCGTTGGTAGTACTACAGTTACAATAAGCGATAGAAGTGGAAATACCTCTGTTTCATTCGCTGTATATGTCGTTGAAAAACCTGTTCCAGTACAACCTGAAAACCCAATTTCAGAAGAAACCGTTGAACAAATTAATGACGCAATGGATACCATGGAGTTAACCGGTGGTCAAATCGGTCGAATTAATGAAGCAATTAACACAAACTCAGATTATCTTTCTGATGAAGCTGGTAATGTCATTTATGAAGCTCTTTTAGGTACAACAATTAATTCTGACGACCCAATTGTTGCAGAAGCACAAAAGGAACTCGTCGTTACAGTTGTTGAAACCGCTGTTCAAGTTGATGCCGGTAAAGCAACAAGCATTTCTGACGCACAAGAAATCGATAAAGCACTTCCTGAAAACGCAAATTTCTCAGTTGAAGGCGAAATTGATGAATTCTATCAACGTCAAATGTATGAACTCTTTGGTGGAAATAAACCAACTAGACTCATTACACGTGCTGGTGCTCCTACATACGAAATTAATACCGATACCGATGGCAAGTCCGGACAAGAAGGTGCGAAGTATCTTAAAGACCAACAAGCACTTTATGAAAATATGGTCGACTTTGTAGACAAATCTGTTGACCATATGGGTAAAGCCGCTTTAAAACTTAGAAAATGCTCTGGTGAATCCGTTACGGTTCAAGTTAAGAGCTATGTTACTAGAGTCAAAGTTTCATCATTCAGAGAATTTGACAAAGAGGCCGCTGACAAAGAATTTGTCGAAGCAGCATATAAAGCAATTTTACTTTCGATGCAAAATGAGGTTATTTCAATTCTTGAAAAAGAACATAAACCATCAAATAACGCAGAGAAAGAAGCACAATACACTAAAGAACTCGAAGCAGTTAAAGATATCGAATCATTCGAAATCATGGTCACCGAAGTTCTAAGACAAAAATATGTCGCTCTTACCGGAGAAAATATTGAAGATGTTGATGCATTCCACCCAATCTATTGGGAAATCTTTAGTGCATGGGCACTTGATAAACAATCACCATACCCAATTACTCTTGAAGAGTTGACTCAAACAACAATTCAACAATCAACTAGTAGAGCTAGAGCATTTACCGTTAATTCTGATTTAACTGGTGGTGAATGGGGCTTTATTGCAGGAATTATTGCAGGCTCTGCAGCAATTATTACAGCTGCCGCAGTTATTCCTACCGTTTTAAAAAAGAGAAGAGCAAAGGAGGGAAATAAATAATGGCAGACGAATTTAAAAATAAAGAAGCCTCTGAGTTTAACCCTCAAAGCGAAAATAAAACTATAAAAGAGAATCTTTTGGTTCAGGAAAACAAGCCTGTTTTAGAGAATGTTTCTTCTCAAGAAAACCTTGATACCATTCAAGCTAAACCTGAACCTAAGAAGTTTAATAAAGAAAAGAAAAACAAAGCTCTTGGAGCACTTTCTGCAAGCTTAGCGGGAACAATCGCTCTTGTTTTAACAACAATGACTTCACTTGTGAACGTTAAGATGAAAGCAGAGTTTAATGATGTCGTGTACGAAGACGGATTACTTAAGTATTCCATCAACGTTAAAGACATGACTGAAAAAGAAACTTTAACCATTTATCCTTCAAGAGACAATAAATCATTTGATAAAATTCCACTTATTGATGAAGACGGTGACGGACTTATTGAAGGCGCTATTATGTTAGACAAAAACTATATCAAAGATAGACTCGATTCAGGCGAGAACGTCAATATTAAGTATGTTCTTAACCTAAAAGGCGTAGTTGGTCTTGATATTGAAAGAGCCTTTGATAGATGGGTCGTTAGAATTGATAAACAAACATCTAAATTCGAGGATGTTTCTTACCACTGTGAGTGCGGTCAAAATGGCTACTTCTACTTCACCATGAATTTCGAAGATGATAATCAATTATTTACAGATTTCGAAGCTTGGATTGAAGACGCCTTCTATGAAGATGCAATTACTACTGCTGAAAAAGCACAACATATTTCAAAATGTACATTTACTGAAAATTTACACGAGGAACAAAGAATATTTGTCGATAACCTTACTGGTTCCGCTGGTAAATTATTCATTAAATATAAAGTCGATGGCGTTGATACTTACGTTGTAAAAGACGGAACATCAACAACCAAAGACGGTATTTCGATTAATATGTAAGGAGGAAAACATATGGAAAAGTCGAAAGAAAGAAAAGGACTTAAGGTAGGCACCTGGATCAAAATTGCAGTTTGTGTCGTATTTGTTGCCTACGTTGTATTAATCCTTTTAAGACAAAAAATCTTCCCTGGAGATACTTTAATTTATAATCTCTTCGAAGAAGATCGTTCAGGAGAATTAGTTGTAAGACTTCTCAAGATGGCTGAATTAATTGCAATTTGCTATGTCATCATGCAATTAAGTAACATCTTTGTTAAGTTATCTGATTCGATCAAAAATAACTCACTTAAAACAACTGTTTTACTTTTAGGTAACGTTATTAAATATGCTGCTGCAATCGCAATCGTTCTTGTCTCATTAGGTATTTGGGGCGTAGACACAACCGCAATCGTAACTGGTGCTGGTGTTATCACACTCGTTATTGGACTTGGTTGTCAATCACTTATTAGCGACATTGTCGCAGGTATCTTCATGTTGTTTGAAGGCGACATTAAAGTTGGTGACATCGTTGTTATTGATGGATGGAGAGGTACAGTTAAACAAATCGGTTTAAGACGTACAAAGATTGAAGACGCAGTTGGTAATATTAACATTGTTAATAACGCAGCTATTTCTAATATTATTAATAATACTCGCGAACTTTCTGTCGCTGTTGTTGATGTTGGCACAGAATATAACGAATCAATTCTTAGAATTGAAGAAGTTATTGAAAAAGCTCTTCCAGAAATGAAAAAACACATTCCTGCTATTGTTGAAGGACCATTCTACAAAGGTGTTGCAGAGCTCGGTGAATCATGTGTTAACATTCGTTTAGTTGCAAAATGTAAAGAAGAGGATAAATATCAAGTTCAACGTGACTTGAATCGTGAGCTTAAGATTTTGTTTGATGCAAATGATATTAACATTCCATTTAATCAAATCGTTCTTAATACACGTGATCCAAACGAACCTAATAAAACTCAATATAAACCTAAGAAAGATAATAACTTTGCTCAAGAGCAAGCTGAACTTTCTAAAGGTATTGAGGAACAATCTAAATAGTTTCATATTGGAGGGTTAAAATATATGAAAATTTTAAAGAAGCTCATTGCCGAATGCATCGGTACATTTGTACTCGTATTCTTTGCATGTGGCGTTGCAGCAGCAACTGGTGGCGCACTTGTCGCAACCGCATTAACCTTTGGTTTAGTTATCGTTGCAATGGCTTACTCAATCGGCAGAATCAGTGGATGCCACATTAACCCAGCCGTTTCATTTGGTCTTTACTTATCAAAGAAAATGTCCGGTAAAGAATTCTTACTTTACTGCGTAGCCCAAATGGTTGGCGGATTCTTAGGCGCATGTGCTTTATTTGGATTTGCAAAGATGTTTGGTGCTTCTCTTGCTGGCGATGCATGTAATGCAGTCGCTTTCCCAGGCAAGGTTCCAAGCGTTCTCGCAGCAATCTTAATTGAAGCTATCCTCACATTTGTCTTTGTCTACGTTATCCTCAACGTCACAGACGAAAAGAACAATGGTGCAGGTAAAAAAGCTGGATTAATCATTGGTTTAACACTTACATTAGTCCACCTTCTTGGCATTAACTTCACTGGTACATCTGTTAACCCAGCAAGATCAGTCGCAACCGCTTTAGGTGCATTGATTTTCAATGGCAATGCAGAACCACTTAAAGTTGCATGGGTCTTCATTATTGCTCCATTATTTGGCGCAGCCGTTGCAGCACTTGCTTTCAAATATTTACACAAAGAAGAAAAGTAAGTTAAAGCTAGTTTATAAAAGGGTAGGAGATAATCTTCTACCTTTTTATTTTTAGTTATCTTTACAAAGTAATTATGATAAACTTTAACTTAATCTAATCCGAGGGAATATTATGACAATTAAAGAATACGTAAAGTTAAGAAAAGAAGAACTTACTGAAGAAGTTTTAAAGATGGACAAAAAACCAAATTTAGTAATTGTTCAGCTCAACGAAGATGAAGCTTCAAAAGCATATGTTAAAGGAAAACTAAAAGATGCTAAAGAACTCGGAATTAATGCAAAATTGTTGAAATTTCCTGTGGATTTTACTGAAAAACAGTTATTAAAAGAAATAGCAAAACTAAACAAAAATAAGAAGGTCGATGGCTTTATTGTTCAAATGCCTCTTCCAAAACAAATTAATGAAGAAACAATTAAACTTGCTATAGCTCCAAGTAAAGACGTTGATGGTTTCCACCCTCTAAGTGAACTTAATCCATGTACACCTCAAGGTATTATGAATTACCTTAAACATGAAAAGGTTCAATTATTAGGAAAGAACGCTGTTGTAATTGGTCGTAGTAACATTGTTGGTAAACCAATGGCTAAGCTTTTGCTTAAAGAATCTTGTAACGTTACAGTTTTACATTCTAAAACCTCTAAAGAAGACATGGCTAATTACTTAAAGAATGCTGATATTGTCGTAGTAGCAGTAGGCAAGCAACACTTAATTACTAAAGAATTCACATTTAAACCAACTGCAATTGTTGTAGACGTTGGAATTAATAGAGACGAGACGGGTCTTCACGGAGATGTTGAACCAGGACTTCCTGTTTTCCTTCAAACCCCAGTTCCGGGTGGAGTCGGCTTATTAACCCGTCTAGCATTAATGGAAAATTTATTAAAAATTCATAAAAATTAGGAGTTCCATATGACGGAAAAGGAAGTATTAATTGAAGTAAAAGATTTGGTTAAAAAATACGGTGAAGGCGAGGCCACCGTATATGCTTTGAAAAATGTATCAATGAAGGTTTTTAAAGGGGAATTCCTTATAATTTTGGGTTATTCAGGCTCTGGTAAATCAACACTTTTAAATATGATTGGTGGTATTGATAAAGTTGATTCTGGCGAGATTATTTTTAAGGGTCAAGATCTTACTAAATTTAATGATCGCCAACTAACAAAATATCGTCGTGAAGCTATTGGATATATTTTCCAATTTTTTAATCTACTTAACGACATTACAATTTATCAAAATATTGTATTGGCCCCTTCTTCAACAAAAAATAGAGAAAAGATTGAAGAAATATTAGATGGAGTTGGCTTATTAGATAAGAAAGACAAATTTCCAAGACAACTTTCTGGCGGCCAACAACAAAGAGCTTCTATTGCTCGTGCTTTAGCAAAATCTAGTGACATGTTACTAGCAGATGAACCTACTGGGGCATTAGATTATGAGTCTGGTAAAGACGTTTTGAGATTGCTCCATAAACTTCACAAAGAAGGCAGAACCATAGTTATGGTTACTCACACAAAAGAAATTACTGCATTAGCAGATCGCATTATAACAATGAAGAATGGTCAAATCATTGATGAAAGAGAAAACACCCCAATTGATGATATTGATACAATAGATTGGTAATGAAAACGCTACTTAAACTTTATTTATGGCCTTTAATTAAACGCTTTAAAGCGTTATTTATTACGATGGCCGTTTTGACAACCGTTGGTGTTTCTTCAATTATTGCATTCAATGGTATCTCTAAAGGTGTTCAAGAAAATTATGGTAGATACGTTGAACAAGCAAATGCTCCAGATGCATTCATTTCAACAGGTCTTGTTAACTGGACTGTTAAAGGAACAGGCATTGAAGAAGTTGAAGGTGTTAGAAAAGTAGAAAAATCAATATTTTTACCAGCTTCAATGGTTAACTCAAAGAAGAACGAGACAAAATCATGTCAAATCTTTACTTATAACGTTACAGATGAATATAAACCATATATAAAAGACGTTCTTCCTGAGGACGAAAAAATAGCGGATGTTTATATCGAAAACTCATTTGCAAAATTAAATGATATCAAATCTGGAGACATCATTAAGGTTGGTTATTTTAAGAAATATATTAATGTCCGTATCATGGGTATTGTTTCATTCCCTGATACGGTTGTTTATGGCGCTTCAAATTCTATTTCAACTGAGAATACAAACTTCGGTAGACTTTATCTTGAGCACCATCAAGTAGAGCATCTTTTTACTGATTTAATTAATGTTTTAAAGGAAGTTGCAGATGACTCTGCTTATTCAGAAGAAACTAAAAAATCGGTAGAAGATTTCTTGGAGGATCTTAAGAAATTTAAAGAATATTTCTCGGAAAAAGCGCAGAAATTTGCAAATCGACTCGCTTTTTACTTTGATGAAGACGCTAACCAAAAAGAGACTTTAGAAAGAGTTAAAAGTTACTTACAAGGTGAAGAAATTAAAATAATTGAATCTTACTTATTTGCAGATTGTTTATCCGCTTCCTTAATTGATTCATCTTCATATGCAATGAAATATGCTGGTGCTGGAATTTCGATTTTCGTTTTTGCGACAACAATCATAGTTTTAGCAATGTTCTTACTTCAAATTATCCGCGAAATGATGAGAGACATTGGTGTAATGTCTGCAATTGGGATTCAAAAAGAAAATGTAATGATAATGCTTGCCATATTCTCATTAATAATAAGTGTTATTGGTACAGCGCTTGGTGTATTCTTTGGGCATCTCATTGAATTTGGTTTAGATGCTGTTGTTAGTAATACTTTTAGTATAGGAGTAAAAACACCTCCATTTAGATGGAAGAGTACATTGTTGTCGTTTGCGTTAGTTCTTATAGCAAGTCAGATTGCTACTTTCTTTGCATCAATAAAGATTACGTCTTTAACTCCTGTTGATGCATTAAATGATCAGGCTTCTAATAAGAAGGTATTACCTCCATCAATTGATAAGAAGTTACAACATGCTCGCCCTCTCACAAGATTAACCGTTAACTCTATCGTTACGAAACCTAAAAGGTTCTTTACGTCCCTTGCAGCTATTTTCTCGACTGGCCTTATTATTTTTACAGCTTTAGCTTCTTTAGCTTCTTTTAGAACCGCTATGAAAGACACATTTGTTAAATATATTAAATATGATGCACAAGTTGCGTTTGCTGATGAGGCAGGAAAATTCGAAGACGAATTGGTAGGTTTAAGAGAAGATGGTAAATACAGAGTTGATTACGAAGAGACGAAATATGCTTCATCAACCCTTTCATTTAACGGAAATGAAGAGACAGTTGTAGTCCAAGGTTTATCTCCTGATACTAAAAAAATTACTATCCCAACAAAGAAAAATCCTAACGCTCGTATACCGGACGAAGGAATCACAGTTAATATGATGACTGCGAAAGCTTTGAAAATTAAAGAAGGTGACACCGTTAAATTGG
>Ga0265298_10005967_pt1 | contig 15156 bp, 10 predicted proteins | sample AusTroGonzalo_MG_3_FD_193486 | JGI IMG/M metagenome (GOLD analysis project Ga0265298, IMG submission 193486) | Bovine rumen microbial communities from tropical cattle in Woodstock, Queensland, Australia - Gonzalo_01 | ecosystem: Host-associated > Mammals > Digestive system > Stomach > Rumen ... | reverse complement strand
GCGCGACCTGCTCCTTCAGCGGCACGACCATCGGCCACGACCAGATCTTCCAGGGCAACGGCGCCGGAACCACCACCATCCAGGGCGCGGGCGGCGCCATGACCTTCGCCGAGGCCAATGACGTCACCCTGTCCGCCCTGACCTGGAAGGGCATCCTCTACGGCGGCTCCAAGAACGCCAACGCCGGCACGGCGAGCCTGGCCTTCGACAACGCCGCCGCCAACGGCAACGTCTTCGGCGGCTCCCGCGCCGAGAACGGCTACGACATCGAACTCGGCGAGGCCAACCTCAGCCTGAACAACAGCACGCTGGCCTCCGGCAAGGGCGTCTACGGCGGCGGCTACGCCAACGGCGGAACCCTCGGCATCGGCAGCGTCAACGTCCAGCTCACCAACGCCACCGTGGGCAACGTCTACGGCGCGGGCGCGGTCAGCGCGGGCGGCAAACTTGAGGCGATGTACGTGACGACGAGCATCAACGGCGGAAACTACGCCAACGTCTTCAACGGCGCCAACATCTACTCCTCCGACGTCACCGGTAGTTCCTTCAACGCCGGCACGCAGACCCTGAACATCGGTGGCGGCACCTTCACCGGCTCCGTCGGCAACGGCTCGACCCCGCGCGCCGACGGCAGTTCCAGCGTCGGCCTGGCTACGCTGAACATCACCGACGGCCTCTTCCAGGGCGTCGTCTACGCGGGCGTCGCCTCCTTCGCCGAGAGCGAAAACACCATCGCTTCCGCGTCCGAGACCAGGCTGAACATCAGCGGCGGCACCTTCAGCGGCAAGGTCTTCGGCGGAAACGTCGGCCAGACCGGTGCCAAGGCCGCTGCCACTAGCGCGGCACGCTCCACGGTCGTCATCGACTCCTCCACCAGCCAGATCTACTTCAACGGAAACATCTTCGCGGGCAGCATGGGCCAGGGCCAGGTCGGCAGCACCAGCCTGACCTTCACCGGCGACGGTGACAACCTCCACTTCGGCGCCGGCAGCTTCATCAGCGGCGACAGCGAATACGCCTACAGCAAGACCTCCTACGTCAACAACGAACAGTCCCTGAACTTCGTGGACTTCACGAGAAACTTCTCCGGCAACATCCAGGGGCCGGCGTTCGACAGCGTCTCGGTCAGCGGCGACTCCTCCGTCCGCTTCCGGGCCGCCCAGACCAACCAGGACCTCTCCCAAGTCAGCACCTGGAACCTGAACGACATCGACGGAACCGCCTCCGAAGGTCTAATCACCTTCGCGCACGATCCCACCATCGGCACCTACGTGGATCCCAAGAACAACTTCTTCAAGGACACCATCAACCTCAGTTTCGACAGCGAGGCCACCATGGGCGATGGCGACACCTGGAAACTGTTCTCCTGCACCGCAGACACTATCAAGGGCTGGAATAGACTCAGCGCCATCAACCTGCAGGCCGGCGAAGACACCATCGCCTTCGTCCAGGACGGCAAGCAGGACGGTTACGAGATGTGGACAGCCACCTACGAGGACAAGATCTACCAGGTGTCCGTGAACAGCAGGAACTACGCCATCAGCCTCTCCTGCAGCCTCTCGGCCTAAGAGCGCGCAGATACGGCGGCCAGACCCCTGGCCGCCGTGGTGCCGTGGAATGGGCACCATGCGCAAAATGAACATGGAGATGCGCGGGCTCTGCCACGCGCAAAAATTGGAACCCGCCCTGTCTTTTCGGCAAGGCGGGTTTTTCTATGGCAGAGGGAGGGCGCGCCTCCGTGCGCGCCGTTGCGCCCGTGTGAAACCGCGCACCAACTGCGGGGGAGGGACGCGCGTCCACAATAACTGCGCCCACGCATAGGAACATGCGTCACTTTCTATTTTTCCCCGGTGTGGCACCGTAGTGTTTTTTGAAGGCGCGGATGAAATAGTTCACGTCGGCGAAGCCACAACGGTCGGCGATTTCCTTGATGGAGAGATAGTCGTTCTGGAGCAATTGACGGGCGATGCCGAGGCGGAAGGAGTATAGATAAGACATCATGCTCTGGTTTAATTGCTTGTGAAAATATCCATTCAGGGTGTTCACGCTGCATTGGACATGTTGGGCGATGTCCTGTGCGGTAAGCGGCGAGCGGAAATTATTGCTGATGAAGGTCAAGGCGTCCTGAAAGCGGATTGACTGTGGCCTGGGCATGAGTTCCTGTTGCTGCTGGTATCTGAGGCAACGCAGGAAGATTGCCTGGCCGAGGGCATTTGCCTCCAGGTGCTCGCCTGAAATCCAGATGGCGAACAGGTCATCGAGCCATTTTCTGATGAAAGGGTCGTTGCGCAGGTCGATGATGGCGAGATTGCAGATTGGCGCGCTGTCCGGCAAGGCAAATTCCATGAAAAACGTGTGGACATTGCCGCGCTGGTCATGCGGAAGGTGTGGCGGAATCAGAAAGGCCAGGCCCGCCGAGACGTTTCGCATGTTGACTCCATTGCCGAAGCGCGAGGAGCATTGTCCGTCGGCGACATAGACAAGTTCCGTGTGGGAGTGCGCGTGGGTGGCAATATTCTTGTCGCCCTTGAAATAGCCCATGATTTCCAGATGGAATGAGGCAAGGTCTACTTGTGGTTTTGTGCTATTATTCATTGTGATTATTCTATTGCTTTTGGTTGATTTAGGCGATTTTTAGAGTTATAGTATATAATATAAACGATTTCCCAAGAACAGAGGTAACAATTATGAGAAAAATCAGACTTTCACTGCTGGCTTTGGTGGGATTGGCAATGTCCGTTTTGGCTGGGGCGGATTTCGACCTGCTCACGCAACTGTCGTTCGTTGAGCGCACGGATTTGGCGGGCGGCAGTGCGCCGCGCACCATCAAGGAGCCGACGACGGGCATCGTCATCGAGTTGGCTCCGGGCACGACAGGAACCGCCTATTCGATGCAAAAACTGGCGGACGGCGGCTACAAATGGCACCTTACCGGCGAAATCTCCAGCATACGCCGCATGATTTACACGGCGAAATTGCCAGACGTGGATTTGGGCGCCTGGCGTTTCTATCGTCTCAAGGTCCGCAGTCTGGGTCTGCGTCGTTCTTTTGTCCCGCAATACAAGGTGTTGACTTGCGGCGACCTGCAGTTGCTGGAATCAGGCAATGTCTTCAACGACGGCAAGGTCCACACGCTGGGCGGCATTTTCGACAAGGGCAAATTGCCGTCTGGGGGCGAACTGCAACTGACGCTGGAGACCGACAACAGCGAACTCGACTTTGAACTCCTGGAATTTACGCTGACCAATGACCTCCCCGGCGATGACAAACTCTTCCAAGCCGCAACAAAGGAAGATTGGCAGGGATACAAGCCCATTGATTTGCAGTCACTCTGCAACGGCGAATCCCCGCGCGTGTTTTTGGGCATCCTCGAACAGCGCAAGATGATTGTCGATTTCCCGCAATTCCCCGGACGGGAGGTCAAGCAGCGCGTGCCGTTCCAGCTGGCAAGCGAACAACTGGATTATGTCAAACCGCCCTTCGACCCCAATCGGACAAAGAAGGATTCGGTCGTCATGGGCGGCAATGTCGTGAAAAACGAGTTCTTCCCGAGAACACGTTGCGATGAAATCGTCGTGCCCCTGTCGGGACAGACGGCGGAAATCTATGCGATTCTGGGCTGCGACATGCCTGCCTGCATGACGCGCTACGTCGCGCCGACGATTCCCTACCAGTTCGCAGATGTCGATTGCTTCGGCATCCAGTTGGACTATGCGGACGGCACGAGCGATGTCTGCGTTCCGCGCCACCTCAATTCCGAGGGCTTTGTCATCCAGGGAACAGCCGCAGCCTACGCGATTCCCGTGGACATGACGAAGGAGTTGAAGGCCATCCGTTTCCAGAACCGCTTCATGCAACATCAGATTGGCCTGATGGCACTGACTCTCAACGACGGCGCGCCCTTGCTTATTGCCAACGAATTGCGCAATCCGCCCGCCCGCGTGATGAACCAAGGCAGGAGCGTGCAGGAAAAGCCGCTGGCCATCACGCGCGACGCGAAGAAGGCTGTCTTTGAGAATGCGCATTATCGCGTTGAGTTCGACCTTGACGGGAAGTTCGTGATTTCCTCAATCGTCAATTACCACGCGCCGGACATGAAAGTCAATTTTGCGCCGGGCTGCTTCGAGATTCAGGATGGCGCGAAAATGTTCACAGGCGAAAGTTTTGTCGTGAAAGAGGTGACGGAAGTCGCTGGCGGCTTGAAGTTCCTGCTGCAATGCAAGACGGCAGATTGCCCGTCGGACCTCGAGTTGACCTTCACCGGCGACGCGGGCGACGAGTTGCGCCTCAGTTCCACGCTGGTCAATGACAGCGACAGAATCTGCAATGCCGATTTCAGGTTCCCCGCTTTGAACCGCATCGTGCTGGACAACTTGAACGACACCTACTATTACTTCCCGAAGATGCGCGTCGTGAACAGCAACGCCGTCAGGAGTTTCCACACTCCGGTCAACGAGCGCGCCTACCATGTCCAGTTCATGGATGTCTACAATCCCGTGGCGGGCGGCGGAATCGGGCTGCACACGCGCGATTTGACGATGGCGACCTTCGACTACGGCTTGAGCAAGACCGGGCTGGGCGTGCGCTTCTACATCAACAATCTGGGCAACTGGAACAAGTCCATGCCGCACACGAGGGTCCCGTTGGCGGAGACGGCGCTGCAGTTCCACGGCGGCGACTGGCATCAGGCGCTGCAGGCCTATCAGAATTGGCTGAAGACCTGGTTCAAGGTCTATCCGACGAATCTTTCCGAGCGTTGGAAGAACGCCTATTTCATGCACGGCGAGAGTCCTTTCAAAACCTACTATTGGCAGTGTCCGTTCTATGACGAGAAGACGCAGACCTTCTTCTGGGAAGAGGCCAAGCAGAACACCTTGGACTACATCGGCCACAAAACCGACCTCATGGGCATCTCGTTCTGGAACTATCCGGAGAATGGCAAGGAACGCACCACGAACGGCGGCAATTTCGACGACGGCGAATACGATCCCGCGAACTATCTCACGGGCAGAGACAATCTGAAGAAGTTCTTCGAGCAGGTCCAGAGCGAGGGCACGGCCATTTCGCTGTACACGATTGCGACGTATCTGCCGAAATCGTCGAGACTGGGGCAGGAAATCGGCACCAAAGTCGGGCAGGTGCCTGGCAGCGGCAACGGGATTGTGCAGGACTCCAAGGTCATCTTCCCCTGTCTGCAGCAGTGGCAGGACTACTACGCCAAGGCGATCTGCCGCGTGCAGAAGGAACTGGAGCCGGACGCCATCTACATGGACTGCTACCCCTTCGGCAAATACAGCAGCGCCTGCTTCAGCAAGGAGCATGGGCACGAGGTTCCCCAGCAGCTCAACCGCACGCAGCACAGCATGCTGGTCAAGGTGCGCGAGGGTGTTGCCAACAACACGGCGCTGTTTGTCGAAGACCCGCCCATCGACTACGACGCCGGCTATCTCAGCGGCAACCTGACCTATTATTGCACAACCATCCACGAGCATCGAGCGAAGAGTTACGACATCAATGACGCCGCCGAGCGCGATTTCTATGCGCCGATTCAGAACATCCAGCATTTCACGATGCCGCATCTCAAGCAGTTCTGCTTCCCCTGCGGCTGGGTTCGCTCCGGGCCAGTCTCCAGCGAAGTCAATGCCATCTTCTTCAACGGCGAGGGCGTCGATGACGCCGGCTGGGTTCTGTTTGACGAGCATTACCGTCCGCGTCTCCGCCACTGGCTGCAAATCCAATACGCCTTGAACGACTGCTTCTCCAGTCTGGTGGCCGAGCCGCAGGTCCAGACCGCCGTCGGCGAAATCTATGCGAACAAGTTCCCTGGCCACGGGCGCACGCTCTGGACGTTGTGGAACGCCCGCTTCGCGACTTATCGCGGCGTCGTCCTGGAAGTGCCGTATAAGGAAGGCGCGAAGTATTACGATGTCTGGAACGTGCGGGAAATCGTGCCTGAACTCGCCGACGGCAAGGCGCGTCTGAGCATCAGCGACCTCGCGCCGCAGGGACTGGGTGGCATCCTGGAGTACTTTGGCGACTTGCCAGAGGGACTTCCGACCACGACTGTCGCCGAAAAGGAAGCCACGCAGGTGGAGCCGCGATGATGAAGATACCTGTCATTCTTGACACCGACATCGGCCACGACATCGACGATGCCTGGGCGGTGTCCATGCTTTTGCAGCAACCGGACCTCGACCCGCTCCTGATAACCACCGCCACGGGCGAGACTGGCAGGCGCTGCGGCATCGTCCATCGCCTGCTCGCCGCCGCCGGGCGGACGGACATTGCCCTGGCCGCTGGCAAGCCGATTGCCTGCAACAATGAAGTGATTCAATACGAACTTGTCTCGCGGGATGACGCGCCAGCCTCCTACCCGGACGCCGCCGAGGCGATTCGGGACGCCGTGCTGTCGCGCGCGCCGCAGCGCGTCACCCTGATTTGCATTGCCCCGCAAAGCAACATCGCGGAAGTCGTGGAGCGTTTCCCGGAAATTGTCCCCTCCCTTGATTTTGTGGCCATGGCGGGCTCCCTGGAGCACGGCGTCGGCGGCAGACCGGGCATAATCGCGGAATGGAATGTCAGATGCGACATTGCCGCCGCGCAGAAGGTTTTCCGCGCCCCCTGGCACAGCATGACGATCACGCCGCTGGACACCTGCGGCATTGTCCAACTGTCAGGGAATTGGCTGGAGAAATTGCGGCAGGCCGGAAGTCTGCAACAGGAACTGGCCGCGCAATTCCTGGCCTGGCTGCATCGGTGGGATTCCGATGGCGTGCGCAACATCAGAAACTCCAATGTCCCCCAAAGTCGGACTTCCGTGCTTTTCGACACCGTCGCCATTCATCTGGCCTCCTCGCATGATTTTCTGGAGATGCAGGAAATTAGGCTCGCCATCGACGAGAACGGCTTCCTGCGCGAATCGCCCGACGGCAGCCCCGTGAACGTCGCCCGGAGTTGGCGCGATTTGCCTGGCTACCGTCAAATGCTGGAACAAATCATTTTGAGAAAATGAGGGCATTTCATTTTTCAGTTTTCATGTTTCCCTTACCCTTTTAGTGTTTCACCCCTAAACCCCTAAACAAAAAGGAATTGTCATGAAAAAGCGTTTCACACTGATTGAACTGCTGGTTGTCATCGCCATCATCGCCATTCTGGCCAGTATGCTGCTGCCCGCCTTGAGCAAGGCCAAGGACAAAGCCAAGACCGTAACCTGCGTCAACAAACTCAAGCAGATGGGGATAGCCCTTACGATGTATGCGGGTGACTTCCAGGATTTCCTCCCCTATACTTACTTTCACAACTTTGGTGTGCGCTCTGAGGTCCAGGCCTATATTGACACTGGCTGCACAAACCTTACTCACGGCTATCCCAACGCCATGATATTTGGTGGTTATCTGGCGGGCATTCCTACCTCTCCCATGACCGTTGCAATGGCTAAATCCTATTTCCAATGCCCGGGCGATTCATCACTGTTCGGCAAAGAAGCCCTTACTAATCTCTTATATGCCAGTTACATATTTTACAACATGACTTCGGAGGAAGCGGCAGCCCATTCCAACGACACTTACAACTATCTGCACAAGAATTGGGACAGCACCCAGCCTGGCAAGGCGCGCTTCCGCATGGGCAAGGACGATCCTGGCGTGGTTATCATCGCCGATGCTCATCCCGTCGCCAGAGGGTATTTTGGAGCCCCCAAACTCATGCATCACCCAGGCTTTCTCAACACCTTGCACCTGGGCGGCAATGTCGAGATAAATTCGGATCCGGTGGACCAAACCAGACTCAACACCGTCTGGTGCTATGCTCCAAGATATGACTTGAATAAATAGTGGAAAAACACGAGGTGGCGGCCAGTATCCCTCTGGCCGCCGAAAAGCACGTATGGCGGCCAGTCCCTGGCCGCCATCGTCTTTTAGGCCTTGGCATGAAAATTAACAACCTTGGTTCCTTGAATATAGACCGAGTTTTCAAGGTGCACGATTTTGTTCGCCCGGGAGAGATGCTCGCGCATGCGCTTCCCTTGGTCTAAAGTCCATCGTCCAGTCTATCGTCTATCGTCCAGTCTAACGTCCCTCCCTCTGGCATGGCATGGTTCCCAGGACGCGCGAAGCGCGTCCCTCCCTCTAATGTCTATCGTCTAATGTCCAGTCTAACGTCCATCGTCCAACCGTCCCCCACGTCTCACGTCTCATGTCTCACGCCCCGCTGCCGTCCAACGTCTAACGTCCAACGTCTAATGTCCCGACCGGCAAAAGACGTTGGACATTGATTGGCGCGGCCACAACGGAAGCACAAGTCGCCGAGCAGACGCTCGGCCCTCCCCCGCCGTTGGCACGGTTGAGCGCAGGGGACAAGCGGACGCGCGCAGCGCGTCCCTCCCTCTGCGGTGGCTCGGTTCCCAGGACGCGCATCCGCCTTCGCTTCGCTACGGCGGGACAAGGCAGCGCGTCCCTCTCGGTGGTTTGCGTTTTTGGAGACTAACCTGATGAGCATATTTGATATGTTTTTGTCAGGATAGACATTTGCTTCGCATCATGTTTAAGGTATAATATGATATGAAGCAAATTTTCCTTCATTTTCCTTGCCCCCCAAAAAAACAGAAGAACAAATCGCGCGAGGCTCAAAAAAAGCTGCCTTCTTTTGTGACAAAATTTGCTTTTTACGTAAAAAAATGGTATAATTTACAATGGGAAAGTTTTTCTTCTTTTTAATCCATACAAAACCAAGAAGGATTGTCATGAAAAAGCGTTTCACACTGATTGAACTGCTGGTTGTCATCGCCATCATCGCCATTCTGGCCAGTATGCTGTTGCCCGCCTTGAGCAAGGCCAAGGACAAAGCCAAGACCGTCAGTTGCGTCAACAAACTGAAGCAGATTGGCCTGGCCGTGACGATGTATGCGAATGACCACAAGGATTACATCCCCTACAACATCCTTCACATAAATGGCTTGCATAGTTCTGTTCAGGTCACCTTTGACAACAAATGCACCAATCAAACCCACGGCTGGCCCAGTCTGTTGATGTTTGGCGGGTATCTGGCCGGTATTCCTACCGCGCCGATGACAACTGCTCTTTGCAAGCCCTATTTCCAATGTCCGGGCGATGCCACACTGTTCGGCAAAGACCAGGGAAATGGACTTGTGTATATCAGTTACATTTATTACGACATGACCGAGGAGGAAGCGGCAGGCCATTCCAACGACACCAAGAACTACCTGCACAAGAATTGGGACAGCACCCAGCCTGGCAAGGCGCGTTTCCGCATGGGCAGGGATGATCCCGGCGCGGTTATCCTCGCCGATGCTCACCCTGTAGCCAGAGGGTATTTCGGGGTCGCCAAACTCATGCATCATCCTGGCAGCCTAAACACCCTGCACATGGGCGGCAATGTCGAGATAAATCCCGATGCTCTGGAACAGACCAAAACATCTACCGTCTGGTGCTATGCGCCCAGATATGACATGAATAAATAATGACCGTATACAACAGCGGTTCGCTGAACATAAAAACAAGGAGAGTTGTAATGAAAAAGCGTTTCACACTGATTGAGTTGTTGGTGGTCATCGCCATCATCGCCATTCTGGCCAGCATGCTGCTTCCTGCCTTAAGCAAGGCCAAGGACAAGGCCAAGACCGTCAGTTGCGTCAACAAACTGAAGCAGATGGGTCTGGCCCTTACGATGTATGCTGGTGACTTCCAGGATTTTCTCCCCTATACTTACCTTCACATCAATGGCTTGCGCTCTTGTGTCCAGGCCTATATTGACGTTGGCTGCACTAATCGTACCCACGGCTATCCCAACGCCTTGATATTTGGTGGTTATCTGGCGGGGATTCCTACCACTGCTTTGACCGCTGCCGCGGCAAAACCCTATTTCCAATGCCCGGGCGATTCAGCGCTGTACGGCAAACAGGCCAATACTAATCTTTTATATGCCAGTTATATGTTTTACAACTGCTCTGCGGAGGAAATTGAAGAAAATAAAGTCACTAGCAACGACGTCTACCACTACCTGCGCAAGAATTGGTCTGCAAGCGGCGCTGGCAAAGGCCGTTTCCGCATGGGCAAGGATGATCCTGGCGCGGTCATCGTCGCCGATGTGCATCCCGTCGCCAGAAAGTATTTCGGAGCCCCTGCGCTTATGCATCACCCAGGCTCTTTCAACACCTTGCACATGGGCGGCAATGTCACGATCAATTCGGATCCATTGGACCAAACCAGAACCGCCACCGTCTGGGCCTATGCTCCAAGATATGACTTGAATAATAACTAGTGGGAAAGCACCAGGTGGTGGCCAGGATCCCTGGCCGCCACTGTCGTTTTTCCAGACCTTGCTCTGATCCCCATGAGTGGAGGTTCTTTGCGTAGAAAATGGCCGCGTTAGCGGCCAAGCCCCCGAAAGGGGGCGAAAGAACACAGCCGTGGGTGGAGCGAGCGAAGCGAGCGCAACCCACGGTAGGCCACCCCAATGGATTAAGCCGCGTTAGCGGCGACAGAATCACGCCGAGTGTGAAGCCGAGCTCAGATGGAAACTCCGAAGTCCCGCAACACATTGCCAGAAGCGTCCCAAACCACCTTGGTGGGGAATAAGTCCGTAGAGGAAAATCCAGTTGGCCCCTGGCTGTCGTTTAAACCTTGCCATGAAAATTTACAACCTTGGCTCCTTGAACATAGACCGGGTTTTCAGAGTGCACGATTTTGTGCGCCCGGGAGAGACGCTGGCCTCGCTGTCCGTCAGTGAACTGGCGGGAGGCAAGGGCTTGAATCAGTCCCTGGCCCTGGCTCGCGCGGGAGCCAAGGCCGTGCATGTCGGCTGCGTCGGCCAAGACGGCGTTTTTCTGAAGGAAATGCTGTCGAAGAACGGCGTTGACACGCGCCATGTCCTCGTCAAGGAAGGGATGTTCACGGGGCAGGCGATGATTCAGGTCGCTGACTCCGGGGAGAACGCGATTGTCCTGTACGCGGGCGCGAATCATGCGATAACATCGTCAATGGTTTCGCAGGCGCTGACCGAAGCGAAGGGAGGCGATGTACTGCTCTTGCAAAACGAGACGTCCTGCGTGGCGGAAGCATTGAAATTTGGCGCGGCGCGCGGCTTGAAAGTCGTCTTCAATCCTGCACCCATGACGCAGGAGGTCCTGGAATATCCCCTGGAGAAGGTAGATATCCTGATTGTCAATGAAGTCGAGGCGGCGGCCATTTCGAAAAATGGCGATTTGCGGTCAAGATTGCCGAATACCGATGTGCTTTTGACGCTTGGCAGTCGAGGCTCTCGATGGTTGGGAAAAGATGGCTATGAGTGTGAAGTCCCCGCCCACAAGGTTGAGAATGTCGTTGACACCACTGCCGCCGGCGACACATTCATCGGCTATTTCCTCGCCGCCTTGACTGACGGCAAGCCTATCGAAACCGCGATGCGCGAGGCGACAGCCGCCTCCGCCTGGTGCGTCGCCAATGCCGGCGCCGAACCTTCCATCCCTCGCCGGACGGAGATTCTGGGATAAGGGGGGCGTTATCCCAGTAACCGTTTCCACGGGCGCATTGGCCGAGCAGACGCTCGGCCCTCCCTCGGCCTTTCATGCTCTAATCCAAAGGAACCACTGCCATGAAACAATTCTTGTTGGGTTTGTTTGTTTTTGTGGGGCTCTTGTCTGCCGAGCAGGCGTTGCTGTATTATCCTCTCGATGAGTTTGAGGAAAAGGTAATTGTCAATCATGGCACCGCCGAGAACGGCAATGCGCAAGGCTTTTTGCTGCACAAGGACAATTCCATTCCTGCCGTTGTCGGCAACGGTCTGCACATTTTGGGCCTGGCTGACGGCCTCACGCTTGTGAAGCCTGACTTCTTCCCGGAAAACGGCTTTGCGATTTCGTTGTATTTCAGGCCAGACAGACTTTCGGAGCTCATGACGCTCGTGAGTTTCTCGGGAAACGACAGCGAGCAGCGCCTGACCGCCTTGCAGATTGAGGACAAGCATCTCGTCGAATTAGACAGTGTTGGGCATGTCGTCTATCCCCGTCCGCAGAATCCGCGCCCGGAAGTCAAATATGTCTCGGGGCCTGAACTGAAAGTCAACCAGTGGTATCATCTCGTCTGGAGCATGGACGGCGAATGCCACCGGATTTGGCTTGACGGCGAACTGATAATGGACAAGCCTTCCGCGATTGTCCCGAAGCAAATCAACTATTTTCTGATTGGCAACACCTTCTGCATGGCCGTCCGCCAGCGTGACCGTTTTGTGGGGACAATCGATGAGTTCAGGTTCATGGCGAAGGCGCCGTCGGAAAGCGAAATCAAGGCGGACGCCGCCTTGCGCAAGAATGGCGCGCCGATGCCGGAAATCAACCGCACGTATGACAAAGTCATCGGCAAGGACGAGAAGCCCATTAACGCGCACATCGACCCCGATACGTCGGAGTTCGTGTTCGACGGCAAGCGCGAACCTGTGATGATTTACCGCGGCGGCGGCTTCCTGGCCTCTGCGGGATATACCTTTGACACGCTTCCAGAGGCCTCGGCGGCGGGCATGCATGTCTTCTGCACGGGCGCCGAGGGCGGTCGCGAATTCTGCGGCGGCAACTGGTGGTACGGCATGGGCAAGTACGACTTTGAAATCGTGGACCGCAATCTCGACATCGTTTTCCGCGAGAATCCAGACGCGAAGATTCTGCTTCTGTTGCCGTCTTCGCCGCCCGCCTGGTGGGGCTACCAGTTCCCCGACGAACAGTGCCAGGACTACCAGGGCAGAATCAAGCACGACTATTTTGCCAGCCACTCCTACAGTTCGCAGAAATGGCTGCGCGATCTGGACGAGGCCTGGGGCGCTTTCTTCGAGCACATCAAGACGAAGCCCTACTACAACCGCATCATCGGCTATGCCCCCACTTCCGGACGCTATGGCGAGTGCCTGCGCGCCTGCTACAACAGCCAACTCTACGGCAAGGAGTTCACCGACTACAGTCCCGCCGAAGTCGCCGCATACCGCGCCTGGCTGAAGAAGACGTATGTCGACATCGAGACAATGAAGGCGGCGTATGGCGCGGGCAGAGCGCCGGAAAGTTTCGAGACGGCCGGCATTCCCACGCCTGAAGAGCGCGTCCGCCCCGACAGTTTCTATTTCACGAATCCTGTCGAAGACCGCGGCAACATTGACTACATGTTCTTTGTCAACGACCAGTCTGCGCAGGCGGTCATCGACTTCACGAACATCCTCAGGAAATATGTCGGGCCGGACAAGATCATCGGCATGTATTTCGGCTACATGCTGGAAGATGTCATGGGACTGAATCGCGCCTGGGCGAGCGATTCCGGGCATTTGGCGCTCGGCAGGGTGCTCCGCGAGGCGCAGGTGGATTTCTTCTGCTCGCCGGTTGGATATTATCAGCGGGAACTGGGCTGCGTAGGCCCCCTGATGGGCGCACCGTCGTCGTTGCGTCTGCATCACAAGATGTGGCTGGAGGAGGCGGACATCCGCACGTCGCTGAGCACTGGCAAGGCGGAATACAGCGGCGCCACGACGCTGGAGGAATCGAAGGCCGTGATGTGGCGGACGCATGGCAACGCGGTCGTCAATCACAATGGCATCTGGTGGTACCCGATTGCCGGACAAGGCTCCTACAGCCATCCCGAAATCTGGCATGATTTCAGCGTGATGCACAAGGATTTGGAGGCGGCTGCCAGGGAAAAAGCGCAGGATGACCATTCACGGAGAATCGCTCTGATTATCGATCCGTACAGCAACCATTTCCGCCATCATACATTCTACGACCAGTTGTCTGGCAATCTGCTGACGGCATCACGCGATGTCTTCGCCAAAAGCGCCGTTGGCTACGACTACTACATCTCCGATGATTTGGATATCTTGCCTGACGATTATCCCGTCTATATCTTCCTGAACAGTTTCTACATGCCGGCGGCGCAGCGGAAAATCATCGAAAGGCGCTTCAAGAAGGATGGCAAACTGCTGGTCTTCACCTACGGCGCGGGGCTTTTCAACCATGCCAGGTTTTCGGACCGCCTGAACATCTCGACTGCGAATGTCGAAAATGCCATTGGCATGAAATGCGATTGGCTCGTCCAGAAGACGACGCTGGATTCCCAACCGCTCGATGGCGCGCCTGTCAAGATCTCGCCGCTTTCCATCAAGGGTACCTACAATCCCGCGTTTATCGTGACGGATGAACAGGCCACGCCGCTGGCCGCCTACACGGCGGAAGAACTGGCTGGCAAGACAGCCGTCGCCTTCAAGGACATGGGCACCTGGCGCTCGGTCTTCATCGGTACGCCAGTGTTCACGGAAGAACTGATTCGAAGCCTCGCTAAACTCGGTGGCGCACATGTCTACTCCGAGGCCAGCAATGTCGTGCTCCGCGCCGGCAACGGACATATTCTCGTCCATAGCGGACACGACGATACGGTGGCCATCACCTTGCCCGAAAAGGCGCGCGAAATCATCCTGGTGGAAACAGGCGAAACTCTCGCCCGCGACACCGATACGCTAACCGTCAACATCGGCAAGAACCGCACGATGCTGCTGAAGGTAGTAAAAGATTAGGCAACGCACAACAGGCGGCCAGGGGCTGGCCGGCCCATCCATGACCGTTTCCACGGGCACATTGGCCGAGCATCCTCCTTCGCCAAGGCTACGGAGGACAAGGACGCTCGGCCCTCCCACGCCCTTTTCTCCGGGCAACAACGGCGGCCAGCTCCCTGGCCGCCTTCCTACGCCCTCTAGCCCCTCTAGCCATTCTAGTTCTAGCCATTCTAGCCCCTCTAGTCCCGCTAGAATCACTAGTTCCCGCGAAAAATAGTTCTCCTGGTTCACATATTGCCTAATCGGGATTATATTAAACTGGTATTCCGTATTTTTCACCACAGTCAAAATGGAGAAGACCATGGCGTTTCTTGACCAGTCCTACCTGTTGCCCGATGGCGTTGCCCGGGAAATTTACGAATCCATCCAGGGGCTTCCGATTCTCGATGCCCACAACCACTGCGATGTCAAGGCCTTGAGTGAAGACCGCAAGTTCGAGAATTTCTGGGAGGCGGAGGCGGCCACCGACCATTACGTTTGGGAATGTCTGCGCAAATGTGGCGTTGACGAGGCCTTGCTGACTGGCAAGGAAGCCAGCGACAAGGAGAAATTCCTGGC
>Ga0265298_10005966_pt1 | contig 15158 bp, 13 predicted proteins | sample AusTroGonzalo_MG_3_FD_193486 | JGI IMG/M metagenome (GOLD analysis project Ga0265298, IMG submission 193486) | Bovine rumen microbial communities from tropical cattle in Woodstock, Queensland, Australia - Gonzalo_01 | ecosystem: Host-associated > Mammals > Digestive system > Stomach > Rumen ... | reverse complement strand
CGATCAGATGGGTCATCCCTCTGTATCGATGCAGATGAACTCTGACGGTGCCCGTCGCTGGAGCCAGATCACCAAGCAGAACATCGGCAAGGGCGTAGCTATTGTACTTGACGATGCCGTCTATAGCGCTCCCCGTATCCTGACTCAGATTGATGGTGGTAACTCACAGATTACTGGTAACTTTACCATTGAGGACACCAAGGACCTGGCTAACACGCTGAACTCTGGTAAGATGCCGGCTCCGACCCGTATTGTACAGGAAGAAGTAGTCGGTCCGTCACTTGGTGCACAGTCCATCAAACAGGGTATCATCTCCTTCATCGTGGCTTTCGTGCTGCTGATGATCTACATGATTATGCTGTATGGCTTTATCCCTGGTATTCTCTCGGATATCGCCCTGCTTTTCAATCTGTTCTTCACGCTGGGTATCCTTACCTCGTTCCAGGCTGCCCTGACGATGCCTGGTATCGCCGGTATCGTGCTGACACTGGGTACCGCAGTGGATGCCAACGTGCTGATCTACGAGCGTATCAAGGAAGAACTGAAGAAGGGTCTTGGTGTGAAGGAAGCCCTCAACAAGGGTTACAGCAACGCCTTCAGCGCTATCTTCGACTCTAACTTCACATCACTCATCACGGGTATCATCCTGCTCTACTTCGGTACAGGTCCCGTGAAAGGCTTCGCCACAACTTGGATCATCGGTATCTGTGTATCGTTCTTTACAGCCGTGTTCCTCACACGTATCGTCTACGACTATATGCTGAGCAAGGACAAGTGGACCAACCTGACCTTCGTGACAGGCTATTCCAAGAACCTGATGCAGAATGCCCACTACAACTTCATGGGCATGTATAAGAAGACCTTCACCATCTGGGGCGTAGCCGCCATCCTATTCTGTATCTCATTCGCTGTTCGCGGCCTGAGCCAGAGCATTGACTTCACCGGTGGTCGTAACTATGTGGTGACCCTCGACAAGGAGACACCCGTAGAGACTGTTCGTCAGGCTATGGCCGGTGCCTTTATCAACACGATGGGTGAGAAGGCCCAGCAGGAGGCCAACACCTCTGTCATCGCCCTGGGAACCGACGGTAAGACCGTCCGTATCTCTACCAACTGGGATATTGAGTCTAACAATCCTGAGGTTGACGACAAGGCTGAGGACATCCTCTTCAACGCTTTGAAGAAAGCTGGTCTCGTCAGTCAGGAGAATGTAGACCACTTCAAGAACCCCGATGTCCGCGAGGGTGGTTCTATCATTAGCTCTGCCAAGGTAGGTCCTTCTGTAGCTAAGGATATCACTTATGGCGCCATCATTTCTGTGATCATCGCCCTGATTGCCATTTTCCTCTACATCCTGCTGCGCTTCCGCAACCTCGCCTTCTCTGTAGGTGCTGTCACTGCGCTGGCCCTTGATGCACTGGTGGTGATTGGCTTCTACTCTGTCCTCTGGGGCTGGGTTCCGATGTCATTGGAGATTGACCAGGTATTTATCGGTGCCATCCTGACGGTGATCGGTTACTCCATCAATGATAAGGTGGTGGTGTTCGACCGTATCCGTGAGAACCTCGGCCTCTATGGCAAGCGTGACCGTCAGCAGCTGTTCAACGACTCGCTGAACCAGACGCTCGCCCGTACCATTAACACCTCCGTGACGACGTTGATCGTGCTGCTCGCTATCTTCATCCTTGGCGGTGACAGCATCCGTTCGTTCTCCTTCGCCATGATTCTTGGTGTCATCTTCGGTACCCTCAGTTCACTCTTCATCGCAGCTCCCGTGGCTTACCTGACCCTGGGCCGCACCATTAAGGATGAAGAGGCTGCTCCTGCAAAGAAATAAGGCTATACCTTATTACATATAAGAAGAGTCCCCGCTAATTCGCTAGCGGGGACTCTTCTTATATGCTCATATTTCTCAAATCAACCTCAGACACATCATCGTCAGGTCGTCATTAGGCTCAGCACCGTTGCGGTGTTTCTCAACTTCAGCAGCGAGAATTTCGATGACGTGTTGGGCTGTGTCAAAGTTAATCGTGTGCAGGATGTCCAGCAGACGGTCGTCGCCGAATTGTTCCAGCTCCCGATTCTCTGCCTCATTCAGGCCATCAGTATAGATAAACAGCGACCGGCCTTTGATGCTTCCAATCTCCTCGCCCTCATAATCCAGGCCAGGGAACAGACCGATGGGAGCATTTGGAATCATCTCTATGAAGTCGCCATGATGCTCGCCACCGCCGATAACTGGCGGGTTATGACCTGCGTTGCAGAACGATAGGTGGCCAGTCTTCAGGTCAATGAGTCCGAGGAAGAAGGTAACGAACATACCATTGGCATTATCTTCACCAGAAAGGGCATCATTCATTCTCGTACAGATTTCTGCAGGCTGCATCCGCTGGGTGGCAAGGGTACGGAACAGACGGGTTGCCTGCGCCATGAACAGCGAGGCTGGCACGCCCTTGCCGCTAACGTCGCCAAGAGCTATGTAAAGGTGGTCGTCCTGCATCACGTAGCCATAGAGGTCACCTCCTACTTCCTTGGCAGGAGTCATCGAAGCAAACATGTCGAGTCCTTCATAGTCGGGGAACGTGCTGGGCACCATCGACATCTGGATATCCCTGGCGATACGCAGTTCACTGGCCATACGCTCTTTCTGGGCTGTAGTCACCTCCAATTGGTCATAGGCTGTCTGCAAATCCTGATGTGCCACCTCCAGTTTCTGGTGCGCAATCTTCAGACGCTTGGCAGAGCGCAGGCGGAAATAGATGAAAATGCTGAGGCCGATAACGATGATCAGGGCGATGATGATGATGCTGATCATTTTCTGTCTGGCCTGCTGCATCTTCAGCTCATCAACGTGGAAGAGGGTATTCATCTCCGTCAATTGCCGCTTAGTGTCATAGACATTGATGGAATCGGTTTTGACATACAGGTCATTATACATTTGGGCAGCCTCACGATATCGCTCCAGTGCCTCGTAAATCTCAGCGCGCTGCTTTCTGACGCTAATCTGAATAGCCTTGTCATCACTATCTGACAGCATACTCATGCGCTGGTCATTAAGTGCCAGCGCCTCTTCATAAGCGCCTCTTTTCTTGTAAAGCTCTGCCCTGTAGTAGAGCCACATCTTGTTCAAAAGCCCCTCTTCATTGTAGCAACGCTTCTTCATCTCCTCAAGCATCCGGTCAGCCGTCTCCAACCTGTTGAGCCCAAGAGCAGCCTGGGCCCTTGCCTGATAATAATAGGCCCAGCGGTTGGCAGTCCCACCGTCATCTTCCTTATTGGCATAGTACGTCTTGAGAAAGTTATACCATAGGTTGCATATCTTATCAATCCTGTGATAATCTTTCTGGAGCTCAAGCACATCGACATAGTAGGCGAAAATATCGGAAAGCTGCAAGGGGAGTGGATTGACCTTCATCAGCATATCAATACTCTTCTGATATGAACTGGCAGCCTCCTCATTATTATACATATTGGCATACACATTTCCCATAGCATAATATGCCATGCCCAGTCCGAAGGTGTTGTTGCGTTTTAAGGCATCTTCATACATCGCCTTCACCTCCTTCAGACCTGTGTTAGTCTGTCCAGAGAAGTTATATGTATCGACAAGCAGCGACCAAGTCTCATAATAGTCCTTCCACTCCTTCATGCCACGGAGGAACTCGAGCAGTTGTGGAACCTGTTCATAGATGGAGTCATTAAGGTCATTGTTGTAGAAGTGGTTGATCTTTTGCAACCAGGCACTCCCCTCTTCCTTTTTGTTTCCCTGACGGTGCGTCTCTGCTATTAGGTCGTTTACACAACGCAGTTGATAATCCACGTCATCCGTTTCCAAACTGAGAAAATAAAGCTTGCCAAAGATGGTGATTCGCTGTTCATCGGTGGCATAAGGAAGCACTTTTCTCAGGCGGTCAGATTCATCTGCATAGACACTGGCCGCTGAGAAGAGAAGCAGGAGGAAATAAAACCGTAAAACCACGACGGCGTTGTTGCTTATTCTGACCTAAGACTCAGATAAGTTTCAACCCTGCAGCTTGTCGAACTTCTTGAGCAGATCCTGAAGGCGTGCTACACTATCAGGATCCTTATCGTTCTGGGCGATGAGTTCGAGGTGATGGCGGATGTCGGCCATTTTATCGAAAAGCAGAAGAGCCTGCTCATAACCCTTGCCTATGTTCTCGAAGTTCTTAGACAGAGAATTGTAGTCCTCAAGCAGACGCTGCTGCTCATCGACACGGCGCTGATAGTCACTCAGCAGCTGCTGACCCTCTTCGGCCTGATGACGTGCCGACTTCACCTGTAGGAAAAGTGCTATAGCAAGCACAATCACTACAACGATCAATACGATTTCGAGAATTGTCATACGCCCTATCCTTTCTTCTGTTCAACCGTCATAAACTTCGTAAAGCCAGTCATAGCCAGCACCTTGTAAATTTCAGGGCTCACATTCGTCATCTTGAACTGTCCGCGCTGCTGCATCACGGTGCGCATGGTCTTCTGGATGATACGGAGACCGGAGCTGGCCATATAGGTCAGTTCAGAGCAGTCCATTTCGAGGTCAACACCGCCGTCCTTCAACGCAGGCTGAATATCTGCCTCAAACTGATTCGCATTCATGGTGTCGATACGACTACCTGTCTTGATGATGGTCTTGCCACCTTCCTTTAAAATCTGTGTCATAGCTTTAATTTACAAATTATTTATTTACACTTATATTTATTCAATTCCCTTGGTCATCGTTAGCAGGTTCTTACCCTCCAGACGCTGGTAAGTCACCTTATTCATGATGTTCTTCACGATGAAGATGCCCATGCCGCCAATCTCACGCTCCGCAGGATTCACATTCGGGTCAGCATCGTCTTTCATTGTGGGATCAAACTCCCGGCCCTGGTCGCTCAACACGAAGGTCAGTTCCTTGCCGTCGCTCTTGGCAAGCAATTCAATTTCCGCATCAACGCCCTCGGGATACGCATAGAAGATCACGTTGGAGACCACCTCCTCCATGACAAGGTTCAGATTCATCTGCAACTCCATGTTGAGTCCCAGTTCCTCACCGATTTCCTCAACGAACTGTGCTACCTGCGCCAACTCGCTGATCTGATTCTTAATGCGGATTTCCTTTCTCATAATAATATCGTTTACTGCATGATTAATCAGTCAATGCCGCAAAATTACGAACAATTTCTGAGAAAAACAACAAATTCGCCTGAAATTTGCAGAAAAAAGAAAAATGGGCTCCATAATCGGAACCCATTTGGATGATTTTGTTCGTTTTTGCCGAGCAATTTACTGAGCCAGCTTACCGTCAGAGCCGAGCACATTCACAATCTTGTGGATGTACATCTTCTTCATGTTCTCGCGGGCGGGCTTCAGATACTGACGAGGATCGAAGTCTCCAGGATGCTCAGCCAGGTGCTTGCGGATGGCAGCAGTCATGGCCAGACGAGAGTCGGAGTCGATGTTGATCTTGCAGACAGCACTCTTGGCAGCCTTACGCAGCTGCTCCTCGGGGATACCGATGGCGGCCTCGAGCTTGCCACCGAACTCGTTGATGGTGTTCACCTCGTCCATAGGAACTGAAGAAGAGCCGTGGAGCACGATGGGGAATCCGGGGAGCTTCTTCTCGATCTCAGCGAGGATGTCGAATGCCAATGGCGGTGGAACGAGCACGCCGTTCACGAGTGTGCACTGCTCTGGAGTGAACTTGTGGGCACCATGAGAAGTACCGATAGAGATAGCCAGAGAATCGCAACCTGTACGGGTAGCGAAATCGATGACCTCCTCAGGCTTGGTGTAGTGAGACTCGGCTGCAGAAACCTCATCCTCAACACCAGCGAGCACACCGAGCTCAGCCTCAACGGTCACGTCATACTGATGAGCATAGTCAACAACCTTCTTGGCCAAAGCAACGTTCTCCTCGTAGGGGAGGTGTGAGCCGTCGATCATCACTGAAGAGAAGCCCATGTCAATACAGTCCTTGCAGAGCTCGAAGGTATCACCGTGGTCGAGGTGGAGCACGATCTCAGGATGCTCACAGCCTAACTCCTTGGCGTATGCAACAGCACCCTCAGCCATGTAGCGGAGGATGGTAGCGTTGGCATAGTTACGGGCACCCTTCGACACCTGCATGATGACGGGTGACTTTGTCTCAACAGCAGCCATCACGATGGCCTGCATCTGCTCCATTGTGTTGAAGTTGAAAGCGGGGATGGCATAGCCACCGGCAACTGCTCTCTTAAACATCTCGCGGGTATTCACGAGACCCAAATCCTTGTAATTTACCATAATTGTGATATTAAAATAAGAAATAGTTTCATTTTCGGACGCAAAGTTACAAAATAAAGTGTAGAGTGAAGAATGAAGAGTGAAGAAATTGCTGCCGCCAATGCATATTTTTTATTTTATTTGCAAAGGCGGCAGCAAGAACGTCTGATTTTGCCAAACGCAGTTGACAACTATCAACTGTCAATTAAGCCAACGTATGCTTGTCAAGATACTGCTGCACCTCTTCCTTGTAATTATCTGAGATAGGAATGAATATATCGCCAAAGACAATACGGAAGCGGTCGATGGTTCTCACCTCTGGCATCCGGACGATATAGGAGCGGTGCGTCCTCAGGAATTCCGGCTTGGGCAGGTAGTCCTCAAGTTTCTTCATGCTCATCAGTGACATGATCCTCTCGCCAGACTTCAGGCAGATGCGCACATAGTCCTTCAGGCCTTCTATATAAAGGATATCATCGAGACTGACACGCAACAGTTTGTATTCGCTCTTGATAAACATAAAGCGGTCGTTGCGATAGGTCTCCTGCTTCTGCATGATGGAATACCATTCCTGCGCCTTCTCACCAGCCTGCAGGAAGTCCTCATAGCTGATGGGCTTCAACAGATAGTCAAGCGCATTTACCTTGTAGCCGTCGATGGCATACTGGGGAAAGGCTGTGGTGAAGATGATCTTAGTATCGTGAGGCAGGATCTTGGCAAACTCAATACCACTTAGTTCTGGCATCTGTATATCCAGGAACAGCAGTGGAACGGGATTGTCACGCAAATCGCGCATGGCCATGATAGCACTATTATAGGTACCCGTCAGATTCAGGTATGGTGTCTTTTTGACATAACTCTCCAACAGTCCTGCTGCCAGAGGCTCATCGTCGATAATGGCACAATTGATAATCATATTCTAATTCGTACTTTTGAGTAATAAACTTTATTGTCGTCAGTAGTACCCCGTTCCCAGACATTCCGATGCCAGTAGGTCAGATCCAGACGGCGACGAACCTGTTCCAGGCCGATGCCGTGACCACTACGGTCCTGCTGGTTTTTGGGATAATTGGAATTCTCGATGGTAAACTCTACGATATGTCGGATGCCGCAATCGTCTTCACGCTCCACTTCCGTGCTAATCGAGATGTGGATGAAACTGGGCTTCGTCGGGCTGACACCATGCTTGAAGGCATTCTCTATCAACGAGATAAAGATGAGCGGGGCTATCGGTAACTCCGGCTTGGAAACATGCTTGTCGAACCTGACATCTACATTCTGCGGCAGGCGGATCTTCATCAGATTGACATAGTTCTCCATGAACTGTATCTCATCACCGAGCGATACTTCATCCAATTGGTTATCGTAGAGCATGTGGCGCAGCATCACTGAAAGCTGCTGGATGGCTTCCTGGGCGCGTTTCTGGTCAAAGGCCGTCAGGGCATAGATGTTGTTCAGCGTGTTGAGCAGGAAATGGGGGTTGATCTGGTTGCGCAAGTTACTCAACTCTGCATTAACCTGGGCTGTCTCAGCATCCTTGCGCCCCTTCTCAGCCCAGTACCACTGCTGTGCCAGACGAATACAAGTGGCAACGGTTGCAAAGATGGCAAAATTGATGATATCACGCACATAGAAGAAGAATTCATCGATGGCATCGGACGTCCGGACCATCAGTCCGCCAGGCTGGAACAGCACGCGTGAATAGTCCATCCAGTAATGCAGGATGACAGCGAAGCCGACAGCCATCATCGTATTGATAATCAGATAGTAGCGATGCTTGCCTGATACGAAGTAGCGCGGTGTCAGCCACAAGAAGTTAGCGTAGAACACCACCATCAGCAACAGTGGTGACATACAGTTCATCAGATACTGGAACACCGACATGCCTGTACCACGCATATACTGCATCGGCGAGAGGAACATATACGCCCAGAACACCACATGCAGGGAGGCTTTTAACTTCTTGTTCAGCATAACTCACTCATGTCTGATAGCCTCAATCGGATCCATATTGGCAGCCTTCTGTGCAGGGATATATCCAAATAGCACACCAATGAACACGCAGACGAGAAATGACACATAGATGCTCCAGGCCGGCACACTCGACGGCATTCCGATGGCTGACACTGCACTGCTCGCCGCTATCCCGACAAGGACACCTATCAATCCTCCCGTCACCGATATCAATACCGACTCGATAAGGAACTGCAATGAGATGACAGGCCCCGTTGCACCCACGGCCATTCGCAGGCCGATCTCCTTCGTACGCTCCGTAACTGACACTAGCATGATGTTCATAATACCGATACCTGCCACCAGCAATGAGAAAGCTGCTGCCACGACGAGGATAATCGTCACCGTATCCATCGTCGACGACATCGTCTCCATCATCTCAGCCTGGGAACGGATTGTGAAGTCGTCATCGGCGTCTTCCTTCAGCTTGTGATTGTCACGCAGCATCTGTGTCAGTTCCTCTATAGCAGCATCAGACAGTTCCTCCGTAACGGCAGAACAGACGATGCTCGAGAAATAGGTCTGGGCGGCGATACGCTTCATGACGGTGGTATAAGGGGCGATGATGACATTGTCCTGATCCATACCCCAAGAGTTATAGCCCTTCGACTTGAGCACACCCACGACACGCATAGGAATCGACTTGAAGCGGATGGTCTTGCCGATGGGATCAGTATGCTCGCCGAAGAGTTCCTTGACAATGGTCGCACCAATGACACACACCTTGGCTGCCTTCTTAATATCCTCCTCGGTGAAACATTCCCCTTCCTCGATAACCCACTGGCGGATGTCGAGATAATCAATCGACTCGCCATACATCGAGGCATTGGTATTGTTGTTTCCATAAATTGCCTGTCCGCTGGCCGTCACTTCAGGTGACACCTTCGTTACGAACTTCTTCTCACGGAGGATACGCTCGTAGTCAGCCATCTTCAGGGTCTGCATGCTCGACGGGTCCTGACGCACACCGCCACGCATATCGGCACCCGGCCGGATGGTGAGCAGGTTGGTACCCATCGTGGAGAGTTCGGCACGGATGCTCTCCTTCGAGCCTTGTCCGATGCTCATCATGATGATGACGGCAGCCACACCGATGATGATACCCAACATCGAGAGGAACGACCGCATCTTGTTATTCGCCACAGCCCGCAGGCTCACCTTAAAAAGATTCAGTATATTCATTAATATTCAATGTTTAATCATCCTGTGGTGCTGGCAGCTGAGCGAGGAACTCTGCTGCCGATTTAATGTTCATATTGACGGTATCCTCGCGAATCTTACCATCGCGCAGGTTGATATTCCGACTGGCATACTCGGCAATCTCAGGGTTGTGGGTCACGAAGATGATGGTATGCCCCTGCCTGTAGAGTTCCTGAAAGAGCACCAGCATCTCAAACGAGGTACGGGTGTCGAGGTTACCTGTGGCCTCGTCAGCCAACAACACGGCAGGATCGTTCACCAAGGCACGGGCGATGGCTACGCGCTGCATCTGACCACCTGACATCTGGTTCGACTTGTGGTACATACGGTCAGCTAACCCTACAGCCTGCAATGCCTTAATGGCCTTCTCATGACGCTCCGAAGCCGAAATCTCCGAGTTATACATCAGTGGCAGTTCCACGTTCTCAAGAGCCGTGGTCTTCGGCAAAAGGTTATAACTCTGGAACACAAAGCCAATCTTACGGTTACGCAGACGGGCTCGTTTGGTCTTTGACATGGTGCGCACGCTGATACCGTCGAGGAAGTATTCTCCGCTGGTAGGCGTGTCGAGACAGCCTAACTGGTTGAGCAGCGTGGATTTGCCTGAGCCGGAGGTTCCCTGGATGGTGACGAACTCGCCCTCGTAGATCTTGAACGAGACACCCCGCAACGCCTTCACCGTCTCCTCGCCCACCTGGAAGTAGCGCTTCACATTTTGGAGCTCGATAACGACTTTCCTATTGTCTTCAGCCATAGTTATCTTCTTTGCTGCTGGTTATTATTGCCACCTCTGTTATTGTTGCCTCTCGGACGCGGCATGAAGGGATTGGTGGCCTGCTCCTGCATTGCAGGCATGTCACCGCCAGAGATATTGAAGTCCGTCAGCACCTCAGTACCAGCGGCGATACCACCCGTGATTTCCGTCAACACACCGTTGGTGGTACCCGTCTCCACCTTATGGGCCTTAAAGGTATTGCCCTCCAGTGTCCAAAGCTTATGGGCACCCTCACAATCGACAATGGTCTGTCCTTTCTGCAGGAAAGCCTCATTGGGCTGGAAGCGCAGGGCCTTGGCGGGCACTGCCAGCACATCGTTCTTCTCGAGGGTGAAGATCGTGACATTGGCCGTTAGGCCAGGCTTCAGTTTCAGGTCATTATTGGGAGCACTGATCACCACCTCGTAGGTCACCACATTACTCTCCGTAGTAGCCTGCTGGCGCACCTGGGTCACATGACCTTCAAACTGGTCGTCGGGAAAGGCATCCACCGTAAAACTCACACGCTGACCCTCCTTCACGCCACCAATGTCGGCCTCATCGATATCAGCGATAACACGCATATCCGTCAGGTCCTTGGCGATAGTAAAGAGTTCCGGCGTATTAAACGAGGCTGCCACCGTCTGACCTTCCTCAACGGCTTTCGACAGCACCACGCCATCGATGGGTGAGGTGATGGTAGCATAGCCCAGATTGGTCTGTGCCTTCTGGACACTCTCACGGGAGGTGTTCACCTGCTCCTTGGCTTTCCTGTACGACAACTGGGCATTCTCATACTCATCGGCACTCACCAGACCCTTTTCGTAAAGCGTCTTATACCTATTATAATTAGCCAGTTCATAATTGGCAGTACTCTGGGCACTAGAGAGGTTGGCCTTGGCCGTATTCAACTCACTGATCAAGTTCGTACGGTCCAGCTCCGCAATGACCTGTCCCTTCTTCACCACTGAGTTGTAATCCACATAGAGGTGGCTTACGATACCTGACACCTGAGTACCCACCGTCACAGAGGTCACAGGCTCAATGGTTCCCGTAGCCGTAATGGTAGTCTGAATATTGGCAGCCTCTACCTTGGCGGTATCAAACGACACCTTCTCCTCCTTCTTGCCACCTTTGAGGAAGGACCATGCGATGAGGATTACAACCACCGCAGCGATGGCAATCCATACTTTCTTTCCAATCTTTTTCATATCTGAATTATTTTATTGCCTTTCCTTGATAAAAACTGAGCATCTGCTTGTTATAGATAGTCAAGTATTTCGACTGCAACAGGTTCTGCTGGGCATTGAGCAGATTGTCCTTACCAGTCATCAGCTCCACAATGTTCTTCAGCCCTAAGCGGAACTGCTCTGACAGCAGGTCATAACTCTGCTGGGCACTCTCCACACTGCTTCTGGCAGCCTTGTACTTCTGCTGATTAGTCAGCGCATTCAACCAGTAGCCCTGAATATCTGTATAGAGGGTCTTCTGCAGATCCTGCAAGTCTAATTGCGCCTCCAACTGCTGTATCTTAGCCTTGTTGACGGCTGTCTTCGTCGACCGTCCGTCGTAGATGGGCACACTCACACCCAGGCCCAGACTGGTGTTTACATTCGTCTTCATCTGCGAACCCCAACTGTTGGTGTTCAACGAATTGGTAGAGGTGGTAACACCGCCTGACACGCTGATACTTGGCATCCATCCTGCCTTGGCAATGCTCAGGCTGACGTCACTGCTCTTCACAGCCAGCCTTGAACGCTCTATCTCAGGGCGGGCCAACAGGGCCTCCTCATAGACCGACTGCAAGGATGGAATATCAGAGAGAATCTGCTCGATGTTGATCTCAGGGATAGCCACGTCAAACGCCGTCTCATCGGCGATTTCAAGCAACTGCTTGAGTTGGAGCTTATAGTTCAGCAACTGACTGCGCTGCTCCACGATGTTGTATTCGTCCTGTGCCCGCTGGGCTGTCAACTGAGCGAGGTCGGCCTTCGACATCTTACCCACGTTGACCATCTCCTGGCCACGCTCCTCATTCTTCCTACTGGTCTCCAGCGTCTGCTCGTTCACCTTGACACTCTCGTCGAGATAAAGAATCTGGGTATAGACCTGGGCGATCCGCTCCTGGATGGTGTTGGCCGTCTCCTGTTCAGAGAGCTCAGCCTCCTGTTCGGCAATGCGGTCCAACTTGACGGTGTTCGTGTTGCGTCCACCATTCCAGACAGTCCACTGTCCGTTCACAGAATAGTTGCCATTATACGATGTCTTGCTGACACCAGAAGCGACCATGCCATTGGTCACAGTAGAGATGCCAGAGTCCTTCCAAGGCTGGTAACCCACGCTCTGGTTGGTCGAAGCACTGAGCGTTGGCAGCAGTGCCGCTTGGGCACCCTTCAGGTCTTCCGTCGCACGCTGTCTTGCCAGTTGCGATTTCTTCAGTGTAATGTTGTTCGCCAGGGCATAGTCGATACAGTCCTGTAGCGTCCACTGCTTCTGGGCAGATGCAGGAGACAATGAATAGTGAACAGTCAACAGGAACGCAAAAATCCTCACGCCCCACAGACCATTCACGCCTGATAATCTTTTCTTCATATAGATCACTCGTTTTCGTTTCGATTTCGTCAGCAAAATTACGGTTTTTATCGATAATCACCAAATAAAATAGACAAAAAATGCCAATTAGTAGAAATTTTTCTCCCTACGGTGGACTACGAGGCCAAAGCCGAAAAGTCCCACGAGGATATAGCCCAACAAGGGAATGATAAAGGGGATGACCAGATTGCTGGCATCGGCGATAATCCCCACCAGCAGGAAGCCACAGCCACCCACTGGCGTCATCATCAGGATGCTGGATGCGCTCTTCGTCAGACTGCCTAAGTCACGTATGGCCAGCGAGAAGATGGTAGGAAACATGATGGCCTCGAACAGGAACACGCCCAGAAGTCCGCCTAACGACACCAGCTCCACATTCATCAACACCAGCATGATACAAACCACACAGCCTACGGAGCAATACAGCAGCATCGACTCTGCAGGGACACGACGCATCACAAGACTGCCCCCAAAGCGTCCGACCATGAAGAAGGCCAGCGCTGCCGTCAGCACCTCTGAGGCAGTACGGTCATCCATCCAGCCCTGTCCTGTCACAAAGTTGATAAAGTAGCTATTGATGGAAATCTCGGCCACCTCATACGCCAACAGGGCTATCAGGCCATAGACGAAGAACTTGTGGTGCCATATCTGCTTCAACGGCTCGCGGCCATATTTCGCCTTCTCTTCCAGGCCGTCGGCATGATGGATCTCTGGCAGGCGTACCTTGGCAAAGAGGGCTGCGATTACCAGCACCACAACCCCCAGAATGACGTATGGCAAAGCCACATTGCCCAAACCGTCGTCGCTGTCTTTAAACAGGAGTTGCCCAACGAAGAAGGTTGCAAACAGACAGCCCATGCCGTTGAACGACTGCGACAGGTTCAGACGGCTGGAACTCATCTCCTTCGAGCCAAGTTCCGTCACATAGGGGTTCGCCGCCGTCTCCAAGAACGTCAGACCGCAACCGATGACGAACAATGCGAACAGGAATGCAATGAACGTCCCAGCCTCATTGGCAGGTACAAAGAGCAGCGAGCCGATGCCAAAGAGCAACAGACCGAATACTACGCCACGCCGATAGCCGAAGCGGTTGATGAAGAGTCCTGCTGGGATCGCCATCAGGAAATAGCCCAAATAGGTTGTCACCTGGATGAGCGATGACTCGGTAATCGTGATGTTGAGCTCATTTTGGAAGTGCTTGTTGAGCACATCGAGGATGGCCCTGGCAAAGCCCCATAGGAAAAAGAGCGTGGTTATCAAGATGAACGGCACCAAGTAATTGGCGCCGTCCGTCCGGAATAATCCGTTTCCTGAAATCTTACCTTTCACCTTTTATTTCTTCTCTTCCGTGTCAATCACCTTCCAAAGGCCGGCTGCCAATGCACCACCGACAAAAGGACCTACGATGAACACCCACAGCTGGCTTAAAGCCTTGCCACCCTCGAAGAGGGCCGGACCGATACTACGGGCGGGGTTGACAGAAGTACCAGTGTAGTTGATGCCTACCAGATGGATGAGAATCAGCGACAGACCGATGGCCAGACCTGCAAAGTTGTTGGTGGCACCATTGGTCTTGGCAGTAGCACCAAGCACGACTGTCACAAAGATGAACGTGAGAACAATCTCTGCTACCAGACCATTGATGACATTGTCTGATGCGCAGGCATTGGCACCCGTAGCCGTACCACGGGCCAGACCGGGATCTGTCGATACGAGGAATGCCAGCAGGGCTGCTGCAATTACAGCACCAATCACCTGGAACAGCATATACATGCCACAATCCTTCGAGTTCATGCGGCCACTGAGGAACACACCCAGCGTAATGGCCGGATTAATGTGGCAACCAGAGATGCCGCCGATGGTGTAGGCCATCGCCACGACAGCCAGACCGAAGGCTACGGCAGTACCTACGACAGATGCTGTGTCAATACCACAATTCAGACTCACGGCAGCGCCGCAACCCAAGAACGTCAGCACAAACGTGCCTACCATTTCTGCTAAATACTTCTTCATAATGCTTAATGTTTAATGATTAGTAACTGGCTGCAAAGATACAATTATTTTTTCGAATTCTCTACATTTTCAACGACTTTTTTCCCATTAACCTAAAGATAACATAAAAATAACTTAAAGTTTTTGTAGTTTATCGTACCTTTGCAGCGTCTAAGAGATAAAAAGAGTTCGAAAACAAAGAATTAACGATTTATAATTTATAGTTATGGAATCAATCATCACAATCGCAACGGTACTGACGATGTACTTCAATGCAGCCAACGACATCAACGCTCCCTACCTGTATAACGCAGACATGGAGGATGGTATTATCAATAAGGTG
>Ga0265298_10005965_pt1 | contig 15159 bp, 14 predicted proteins | sample AusTroGonzalo_MG_3_FD_193486 | JGI IMG/M metagenome (GOLD analysis project Ga0265298, IMG submission 193486) | Bovine rumen microbial communities from tropical cattle in Woodstock, Queensland, Australia - Gonzalo_01 | ecosystem: Host-associated > Mammals > Digestive system > Stomach > Rumen ... | reverse complement strand
TACTTCAAGAGGCAGGGCCGCAAGGTCAACTCGACCGCCCTGGTGGCATCCGGTACCGACGCCACGTTCGATGCCATCCTTTCCACCTCGGTCTTCGCCAGCGCCCTGATCTTCATGCTTACGGGACTGTCGCTCGAGGCCTATGTCGGTGTCATCATCTCCGGATTCATCATCAGAAGCGGTATCGAGCTCCTGCGCGACACGCTGGACGACATCCTCGGCAAGAGGGCGGACTCCGATCTGTCCAGGAAGATCAAGGAGATCGCATGTTCCGAGCCCGAGGTATACGGTGCCTACGACCTGTTCCTGAACAACTACGGACCCGACAAGAACTATGCCTCGATCCACGTCGAGCTCGCCGACACGATGACGGTGGAGCAGGTGGATGTCCTGACCCGCAGGATACAGGAAAGGGTGTACGCCGAGACCGGTGTCATCATCACCGGAGTCGGGGTCTATTCCTACAACACCAGGGACGATGAGGCCGCCCACATCCGCAACAGGGTCCAGGAGCTCGTCATGGAGCACGAATGGGCCCTCCAGATCCACGGTTTCCATGTGGAACCGGAGAACAGGACCATGCGTTTCGATGTCGTGTTCAGCTTCGACAAGGAACCGTCGCAGGGTGTGGCGGAGATCATGGAAGAAGTGGGGAAGGAGTTCCCCGGATACCATGTCGCGGTCATCCCCGATGTGGACCTGACTGACTGATTCCCGGATTACGACGTTTTTTCCGTAGACCTGTTGACAAAAAGCCTCCGTTTATGTAGATTTGCGAACGGTTTGCAATTGCAAACGATTTGCATTTTTACGGAGACTATGGAAAATGTGGGCCGGGATTCCCGATTATCTGCTTGATGCCCTGATCGACAGCGCCAAGATGCTGCCGGTCCTCTACATCATCTACCTCCTCATGGAGTTCATCGAGCACAAGGCGGGGAAGAACTTCCCGAAACTGCTCGGCAAGACATCTGCGATCGGCCCTCTGGCCGGTTCGTTCGTGGGTGCGTTCCCCCAGTGCGGCCTTGCCGCGGCATCGGCAAGCCTGTATTCGGGGAGGATCATCACGCTGGGAACGCTGCTGGCCGTATTCCTTTCCTCATCGGACGAGATGCTTCCGATATTCATCTCCAGCGCGGTCCCGTTCGTACGCATACTGAAGATCGTGGGCCTGAAGATCGCCATCGCGATCGTCAGCGGTTACCTGGTGGACATCATCCTGAAGTCGAGGCAGAAGATCGACGCCGAGGCCCGCAGGGAAGCGGAGGATGCATTCGCCGGGTTCGAACACAGGAGCAACATCTTCGTCTGCGCTCTGAGGCGCACGCTGGAGATCTTCATCTATGTCTTCATCTTCTCCTTCATCCTGAATCTGCTCATCGGGCTCGTCGGGGAGGAGCGACTGGCGGCTTTCATGAACTCCGTACCCGTGCTCGGGGAAGTGGTTGCGGGTCTTGTCGGACTTATACCTAACTGTGCGTCTTCCGTGGTCATAACCGAGCTGTTCCTTGACGGGATAATCGGAACCGGCCCCATGCTCACCGGACTGCTTGTGAATGCCGGAATCGGCACCATGGTGCTGATAAAGACGAACAGGAACGTGAAAGAGAACATCGTCATAGTCTGTGTGCTGTATGGCATCGGACTTGTCTGGGGTGTCGCCGCCGAGCTCATCGGCCTGGTTCTGTGAGGTGGATATGGGTGCCGGATACAATACCGCTGGAAGAAACAGGATCCTGGAATTCCTGATCGAGAACAAGTCCCGTGCGGTCAACGTGAACGAGATACACGATGCGTTGAAGGACAGCGGGAACGATGTGAACATCACGACGGTGTACCGCTTCATGGAGAAGCTCTCGGCCGAGGGGCAGGTGATGAAGTACGTGGCCCGCGACGGCATGAGGGCCGTCTACCAGTACGTGGACATGGACCACCACTGCTCCGAGCACCTGCACCTGCAGTGCGTCGGGTGCGGGGCCATAATCCATCTGGACTGCCATTTCATGGAGGAGTTCTCCGAACATGTCCTGCTGGACCACGGGTTCCGGATCCAGTGCGCCAATTCCATCATCTACGGGATGTGCGGGAACTGCAGGAAGGACTGAAAACACTCACTTGAACGAACCGCCTTTAAGGTTTATAACAGGGTAACACTTTTACAGGAAGGTATCCGTTCATGAAATCCGTGCGCAAAGCCCTCGTTTTCCCTGCCATCTTACTCGTCATCTGCTGTCTTTGCAGCTGCAGGGGCAGGTCCATCATGGGCAACACCTATGCCGATGCATCGCGGTATTCGGTGGGAAGCTTCTCATACAGGGCTTCCGGTGTGGATATCGTGAGGATCGACTACGTCGCAGGCGATGTGACAGTGGTGCAGTCGGCATCAGGCACACTCAACGTGACCGAGACCGGCAGGAACCTGTCCGAGGCCCAGTCCATGCACTGGCTTCTGGATGGCGACACGCTGAGGATCCAGTACTGCAAAAGCGGATACATCGGGAACATCCCGGAGAAGAGGGTGACGGTCGAGATCCCGGCCGGAGTACAGCTCGAGGTCTCCACCACAAGCGGTGACATCATCCTCGACGGCGACATGACCAACTCGCAGACATCCGTCGGATCGACATCCGGAGACCTCACCGTCGGGAATCTCAGAACCGGAAGATTCGAGGCCGGTTCCACCTCCGGAAACAAGAGCATCGGTTCACTGTATGCCGAGGAAGATGCCGATTTCGGATCGACATCCGGCAACACGGAGATCGGCGGAATCGTGGCGGAGAACATCAATTTCGGCGGTACGAGCGGCAACTTCGAAGCCGACAACATAACGTGCGGGGAGCTCGATGCCGGCTGCACGAGCGCGAACATCACGCTCGGGTTCAACAGGTGCGAAGTCGTCAAGATCGGATGCACCAGCGGCAACGTCACGATCACGAAACTCCCCGAGGGCGGCGCATCCATCGATTTCGACCACACGAGCGGAGACCTCAGGGCCGACGGATATACCGTGAAGGGCAAGAGGATGGTGTTCGGCAACGGTACGTGCGATATGGAGATCTCCACCACAAGCGGAGACCTGACAATCAGATAAGAGCTCCTGCGCGGGCCCTTGTGTCTTCACAAAACACATTGTGTGATGCTATTTTTGTACAAGCTGTACTTTTGCGAGGCAGCTATACCGGTTGAAGGAGGCTGGATATGGATAAATTCAATGTCGGAGTTCTTGGTGCCACGGGAATGGTGGGACAGCGTTTCGTGACGCTCCTGGCCGGGCATCCATGGTTCAACATCACGGTTCTTGCCGCAAGTCCGAGGTCGGCCGGTAAGACATACGAGGACGCCGTGGGTGACAAGTGGAAGCTCGACATCCCCATGCCGGACTGCGTGCGCAAGGTCGTCGTCATGGACGTCTCCTGCGTGAAGGACATAGCGGAGAAGGTCGATTTCGTATTCTCTGCGGTCGACATGAAGAAAGAGGAGATCAAGGCGATCGAGGAAGAGTACGCGAAGGCGGAGGTGCCCGTCGTCTCCAACAACTCCGCCCACAGATGGACACCCGATGTCCCGATGGTCATCCCCGAGATCAACGCGGACCATTATGAGATAATCAAGGCACAGAGGAAGAGACTCGGCACGAAGCGCGGATTCATCGCGGTCAAGCCCAACTGCTCGATACAGTCATATACCCCGGCTTTCGCTGCATGGCGTGAGTTCCAGCCGTACGAGGCCGTGATCACCACATACCAGGCCATTTCCGGTGCCGGAAAGAACTTCGAGTCCTGGCCCGAGATGGTCGGCAACATCATCCCGTACATCGGAGGCGAGGAGGAGAAGTCCGAGAAGGAGCCGCTGAAGGTGTTCGGCCATATCGAAGGCGACAGGATCGTCGCCGACGACAGCATCCTGATCACCTCCCAGTGCATCAGGGTCCCGGTCCTCAACGGACATACGGCCGCAGTCTTCGTGAAGTTCCGCAAGAAGGTCACCAAGGAGCAGCTGGTCGATAAACTGCGCTCGTTCAGGGGACTTCCCCAGGAATACGCGATTCCTTCGGCTCCGGAACAGTTCATCCAGTACCTCGAGGATGACGACAGGCCGCAGGTCAGACTAGATGTGGACTACGGCAAGGGCATGGGGATCTCCATCGGACGCCTGCGCCCGGATACCGTCTACGACTGGAAGTTCGTGGGTCTTTCCCACAACACCCTGCGCGGTGCGGCAGGCGGTGGCGTCGAAGCCGCCGAGATGCTGTGCAAGCTCGGGTACATAACCAAGAGATGATGCCGGTCCTCTACTTCGCAGGCGGATGCTTCTGGGGAATCGAGCACGCGTTCAGACAGCTGGACGGGGTGCTCGGGACAGCTGCGGGCTACGCCAACGGGCATGTGGACAATCCTGCATATTCCGATGTCAAGCATGGAGATACGGGTCATAAGGAGACCGTCGAGGTCGTCTATGACCCGTCTGTCGTTTCCGTGCAGACACTTCTGAAGGCATTCTTCATACTCATAGACCCGGAGAGGGACGACGGGCAGGGGAACGATATCGGCGACCAGTACAGGACCGCCGTCTATTACCCTGCGGATGCGGACCCCGCCCTTGTGGGAGAGCTGGAATCCGGGTTCGCGGCCGAGAAGGCGCGCCACAGCAGGTTCTTCACCGAACTCGGACCGCTCACATCCTTCTTCGATGCCGAGGACTACCATCAGGACTATCTCGTGAAGAACCCGAACGGCTATTGCCACGTCTCCGTCGCGGAGTTCAGGGCGATCCGTGAGCTCAACAGGAGGTGACCGTGTATCTCTGGACCGCGCTTTACATCGAAGACAGCCTGGAGGAAATCAGGGACCGTGCCATTACGATCGGCGAACAGACCGGCGTCAAATGCCCCGTGAATTTCCTTCCGCTCCACGTGTCGCTCAAGATCTCGTTCAAGATCGATGATTCACAGAAGGACAAATGCCTGAAACTCCTCAGGGACTACCTGTCCACGGTCGGGCCGTTCTCCCTGGAGGTCCAGGGATACGAGCATTTCCCGGGAGTCGTCTGGATCAGGATGAAGGAGAACGAAAGGCTTGTGGAGATCCATTCGCATCTGGACGACCTCATCAGCCGTGAATTCGGTGTGGCGCCTGATGCCCTGGACCTCAAGTTCATATACCACTGCACTTTGTTCTTCGACGAGGACAGCAAGCTCGACCGGGCGATGGAGCTGATATCCAAGGTCCCGCTTCCGGGCAAGGTCCACGCGAGGGACTTCCTGATAGGGGCATCCGCCGACGGACTGCCCGGAACGTATTCGATTCTTAGCCATTCGCATCTGAGTCCCGAGGTCAACGTCAAGGAGCAGTGGGACCAGCTGAAGGAGAGCACATGAGATATCTGGATTGGGGTGAGGACGGACGCAAGGTCTCCGTCATAGGCATCGGCTGCATGAGGATGGACGACCTTCCCGCAGCACAGGTCGATGCCGTCATCGATGCCGCACTGGAGTGCGGGATCGATTTCTTCGACCACGCGGACATATACGGGGACGGGGAATGCGAGAAGAAGTTCGGCAAGGCTCTGAAGAGGAAGCCGACACTGCGCGACAGGATCTTCATCCAGTCCAAGTGCTCCATCCGCGACGGTCTCTACGATTTCTCCGCGCCGTACATAATCTCGTCGGTCGAGGGAATCCTTTCCCGTCTGGGGACGGACCACATCGACAGCCTGCTGCTTCACAGGCCCGATGCCCTCATGGAGCCGGAAGAGGTCCAGATGGCGTTCTCCAGGCTCTACGGGGAAGGCAAGGTCCTGTCGTTCGGAGTATCGAACTTCAACCGCTTCCAGCTGGAGCTGCTGCAGTCCGGCCTTTCGTTCCCGATCATGGCCGACCAGATGCAGTTCAGCCTGGCCCATACCCCGATGATCGACGAGGGGATCAACGTGAACACAATGTTCGACGGTGCCGTCATGAGGACCGCAGGGACGCTCGAGTACTGCAGGATGCACCGGATCGCCGTCCAGACATGGTCTCCGCTGCAGAAAGGCTTCTTCGGAGGAGTGTTCCTCGGGGATCCGGAATACGCGGAGCTCAACGGGGTGCTGGAGAGGCTTGCAAGCCAGTACGGCGTCTCCGCCGATACGATCGCGTATGCATGGCTCCTCAGGTATCCGGCAAGGATGCAGGTGATAACAGGGACCATGAATCCGGACAGGATAGCTTCGGCGGCCAGAGCCGCGGACATCGGTCTGACCCGTGAGGAGTGGTACGAACTCTACAGGGCAGCGGGGAACGAGTTGCCGTGAGGAGTGTTCAATAAGTCGCACTAGTCGCATATGGCGTATGTGTCGCATATGTCGCATCGATTCCCATATGATGCCGCTGGACCACGTCACGCGAAAGGGATAACATAAGCCGGTACGCTCCGGCGTACTGAATGAGGTAGGTAATGGACAGTCAGAAAAGTGCAAGACAGATAATTCTCACCGGGGACAGGCCCACGGGGCGTCTTCATCTCGGCCACTATGTCGGATCGCTGAAGAGACGTGTGGAGCTCCAGAATTCCGGCAGGTTCGATGAGATCTACATCCTGATCGCGGACGACCAGGCGCTCACGGACAACGCCGACAATCCGGGCAAGATCAGGGACAACATCATCAACGTCGTGCTGGATTACCTTTCGGTCGGAATCGATCCGTCAAAGTCCACAATCTGCATCCAGTCGCAGCTCCCGGCGCTCCATGCGCTGACGTTCTACTACATGAACCTCGTCTCCACGGCAAGGCTCTCCAGGAACCCGACCGTCAAGGCCGAGATCCAGATGCGCGGTTTCGCCGACGAGGGACTTCCCGCCGGATTCTTCGCGTATCCCGTTTCACAGACAGCGGATATCACCGCTTTCGATGCAACGGTCGTGCCTGTCGGTGAGGACCAGCTGCCCATGATCGAACAGGCCCGCGAGATAGTGGAGAAGTTCAACCGCATCTACGGCGAGACCCTCATCCTGCCAAAGGCCATGATCCCCGAGAACGTCATGCAGAGACGTCTGCCCGGTGTGGACGGAAAGGCCAAGATGAGCAAGTCGCTCGGCAACTGCATCTACCTCTCGGACGACCCCAAGACCATCAGGAAACAGGTCAACGGCAAGATGTTCACCGACCCGACCCACCTCAGGATCGAGGATCCGGGCCACACGGAAGGCAACGTCGTCTTCACATATCTCGATGCCCTCTGCACCGATGAGGACTTCGCCGAATTCCTGCCCGAGTACAGGAATCTGGATGAACTGAAGGACCACTACCGCAGGGGCGGACTTGGCGACGGAACATGCAAGAAGTTCCTGATCAACGTCCTGGAGAAGGAACTGGCACCAATCAGGGCCGAGAGGGCCAAGTGGGCATCGGACATCGGAGGCGTCTACGACATCCTCCAGGCCGGCACACGCATCGCGCAGGAGAAGACGAACGCAACCCTTGCCCGTGTGCAGCAGGCAATGCGCATAGATTATTTCAAGGACCGCTCGATAACCGCCGAGTGGGAGAGACTCCTGAAAGAGACCCAGGTATGATCCGTTGACAATAGAAGAGGGCCGGAAAACGGCCCTCTGTTTTTCTACAGGTAACTCAGTGTCGCGTTCTTTATTTCGGGACACTGTGCAAGGAAGGCCTTGAAATCCTCGTATTTGATCTCGGTCTTCCTGTAGACGGTCAATTCGAATTCCGCGGTTCCGTCGTTGTTCAGCTTGACGGTACGCTCCGACACCTTCCTGGTCTCCCATACCTTGATCTGTTTCTCGATGCTCCTGAAGAAAGCCTCGTCATCGGTGACGGTGAACACCATGTGGTTGCCTCTGTATCTGTCGAATCCGATCGGGAAGCGCTTGAAGAGGAACGAGATGATAAAGAGAAGGATGTATGCCGCCGCTGCGACCACGTACATCCCGGCCCCGATCGCGAGTCCGAGTGCAAGTGTGGTCCAGATCCCCGCGGCTGTGGTGAGTCCCTTGATGGAACTTCCGTTCTTGAAGATGACTCCTGCGCAGAGGAAGCTGATGCCGCTGATCGACTGTGCCGCGATACGCGAGGCATCGGCACCTCTCACTCCGGCGAAGAACCCGCCGTCGGCCGTGCTCAGGTCCGCGAATCCGTACTTGGATATGATCATGATCAGTGCCGCGGCGCAGCAGACCATCATGTGTGTGAACGATCCGACTCCACGGAACGACGAGCTGCGCTCGACTCCGATCAGGAGGCCCACCGCGCATGCTATGACAAGGCGCAGGGCGAACTCAAGGTACTGTGAATTCGTGAAGATGTTGTGCAGTATTGCTCCGAATGACATTTTCTAACTCCAATTGGTATGGTTTTTTATGATTCTAGCGGTTTGTACTTGCGTTATCAATGTTAAATTTGTACAGGTCGCGCTTGTTTTCTGCGGATTCATGGAATAAAATGTAAAAAGATACACTAACTTTGTGAACTTTTTTTTCGTTCACGACAAAATTGAAAGGGGAAAGTATGGAAAAGAAACGCGGTATCTTCAGGGCCTATCTTGACTTCAACGTTCTTTACAAGATTCTGATCGGCCTTATCGTCGGTGCTGTTGCCGGTATCATCCTGGCAGCCGTCGGTGTTACAGCTCTTCCGGCATGGCTCAGCATGTTCGGAACAATCTTCACAAGACTTCTGAAGATGATCATCATCCCGATGATCGTCGGCTCACTCGTCGTGGGTGCTTCTTCGGTTTCACCGGCCAATGTCGGTAAGATCGGACTCAGGGTCGTCATCATCTACCTGCTGACATCCGCATGCGGAGTCATCATCGGTCTCGTCATGGCCAACATCTTCAGACCGCACGCGGCCCTTGCTGCAGTCGAGGCCCTCGCTTCCGGTGCTGCCGGTAAGACAGGTTCGACAGATGTCTGGTCCGTCATCTCCAACATCATCCCGACAAGCGTCCTGACATCACTGGTCAACGAGACAGTGCTCCAGGTCATCTTCTTCTCGCTGGTGTTCGGTCTGTGCCTCTCCTTCCTCAAGGTTTCCAAGAACGAGAGGATCGCTGCAGCCGCAACGACAACATACCAGATCTTCGACTGCCTTACAGAGATCATGATGATGGTCGTCCGTGGAATCATGCAGTACGCACCGATAGGTGTCGCAGTGCTCATCGCCGAGGTCTTCGCCAAGAACGGAGCCAAGGTCGCCGGTGCACTGGTCATGGTCGTCGTTGCATGTTTCGTCGGTTACATCATCCACATCGTCATTGTCTACGGTGGACTGCTCAAGATCTACAGAATCAAGATCGGCCCGTTCTTCAAGGAGGCAAGGACACCGTTCATCACCGCTTTCGTCACACGTTCCTCGAACGGAACACTGCCCACCACCATGGCAGCTGCAGAGAAGCTCGGAATCGACAAGGAGGTCTACGCCTTCTCACTGCCGCTCGGAGCAACCATCAACATGGATGGAACTGCAATCTACCAGGGTGTCTGTGCATTCTTCCTGGTCATGTCCTGCTTCGGCAGAGGCCTTACGATCGGTGAGATGGGAATGATCACACTGCTGGCAACACTGGCTTCCATCGGAACAGCCGGTGTCCCGGGTGCAGGTGCAATCATGCTCGCAATGGTCATGCAGGGAATCAACCTCCCGATCGCAGAGGGAACGGTCCTCGCCGGTGCCTATGCAATGATCCTCGGTATCGATGCCCTTCTGGACATGGGAAGAACAGCCCTCAACGTCACGGGCGACCTCACATGTACAGCATGTATCGCAAAGCGCATGAAGTTCCTGACAAAGGATTCGGTTCTTCTCAAGAACAAGTAATCAATCCTGAAAGGAGTGCGGACGGAAAGCACTTTGAAGGTGCTTTCCGTCTTTTTTTGATATGGACAGGAAATATCTTGACGACAGGCTCAGGGAACTGGGCATCTACAGCGAGTACTACCACAGGCTTGAGCTGAAGAGCCTGGCTTCGTTGCTTCCGTACGACGAGAAGCTGAACTGCATCCTCACCGGATTCTGGGAGGGGAGCAGGCGGATGGTCGCGGTGACCGATTCCAGGATCATCATCATCGGCAGCGGCGTCATGGTGCAGACCCAGATGACCGTCATAAAGAGAAGGGCGGTCAGGAGCTGGAAGTTCACCAGGAAGTTCCTCCTTTCGAAGGCCGAGATCGTGACTGATGAAAAGACATTCGTCTTCAGCCAGACCCAGGGAGCGAGGGAGAAGCTGTTCAACTGGGCCATGGAACAGCCTGTCAGGGAGTTCACGGAAGAATGACGACCATCGGAAGAGCCATAGGCATAGTCGGCGGGGTGGGACCGTCAGCCGGAACCGATCTCGTGAACAAGGTGTTCAGACATACCAGGGCGGCGAAGGACCAGGACCACATCAACCTGTTCCTGACGTCATGTCCCTCTCTGATCCCGGACAGGACCGGATACCTGCTCAATGGCGGGGATGACCCGGCACCGGGAATGCAGAAGTGCATGGAGATCCTGGCCGGATGTGGCGCCACGGCGATAGGGATTGGTTGCAACACCGCCCATGCCCCGGAGATACTGAGCCGTGTAAGGATCCCCGACGGGGTGGAGCTCATCAACATGATAGAGCAGACGGCCATGTACGTGTCCCGGATGGGTGGAGGACAGGCGAACGGGAAGCCGGTCGTCGGACTGCTCTCCACGCTGGGCACGCTGGACTGCGGGGTGTACGACAAATACTTCACGGACCTGGTGAAACCGGACAGGGAAGTTGCGGAAGAAGTGCACAACGCCATCTACGATTCCACATACGGGATCAAGGCCACTCCGGCGGTTTCCGACAAGGCCCGCGGTGTCGTTTCGGATGCCGTGATGCATCTGAAGGAAAAAGGTTGCAACGCGGTGATCCTGGGGTGTACGGAGCTTCCGCTGGTATTTGAAGGTGAAAGCGATTTCAATGGCGTGGTTCTGATTGATCCCACAGAAATCCTTGCAATCGAGCTGATCCGGGCCACCGAACCGGACAAGCTGCTTGTCTGATCCGGGCATGTCATTTTTGTTGCCGCCGGACCTGCGGTATGATAGACTAAATCCGGTTTTCTAAAACCAAGGAGCCAAGGAAGTGACGTTCTACCAGGCACAGTTCATCATTACGGAACTGCTCATGACGACGATGATCGTGCATGTCCTGAACTACAGCGGGTTCACGAAACGTCAGAAGGTCTGGTATCTGCTCACTTTCGCCGACATCATGCTGTGTGCCGCCGCCGAGTTCGCGGTGCACAGCGGAAGCTACAAGCCTTCCATGGCGGTTTTCCTCACGATCATCACGGTGCTTCAGTTCTCGCTCTCCCCGATGCTCTCCGTCTGTTTCAGCGGCGCTCTGGGACTTGAGAACCAGCATAAGGTCGCCTGGATTTTCCTTGTCTTCAATCTTGTCATCGAAGGATCGCTGGCACCGTCCGGTAAGATCTTCTACTTCAACCAGGACGGTTACTTCAGGGGTGAGCTCTTCATCATTTACGAGATGTGCTACTTCCTGAGCATGGTCTATCTGGTCGTGGGTATGCTGTTGGCCGGAAAACGTTTCAGGCGCAGGGACAGCCTGACCATAGGGATGATCCTCGTCATCCTTCTGGCCGGAGTCCTCCCGATGTCGGTCTTCAAGGTCAACGTCACCTACATGGCGATAGCCATCTGCGCTTGCATCTGCTACATATACTACAACGACCTCGTACAGCAGGACATCAAGGAAGAGCTCCTTGCGAACCAGAAGAAGATATCCGACATGCAGACACACATGATCTCCGGTATGGCGAACCTCATCGAACGCCGTGACCTGGATACAGGCAGACACATCCTGCGCACCAGCGACTATGTCACGCTGCTGGCAAGGTTGTGCCGCATGCATGGAGTCTATGCCGACCGGATCGACGACCATTACATCTCGCTTCTCGGAATCCTCGCCCCCATGCATGACGTCGGCAAGATCATCGTTCCGGACAACATCCTCAAGAAGCCGGGCAAACTGACCGAGGAGGAATTCGAGGTCATGAAGACGCATGCTTCCGCAGGAGGCAGGGTCGTCAACGAGGTCCTGGACGGGGTGACCGATACCGAATACACGAAGTTCGCTTCCGACATGGCCAAATACCACCATGAGTGGTGGGACGGAACGGGTTATCCGGATGGTCTGAAAGGGGAGGAAATCCCGCTTTCCGCAAGGATGATGGCCATTGCGGACGTCCTGGATGCCCTTATCTCGGAAAGATGCTACAAGGCACCCATTCCGTTCGATGACGCCATCCTTGTCATGAAGGGTGAGTCGGGCACCCACTTCGATCCGAAGCTGATCGGCATACTGCTCGAATACAGGGAAAATTTCAGAGCAGTCCATGAATGACGGTTTATGTTGACAAACCATGGGTTTCTGTCATTATAGATTTATATCAGCTGCACTACGGAGGCTCGGTATGATCATGAATGTGTTCTCACCGCTTTGGTTTATGTGGTTCGGTCTTGACATCGTTCTGGTTGTGGTTCTTTCCCTGCTGCTGCGGAAGAAGACCGCGGACTTCAAGGCCAAGGTGATGGGGATAGTGGCCATCGCCAACTGTGCGATCTGGGTCGTGTACAAGTTCCTGCTTTCCCGGGATCCCTCCTTCGATTTCGTCTTTGTGCTGGAGCTTCCGTTCCACCTGTGCAACCTGAACCTGATGCTGCTCGTCGTGGCGATCTACACCAGAAGGACAGGGTTCCTCAATTTCTGCTTCTGTTTCGGCATAGTCGGATCCCTGCTGGCGATGATGTCCCCGGATCCCTATTTCCTGGGTATCTCCTTGCTCAACTACAACCGCGTGGGATACTGGATCTACCACCACATCCTGTTCGTCCAGAGCATCCTGATCGTGTCCTCCGGATTCTACCGCCCGAGCTACAGGGAAGTCCCCAAGAGCATTGTCATCCTGATGGTCATGTACTTCTGCATGTATCTGGTGAACATGCTCATGCGCAGGCTCACGGGACTCCCGGTCAACTACCTGTACACGTTCGGCATGCAGGGCAACACCCTCATCGAGATGCTGTACAAGCTGCTTCCTGTCTATCCGATATACCTGCTGCCCGCGTTGGTCGCCGTGACGCCGGTGCTGTTCGGCATAGTCGCCCTGGGCAGGATAGGTAAGCCGTGTCCGGATACGATCCAGAGCTGACGTCATCCGTCAGGTTTTTTTATCGTTCCCTCCTCCTTTTTAATATTTCAGTATGGAGCACTATTGTGTTAGAATCACGATAGGGTTCGGGGCCCACTGAAATGAAGCGTACGGGAAAACTGTCATTCGGCGGCATAGAGAAAAGGGTATTCCTCATCTTCCTCATCACACTGGCCATGGTGTTCGTCGTGTTCATGATCATTTCCGTTTTCACGATGAGCAAGATCACGAACTACATCGAGCAGAGCAATACCCAGCAGAAGGAAGGCATCTCGTGGATATCGTCGTCCAGCATAGAACAGGTCCTGCAGAACGACCTGGCCAGGACCTCGGAGATGGAAGCCTTCGTCACGGACAGCATATTCAACCGTATCATAGGGCTTTCCTCCTCGATGGCGGATGTCTACGAAGCCGTCTACCTCATTTCCTCGTACGGGATTTCATACGATACCTCGAACATCGACATCGAGGCCCTCAGACCCAATCCCGAAATGGAAGGGTCCCTCACTTTCCAGCTCCTGAGCAACGGGGATGCCGACCTGACGGACAAACAGACCAAGGAACTTGTTTTCGCGATCTTCTCCGGCATGGCGGAAAGCTTTTCCTATGCGATGTCCAACGACGCGGTCATCGACTCCTGTCTTGTAAGTACCCCGTCGGGAGTCACGGTGATCCTGGACAGGGATCCTGCAGGGAAATACGATGAGGACGGGAACCTCATCCCCTTCGACGGGACGAGCCGTCCGTGGTACAAGCTGGCGGCCGAAACAGGCAGACCCTGTTTCACCGAAATCGAGCGCGATTCCTTCACAGGAAGACTCGAGCTTGTCTGTGCCTGTCCTGCCTATGACCAGGACGGCAACATCATCGGTGTCGTGGGTATGGATGTGTTCCTGAGCTCGCTTTCCCGCGGCATGAGCATTGATTCGAACGACAGACGGCTGATGTTCATCGTCAATGCCGAAGGCCACATCGTCTATTCCCCCGAGGGCTATGGCATACTTGCGGAGAGGAGTGCCGACAACGTGATCGACCTGAGGGATTCCGGCTACAGCGAGTTCTCGGAATTCATCAACGTCGCGATGGCCGGAAACAGCATAGTCAGGACCGTGAGTGTGGGCGAGGACAATTTCTGCATGGCGTCGTCTCCGATCACCAGCATGGGATGGACGCTCGTGTCCGTCATGGAGAAGGAAGTGATGGATGAACCCGTCGACGGCCTGGTCAGGCTTACGGAGCAGTATTCCGACCTGACCGTCACCGTGCTCAAGGCGGACATGCTCAAGATCCAGGTCTTCGTCGTGGGCATTATGATCCTGGTATTCGTCATCGGTTCCATCGCGACGCTTTTCGTCGCCAAGCGCATCACACGTCCGATACAGCTCATGACCCAGCGCATGGCCGAGATAGAAGGGGACAACTTCGATTTCACAATGGCGCCCGAGTACTACACCCACGACGAGATCCAGGTCATGGCCAAGACCTTCTCCGACCTGTCAGCCAGGACCAGGAAGTATCTGGCGACGATTTCCGAGATCACGGCGGAGAAGGAGAGGATCAGGGCGGAGCTCGATGTCGCCGCCCACATCCAGGCCGACATGCTGCCCAAGGTCTTCCCGCCTTATCCTGAAAGGAAGGAGTTCGACCTCTACGCATCGATGACCCCGGCGAAGGAGGTCGGAGGCGATTTCTTCGACTTCTTCTTCATAGACGAGAACCGTCTGGCCCTCGTGATAGCCGATGTCTCCGGAAAGGGGGTCCCTGCTGCACTGTTCATGGTCATCGCGAAGACACTGATCAAGACCAGGGCGCAGCTGGGCGGAAGTCCGGCGAATATACTGTTCGACGTGAACAACCAGCTGTGCAACGGAAACGATTCGTCGTTCTTCGTCACCGTATGGCTCGCCATAATCGATGTCGCTACGGGAAGGGTGGTTTCGACCAACGCCGGGCACGAACATCCTGCGGTCAGGCC
>Ga0265298_10005964_pt1 | contig 15161 bp, 22 predicted proteins | sample AusTroGonzalo_MG_3_FD_193486 | JGI IMG/M metagenome (GOLD analysis project Ga0265298, IMG submission 193486) | Bovine rumen microbial communities from tropical cattle in Woodstock, Queensland, Australia - Gonzalo_01 | ecosystem: Host-associated > Mammals > Digestive system > Stomach > Rumen ... | reverse complement strand
TTCATTTACTTTGTTAATACAACTAAGCTTTTTTTCTCCAGTATGAATATCAAGGTACTCATGCTGTCCTCCAGCAAGTAATTTAGCATCGGCTTCGCCTTGCTCTTCAGAAAGCTTAACTGATGCACCAAAAGGATTATCTTTATCGACTGTTCCAGTTATCTTGCCTGTTTCTGGATCTTGTGAAAGACCCTTCATTAACTTAAGATGCTCGAGTTTATTCTCATATTTGCCTGTCGATTCATGCTTAGAATTAACAATAATATCAATTCCTTTAGGAACATCCTTAAAAGCATCTGCATTATAAACTGCCATACCTTTAATATAGTGTGTTCCATCTACAGCAATACGAACTTGGGCATATGATGAATTTTGAAGTGATAAATCTTGAACACCTGGACGAAGCTCAATAAGGCCATCTCTTTCAAGACCACCATGAGCTCCGTCACGAATATAAATTCTATCAGAACTGATTGATTCAGGTGTTCTTATACCAAGCCACGTCTTACCATTATCAATTGTATGATACTCGCCAAGTGTCTGTAGTTTGTTTTCTTCATTAACAGCTTTATTTGCCTCAGTATATGTAGTCCCAGGAGGACACAAAACCTGTAAGTATGTACTTTGGCCAGGCATTGCAATCTGTTTTACTTTAATATACTTAAGCTCATAACCTTGATCTTTAAGAGCAGCAATAGAAGTATTTAATCTAGTTCTAGTAATATTAGCTAATAATTCAGCTGATTTACCGACATCGACAAACTTCTTCTCATCAACTAACCCTTTAAGCATCTTAGTTGTATTATCAATTGCTTCTGCTTTTTCCATTGCATTTGGAGCAAGGAGATTTCTTACAGTAGACTCTTTAGTCTTATCTCCATACATCTTTTCTGCAATTGCAGTATTAGATAAACCTTTTTCTTTAAGCTTAAGGGCAGTATTAATCTCCTGTTGCTTTTTAGCTTTAAGAGATACTGACTTTCTTGCTCTGAGTTGGTCAACCGACATCTCTTCAGGTATCAATTTTCCATCTGCATCGAGTTTGAATACTTTGTCGCCTTTCTTAATTCCTAATTCAGGATTATCTTTTTCAGCAATTGTTGTTTTGTAACTATTTTTTGGCGTTAGCATCTTTGCTATTTCTTTTGGAGTATAGCCTTGCTTTTCTAATTTATTTACTTCATCACAAAACCAAGGTTCTCTATCATATTCGTTATCTCCATAATCAAAACCAACAAACCAATCTTCATGTTGATATGGATTATCTCCAGAACCCCAAGGATATCTTCCAGAACGTCTAGCAACACCATAATGGGCTAGAAATTCTTCATTTTCACTCATTGCTAGACTCCTTTCTGAATATCAAGTATTCGTTTATCAAATAGTATTATTTTTGCCATTATTGATCTAATAACTCCAGGTTCTGGAATCTCTTCAATAACTTCATTGTTTTGATAAAGTCTTAATATTATCATTATGTCTTCTGGATTCTTTTGGTATTCTAAGCAAAAGAAAGCAGCATAAATTTCAAGCTGCTCCATATGTGCTGGAGTAACACCTGTTTTTAAATCATGAATTCTTAATATATTGTTTCTAAAAGAAATAGCATCTGTTGTGCCAAATGCATTATCACTAAAATATAAAACACGCTCGGGAGACATTCTGTAACCAATAGCATCATTAACATATTCATTTAATGTTAGATGAGCTCTTGTATTTGGAAGTCTCTGATTAAGTTCTATACACTTTGCTGCAAATGCATGCAACTCAGTTCCTCTCTCAACAGCAAGATAATTATTATAAGCTTCAACTAGCTTTTCTTCTGAATAATTTATCCAGCTATATTTTGATGCACTTAGAAAGGCGTGCTTACCTACCTGGTTCCAGTGCTCGTTGAAGTTCATTTAAAACCTCCTCTTTGTTCTCGGGAAATATAAAGCGAGCGAATGATTGCTTGTTGTATTTCTCAACATAGTAATCTTGATTTGGTTGGTGTGGCTCATCCTTAGATTTTTTACACTCAAGGCATGCATACCTGCCGCTAGTATGAAATATCCAGACGTCAGGTATACCTTGAGGAGGTGGATCCACTTTTTTAATAGTAGAGCCCGGGAACATTTCCTTTAATTCTTTTATTAGGTCTCTTTGAAACTTTGATTCTCTCATAAAATATCAAGACCCCCAAAAAAGAATAAGAAAAGTATAAAAATCATATTTTATCCCTTCTCTCTATTATATGCTAAGTTTTTTTCGCGAGACAATTTTGCGAAAAATTTAGACTCGTTGAAGTCTTTTTTCTTGTTCAGTGTGTTTCTAATACCATTATCTATAGATGACTTAGATACTAAATGATAATAATATAAATTCTTATATGGAGTATTACGTCTATCAATTCTTCCAGCTGACTGTTTCATAGTTTTGTAAGAATAGTTTTGACTATAGAAAACCATAGCATCTGTTTCTATACAATTCCATGCCTCACTACCAGAAGCATATTGAACAAGATAAATCCATCTATCTCCTTGTGGAACTAACTCATGTTTATGGCCGTTCCATTCTTGGCAGAGAATATCAATATCTTTAGCGAACTCTCTAAGCATCTCAAGTTCATAATCAAAGTTGTAAAAAATAATAAGCTTGGATTTTTGTTCTAATATTTTTTCTAAAGCTATTAATCTTCGCTTATCACTATTAACAACTTTTCTCATTAGATAACACAATTGGCTTGCGTTCTCAATAGGACAATCTTCATATATGTTCCATCTATCTTTTACAACTCTATCATATTTTGTTTTATCATATCCGCAGGTAATAAACATATGATTTTGAGTTGTGCTTTTTACATAATCCATATCGATTAATATTTTAGAACGGTATAATATCAAGCGCCCAGTATTAATATATCTTTCTATTTTTGTAAAATTAGTAAACTTATTATATACACAGTGTTCTTGACAAAATTCTGTTTTATTTCTATAGAAACCATTTGCAATAAATACTGGAATATAGTCAGACCATGTATCACCAGGAGTAGCTGTTAACAAAATCCAATCATTTTGTTTTGCTATCTTAATGAACGTCTTTGACCAAGCTCCATAACCAACTACTCGTTGTTCATCAAATATAAAGAATGCATCTTTAACATCTGCATACTTCTTAATATTATTCCATGAATCAATTACTGTTCCTTCAACAAGAAGAAACCTAATCAACTCATCTTCCCATTCATGAGTATCTCTTTTACGAGCTGTTGTTATTATGTATAGTTTCTTAAATATCAATCTATCTTTCCAAGGATTTGTTTGTCCTTTACAAACCTTTTCATGGAAGTATGCTAAAGCTGTCATAGATTTGCCTGAACCGGTGTCACCACATAAGATGGCACCGGTCTTCAGCATTTCTACCGCTTTAATCTGATAGTCATCAAGAACTGGCATCAAATATCAAAAGGAGGTGTGTTTGGATCCTGGGAATCCATACCAGCAAACCTCTCATTGTATTCACGCTCAAGAGCACTCTCTTCTACAGTTGCATAAAGGCTCTTAAGATATGCAGAATATCTAACCTCTCCTGTCTCTCTATCAATGTAATCGTTTGCAGAGAACTCGAGATCGACATTCTTAATTCTAGCACCATCAAGGAACTTTACCTGATCCTTAGAAAGAAGCTTCATACCTGTAGAATCAATCTTAAAGATCTTAGGAGGGTTCTGATTATCTGTACCATCCTTGTAAGTATAACCAACTCTAATCTTAATGTAAGGAACAGAGTCATAGTCATCTCTAGCCTTAGTGCGCTTAATATTGAACTTAAGATTATCAAGCTGATTAGCAAGCTCTTCATCAATTATCAAGCAAAAGTTTCTGTCTCCTGCATTATTAAACTTTCCTGCTGCGCCCTCAAAATTTCTAAAGATCAACTGAGATCCGGCTGCGCCTCTAATAGTTACATCTGCGGGTAAATTCTTTCTTGCCATTTTTAATTCCTCCTGTAAATTTTTTATTTTTAAATAATGGCTAACAAATATAAATGTTGTATCTTTGCCCTCTTCTACACCAATGGAGTAGCATTACTCGTTATACAACTCAAGAGCCCTGCATTTTATTCGGTATTTACGAAAATGCCTTAAACGTATCCGACCTAGCTCTTGCCCCAAATAATGGTTTATGATGTAAACCACTCAAAATCCCCATATTGTGAGATTTCATCTTTAGCTTCATCAGCTAATCTTTTATAATATGAAATATCAATATTCTTTTGTGAGTTTGTATTTTTAACTATTTCTGATTCCATCCATCGATAGCCTTTGGCTCCAACAGCAGATGTATACTTATCTCCTTCTACATGTCTAAGAAGAAGTCCACCGTTGCTTCCTGAAACTACCGGAACAAATGAACCTGTCTTTCCAACGAACTTATAGTCATGTTCGTCTTCACTAAGATTCTCATTAAAATCCAAATATAAAGCTGTCTGAACTTGCTTAACTTGAGCATAATCTTCAAATATCAATGGCTCTTTCGAGAACAATGTTTTAAAAACATATGGTTCTGCAAACTGTTTTCCAGTTGCTTCCCATTCACCATCTTTAACTTTAGCAATATAAACAGCATCATTTACCAAACACATCTTCTCATATTCATGCTCAATCTCAAATGTGTATCCATATGCTTTTCCCATATTCATAACAAACTGTATAATTTCAGGAGTAGCATTAGGGATTTTGATCGAATCGGTCTTAATATGAGCAACAGTGAAACCCTTTTCTTGAACCGCAAATTTCAAATCTGTCATAAACAATATTATCAATGTTACGAGGGTCTCTAAAAGGATTTTCAAAAGATGCACTTGTTAAACCATATACTGAATTGATTGCTATCTTTAATGCTTGAGACAATGCTTTTGCTTGATCCTTATTATTTAAATATTTGCCAAGCTTTCCGTCAAACAATTTTTTGGCTTTATCATACTCTCCATGTTTAATATAAATTCTGGCTTGAACTAGGTTCATAAAATTTTCTGTGTATCTTCCAAAAAGCCATTCTGCTAATATAGAATGTGGATGCATTGATGCCACATCTAATACTACAACATTTTCGTACATTCCTGGTTCAGCATAAACTCTACCACCTTCTCCGATCTCTTCTCCACGATAAGTGGACTTGCCATGGTCAAATACATAACCTGGAAAGTATGGCTTTTTTCCTGTACAATCTTTTCCTTTAAGAAAGTCCTTGTAACAGAAATATCCAGATCCACCATCCGATGAAAGATCTCTATAGCAGAATTGGCTTTGTGGTTTCTTCTCGTTACCAAATATTATTCTAGTAGTTAAACTATTTGTTGTATCATTTACTGTTGCCATTTGCACTCCTTAACTAGCAATATCAGCAAGTATCTCTCTGGCTACAAAATCACCTTGTGTAGCATCCCATACTGCTTCAGTCGCTTCTACGTCATTAATACAGTAGTCTGCAACCGTTTCCCATAATTCTTCAGGAACTGGTTTATCCCAAGGTAACCCTAATTCTTGATGATGAATGCCTAGTTCAATCTCCCACTTTTTAAGAGATTGCTTCTTTGCGCAATAGTCATAAATATCAGTATAACTGAGATTATACGCTTCACCAAAGAATGCATTGCTCTTACTTCCTTTTGCAACTACTATTATTCTTTGAGATAGATCAAATAGTTGTTCATTAGAATATCCAAGAAGCGCTGCATATATAATATGATTGTCATATCTTCTACAGTTAAAACCGACTAAGTTATAGGACAACATGTTCTGAATATCAATTGGCTTAGGATTTATTAACTTAACTGGTGACTTGCCTTTTTCTTTATAAACTACTACGAATAAATTCGGAAACACTTCCACATCATAAAAAACAATCGGTGCATCTAATTGTTTTACCTCTTTGTTTTCTGACTTAAACTTCATTTCATCTACTTTCTTGCAACAATTAGCTGACTGATTAGTGCTATTGATCGCAAAATTATAAATATCATAATACATATCTGAAATATCATATTCCATTCCGGATTCATAACATTCCTTTAATATATCATACATGAAGTTTATATTTTGTGTTGTACTTCCGAATTCTTTCTTAAGACATCGTAATAGTAACTTTCTAAGACCTACTTCTGTTTTAATAGCCCTATCTGTTATCATAGACTTCTTCTCCTCTTTTAGAGGAAGTCCAGAATTGATAGTTTTAATAGGAATATCATTACAATACGATAACCTTCTTCTCATTGATGAATTTCCAGTACACGTCTTAATTTCAATTCCCTCAGAATATAAAGTGCTAAGCTTTGATACATCTCCAGAATATCTATAAACCAGATGAACTCCTTCTCCACCTTTAGAGAATTCTCCATAAGTCGGAGGAAACTTAGATGCTGCTTCAAGATTCTTTTGCTTATCTTTATTTCCTTTCTCATCTTTCAAATCAAAGTCAATAAAGATAATATCCTCAGGAAGTTTCACATAGTGAACTTTTGTTGTATCAATGCTCTTTAGCTTTGTTTTTACATTATTCCACTTAAACTGAGGAACTTCCTTTTGAGTATCTCTATCTACAGCATATTGTGCAAAGCAATCTTTAAATTCCTTATCAAACAGAGATTCAGTCTTATCAAATATCAATACATTATTCTTTTCTTCCTCTATCTGTTCTACTTCTTTTGTTGCAAGTTTAAATCTATCAATTTTAAAACCAACATAACAACTTCTATAATGCTTATTATTAAATACTAATTGTTCTTTATACTCTTCAAAATAGTTCTTTAGTTCATCTCTAAATTTAAACTTAGCCATTCTATGTTGTAATGCTGATTCATCACAAAATTGAATATAAAGTTCATATGCTTGCTTTAATGTTATAAAAGGCTCAGAACTAAATATATTAAAATTATCCTCAACAAAGTTAAAGAAATAGTCAGTACGAAACATCATGTCAAGTGGAACATAATTGTCATAATAATATATACCAAGATTTTTGTACACATGAAGACAATGATAAGCGATTGCTCCTAATTCAAATTCTATATTTCTCATTAGTTCATTATACTTCTTACCATTAATCTTATTCCCTGTTGGACGAATATCAATTAGTCTTCTTGCTATTCCACTATAGGCATCAGTTATCATTACTGGTTTGTTCGATGCCATGAACATAAAACAATTGCTTTTAAATTCATACTTAGATTTAAACTTTGCATTAATCTGAATACTCTCATGGGATACAATAGAATTTAAAATAGTATTATTTTCAATTCTACTTAAGTCGCCATCCATTTGTAAACCAACTAATGGCGCTCCTTCAAACTGTTCAGTAGAAAATTGGTCAGCCTTTGTTGTTAAACTTGAAATATCAACAGTCCTTTTATAAGGGCCAAATAGCATTTCAATTATTTTAAGTATAGTTCCTTTGCCACAACCTGGCGGACCAAAGAACACTTCAAACTTTTGAATATCAATACTATCTCCAGCAATTATGCTTCCTATTGCCCATTCAAATTTTTGTCTTTCTTCATCGTCGTAGAGTTTCGATACTAATTCTAAGTAATTATCAATCGGCCCTTCTTCTAAAACGTATCTAAGTTTTGTCGATGCATAATCATCTCTTTTAGGAATATCATTCGCGAAGAATATTTTTTGATTTAAAACTCCTTTAGAATCTGGCATCTTTCCACAATATGTGTTAAACTCCATCCATTTTCCTGAACTAAAGTCTTTCATAGTTTTAAGAGAAATCGGTTGTTGTGACTTTAGCTCATCTCTCTTTTTATATATCTCGTTGTCAACTATTCTAGGGACGTCCATAATATCAGTAGACCACAGACCAGCTTCTTCATCCCATACAGCATAAAAAGAATGGCCTTTAAATAGAATATCTTTTACTCTTCCATTTATGAAATCGGGATATATCTCGAGAGACCCATTTTTTAGAGGTTTAACTTTTATTTCAAAGAAATCCACATTAAAAATGCTCCTTTCAAGTATTTTTACTTAACTATAACGTTTTACCGTTTTACCACTCATTTTCTATTCCTTTATATAAAAATATAGTTTTTCTATACAAAATTAAAAAATTTATGGTAAAACGTTACAGTTGGGTCTAAAAAAGCCCCGAAATGCCCTAAAATAGGGCGTTTGCGGGTTTTTTACAACGTTTTTAAAAGTGGTAAAAAAACGTTACAAAAACGTTACAGTAGCCCAAAAACGTTACAATTTCTAGTAATTTTCCCTAAACCACTCCTGCATTTGGTACCACATTTCCAAATTTCTTTGGTCAACTCCGTTACAATTTAACGGAAAAATGGTACCTTTTCCATCTGGTCCGTACTGTCTAGACATCCAAATATCAATAATTTGTTCCTCATCATCGATAACCCAGTCGAGTCCTAGCCTATCATCAGTGAAGTTAGTCATACCCAAATTATCAATCATAATAAAGAACCACTTGCTGGCATGGAGTGCTCCATCATACATAATATCGTCATCAATCCTAACAGCAAATGCAACAAGCACCTCCAACACACTGACCGGTTCCTCAAAAATCTGAGGAAATTCCGGATCAGTGAAGTTGTTCGAATACTGTGCTCGAAGCTCAAAACCATCATCTAAACGATTATCATCATGCCCAACAATTGGATCTGTTAATTTAAAATCTATTGAATATAAATAGGACAACATAGAGATATACCTGCATGTTTCAGGTTCCTTGAAACCTAAAATTCCAAGCAACCACCTGAAATATCTATCATTCAGGTTGAGCTCATAATAGTCCTCCATACAGTATTTACTCCTCTTCATCTTCTCCTAAAGCAGACGAGTAAGAACGAGGTGACCTGACAACCTCATAATCTATTTGAAGTTTATTGTTCCTTACAAATATCCTTCCTAAAGACCTATCCTCTACAAACTTCTTTACATTATCCTTACCAATCGCGAGTTCTATTTCGGTGGAAGACATTGTTGTAAATTCGTTCTGTCTAACCTTTTCTGCAAAGATGTTATCTGTAAAGAATATCAATGTAACTTTATCCCAACAATCTGCATGAGCTTCATCTGTGAAGTCCTCATTATACTGCTTGTCAGTGATAGGATATGGAGGTTTAGAAATATCAAGGTTATTTAAAAACTCTTCAATTGACTTAGAGTTCTGCTCTGCCTGATAATCCTCTTCATCCTCAGCATTAATATCAGGTTCTGCCTCATCCCATACATTATGCTTCTCAACTTTACCTACTTCAAATGGTAGGTCATCATCTGGAGCTTCATCTGGTTCCTTTATTTCTTCCTCTTTCTTATAACCATTCTCTACAGCTATGTCTTTAGCAATATCAACAGCTGTAAAGTGAGGAATAGCATTAATTATGTTACTCTTTTTTGCCTCATTTTCCATAATTTTCTGTCTCTGGTTACCTCTGATTTCATCAAGTGTCTTTTGGACTTCCTCAGAAATCTTCTTATCAATCTTTTTCTGTTCAATAAAGTGACATCCAAAATATCCACCGATTGCTCCTACGACTAAACCGCCAATTCCTGCAATAATTATTTTATTCATAGAATATCACCCCTTTGCATAAAGTGCACATGTCTCAGGTGTAAGAAGTCTACAATTGAAGTGAAGCATTACATCATTAATCTGACCTGCTCTAAATAATTTATGCTGTGTGTCATTGTACTCAAACAGACCAAATAAGACATGCTGATCATTCGGCATATTGTCTTCAGTATAACAGTTCAATACCCATCCGTACGTACGACCTGCAGCACGCTCTGCAAGCAATGACTTCATATCAAGACCAAGATACTGATAAATATCATCAAGGAACACAATACCATCATCTCTAAGTCTGCTATCAAACATCTCTTGTGCTGAACAAAGAAGTCTGAAGTTGTAGTAAGGAGAGTTAGAATATCTGTTGAACTTTACCGTGTCTTCATTAAAGTAATAATGGAAAATATCATCAACCTTTGTTACCTTAATTTCTTTAGCAACCTCCGATTTAGGTGCTTTTTCCTTATACTTACCCTTCTCAATGAGCTCCTGCTTCTTCTTAAGAGCTCCATTATTCATGTAATAGAGATCCTTTTCCTCGCCCTGATCCTCAATAACATTATCACGATACTGCTCAAACATCTTGGAAACACCTGCAAATGCTGTCTCAGCCATTACAAGTCTTCCGTTGATGATCTTGAATGATGCAAGAGCGGCCGTACCGGAAGCAAGAGTAAGGCCAATACATGGAGCCCAAGTTCTTGCAACTTCAAACCAATATCTTCCATACTCTCTAGTAACCAGTCGCCTATACTCTCTATTTTCGTCACTAGATTCTCCATCATCTCGTCCTGGATGCTCGTTATGGAGAATATCAAGCGCCTCTTTGTGTCTATCATTGATTGCCTCCATTTTCTTTGTTGCAATACATCCGAAAACTGTTGCTCCAATACCAGATGCAATGCTGGTTCCAAGCAATAATTCAGGACTATGCTTAATAGTCCAATCCTTTACTACAATTGCTGTAGCTTTAATTCCTGTTAACATCATTTTCTCCCTTCAAGTTTTGTCTTTCTTTAATCCAAGACATTAATTTTTCTACAAATTCTTTTTCACAAATATCAAACATTTTATTATACTCATCATAACACTTGTCACATAAATCACAATATCCACTTGCAAGCTTTGATGATGTAGAATATTCGTGAATTTCATGGAAACCTTCCGGATTTCTGCCTAGTCCAATAGCTCCACAAATATCACATGTTGTTATTTTTGCCATATCAGTGCTCCAATACTATAGGATTAGGGAGCTCTAACAAATATCCACCACGTACTTGCCGTACATACGCATTTGTCAAATCTGACCAACCGAACTTTGCATCCTGAGCTGTCATCATTATCTTTGCTCCCGTCTGTTCTTCTACCAACTCATATAGTTTGATTATCTGAATATCATTATAAGTATTAATATAATCGCGCATATTGAAAAGAACGTTCTCCGCGTCCACGCGTTCCGTAAAAACCAGGTTATTATACCGTGGGCTATCCTCAGGTCGATATATATCAACCCTATCACGATCGCGAGAACGAGAAATACTATCGCGAGAATAACTAGAGTAATCACGAACAATACCTCCTGATCTTAATCCGCCTGTACGAGATGCACGTGTGTCTCCCCAAAGCAACATTGAGAATCCATCCCTGATACTGTTAAATATCATCTCCTTAAATGCCGGAATGACTACATCATACAAGATTGTTTGACCAACCGTCTGAATATCACCATTATTTAAGAATGTTTCCGTGAACCTCTGTCCAGGTGTCTTTCGTTTTGCTATAACTTGACCTTGAATAGTTGCTTGCAGTTTGGGTCTTGTCTCTTCCTCCTTTTGTTGAGCAAGAGACGACTTTGCTGCATAACTATTGTTATATGTTGTGAGACCTCTTTCAGGACCCATCATAGGAACTTCAGCCATTTGTTCCCTCCATCATCTTTTTATAAATATCATCAACAGAGTTTTCAATCTTAACCTGATGCTCTGCCATGATTTTAGCGACCTCCGAGTTGAATCCCACCGCTTTCGCATACTCGTCGATCAATTCTTCGTACTTACGGTTCTCATTAGGATGCATGATACCATGTACCATCTTATAAATTCCATAATTACATGCAATATCAACACCAGTTACTCCAATTCCTGTAATGATTTTTTCAGGAATTGTCTGAGGATTGATTGCTTTGGTTATCGCTTTATCCACCACATAATCGACACCAATTGACAATGCTGTTGAAATTCCTAACTCAATACCATTTAATGTCTTTTCTGTCATTACCCATGCTCCTTTCAATTTGCGTCAGGTAAAAAATATAGGATGCGATTTGCATCCCATATTTTGGTTCAAGCCTCCGTATCAAACGGAGCTTCTGTTGACTCTTCCAAAAGTGGAGTCTCTTCAGCTGTTTCATCCTTCTTGCTGACAAACTTGTCAAACAAGACCTTACCAGCCCAACCGAGACCAGTACCAGTGACGACACAGACTGCCGCCGGTCCAGGGTTATTCTCGCACCAATTGATGCCCTTACCCAGAACCTTAAGCGGACCCTTCCATGTCTCACGCTTAGCCTGTCTCTCAGCCTTCTTAGCTGCCTTTTCAGCCTTGATTGCCGTTACCTTATCGTCAGCCTTCTGAACTTCAGAAACTGCTGCCTTTGCCTCGATCTCTTCCTTCTTTGTGTTAGTCATATCAACTACCTCCTGTATTTAATTTGTTGGCTTGTTGCCATTATAGTATAATATTAATTTGCGAAGTACTTATCGTTAAGTTCTTCAATTGCTCTTAATGAATAGACATACTCATCTATTTCGTCTTGAGTTGCTCCCTTTTTAGCTAATTCTGACTTAATTTCTTCAATACGCTTTTCAAATGCCAGCTTTCTTAATGTTTCATAGTCATAAAATTCCATAAATATCACCTTTTTAATTTACCTTAGTATGCGGACTCTTACTAAATGATACATAAACCATCACAATTCCTTCATCATTAGGACCCCTTTCAAGATGTTCCTGTGTTGAATATGTGATCTTTCCATCATAATAATACTGCCAGCCAATATCCCAACCAATTTCAGCTATAGGAATATCAACATTAGGTATTAACTCATGAAACATGTTCATTGAGCAATAATCCTGATCTAACATAAGACTATTTGCCTCTAAAAGACCCTTCTCGAAGTCAATTAGACGACAATCATACTCAATACCTGTATCTGTCTCTTTAAAATGCAGAATATCACCCAGATGATCACGTATATACTTCGGCTTTTCACCCTCTTCAAGCTTTGGACGTTTTTCAATTATCTTCTGAAGTTTCTTCTGTTCTTCAGGATCTTGAGGCAAATATTTGAGAGTTTCCTGTCTATAATCATCAAATACTGCTCTAGTTGTATCTAACTGTTCCTTAGATATCAATAGTGCTGCTGTTAATGCTGCTGCTTTCTTAGCTGATACAACATTTGACAGAACGATTGATCCACAAGTACCAACTCCTACTATTCCTGCCCAAATATACTCAGGCCATATGAGCTTAACCTTTTCTTTTGTAGTTAAGTTCTCTCCTTCATGCTCTCTAAGAATATCAACAGCATTCTTGGTTGCAATAGATGAGGTTATAGCAGTACCTACAACACCTCCAACGCCAAGTATGCCAAATATCAAATTAGCATGCCTGTTACAAAACGACTTAAATGCAGGCCAAAGTCCATTAACCATTATTTGGTGCCTCCTTATCATGTCCATGCTCAAGCGTATCTACAACATCTTGGAAATATCCATGAAATACAGGATACACCGTCTCTGCAGTATAGAGAGCCACCCCTGCTGACCCGACACCTACAATTGCTCCAAACAGCTTAAGTTGACCTCTAGTGATACCATCTGGAAATACTTTAGATATCAATGCGGTTGCACCCCATCCTGCAATTGACCCAAGTAGCACAGACGTACCTGCAGTCAAAACAAGCGAGCTTACTAAAGCAATCTCATCTTTTGTTTCTTTTTTCATGCTTTTGCTCCTTTCAAAAATAAATATGAGAACTATTATGTTCTCTATTATAGGCTATGTTTTGTTTGCGAGAAATCTCTCAAAATTATCATGACACTTACCACAAAGATGAAAAGTTCTATCTTCAACATCTGTAAAAAGACTTTTCTGTTTTAATTTTATATAATTTCCTTCTATTGTTTTTCCACATCTATCACATACTACTCGTATCATTCCGCACCGCCTTTCTCATCTTTATACGAAACAACTTCCTATTTCTGTGTTTCCAATAATGCCACGCTTTACGATTATTCTTTACCCAACAAGCGTATTTCCTATCAAACTTATCTTCAAAAGTCATTTTCTTGTGGATATTAGATTTCATTTCGCACCTTCTTTCATAAGCCAACCGATACTTATTGACCATACGGCAAAATTGATGAACAGATAGGTTTCGCCAAAAGAATGTGATACACAACTTCCGAAACTCCATATACCCTCAACCTGAGTAGTTACCTTAATACCAAAACCATAATCAGTAGTTTCGTTCATTCCGCTCCGCCTCCCGCATTGCCTTTATTGTCATAGCCTTTAATATCTTCTTGTTCGTAGCCGCCTAAACAACCTTGAAAGAAACTTGCTCTTGGTGATTTCATTTCTTCTTTATATTTCTCGCAAGTATCTTTATGCTTGCAATCATCGCACCACCTTATCATTCCGCACCGCCTCTCATATCCGCACCGCAGTTGGGGCAAAAATTCCTATCATCACCGTTTTTAACAAAATGCTTACATTTATTGCATTTCCATAATATATCCCCGTATCCGTTTATAACCTTTATCCAATTCCTCCACTCTCCTTTTTGTCTTTCTTCAAGAGCCTTTATAGCAAGATCATAGGCTTCTTTCTGTTTCAAGTATTCAACTTCCTTGCGTATCCACTCACCTTTTGATCTTTCGTTATCGAGAATATCAACAAGTGATTTGACTTCATTATCTAAAATGCCTTTTATCTTGTTGTGATGTTCAAGTGGTACGGCTTCAACTGTCGGGGCATTGTCGATTTCGTCATACACCCCTTCTGGTATAAAATCATCAAACTTTTCTTTTAATGCCTTTTTCAAAGCACTACGGCTAATTAAATCATTGTTCATTCTGCACCGCCTGTTTAGCTTCAAAAAATTTCTTAAGATCAAACCATTCGTCTTTAAGAATGTTACCTATAGTATGAATTGTGGTACCCCATCCTTCAGACTTTACTCTAACGTACTTTCCCTTGAGATCTTCCCACCTTTCAACGCCGACTACGTTCATAATTCTCATCATAGCCTCGAGACCATCGCCACAGGCATCAAAGTTATCGGCTCCTAAATATCCATGCCCGATAGCATAACCTCCGATTGATACTCCCCATCCTCCTCCGTCAAGAGTGACGTAGAAAGTGAGACATCCGTGATCTTTCATCGATATAGTTACGTCTGTTATTTTTGCGTTTAAGATTTTTTCCATATTCTTACCTCACTCAATTGTCAAAATATCATCAGGCTTAATCTTAGGTTTAGGAAGAATAGTCCAGAACTTTACCCCATGTACGAGATATACATGG
>Ga0265298_10005963_pt1 | contig 15163 bp, 9 predicted proteins | sample AusTroGonzalo_MG_3_FD_193486 | JGI IMG/M metagenome (GOLD analysis project Ga0265298, IMG submission 193486) | Bovine rumen microbial communities from tropical cattle in Woodstock, Queensland, Australia - Gonzalo_01 | ecosystem: Host-associated > Mammals > Digestive system > Stomach > Rumen ... | reverse complement strand
GCTTTGCAAATGGGGGGGGGTAGATATTAAAAAGCGTTTTAGAATAGTGCTTTCCACGATGAAGCAAAGACCCAGCGGTTTTGCATAAAGTGTGTGCCGAAGGTGTGCAAATAGTCTATGGAGAGGCCGACGGTTTGGTTGTGGCTCTGTAGCATGTCGATGATAATGCCTGCACCGCCTTCTGGACGCAGCTGTGCTTTGATGTCGAGCAGTCTTTCGCCCATTTGTCCATCGGCAACCCGGTGGAATGTGATGCCCTCGTTGTAGCGCACTCCCCATTGTGTCCGCACGCCGAAGCGCACGTCTCTTGTCAGTGGCACGGCCCAGCCCGCAGCTATGTCTCCGTGGTAGATGTGCAGCTGTTCGCCCCAGGCGATGGTGGGATTGGGCATTTCCAGTTTCGCCTGCGACAGGGTGTAACGGCCCATGGCGGAGAGGAAGAGATTGTCCGTGAGGAACCATTCCGCCTCAAACCCAGCCGTGACGGATGCGCTGGTGCGCAGTGTGACCCCCGCCATGTCGAATCCTGGTGCCGCTTCTGCGAAGTCTGCGACATCTATCGAACGGGCGTTTGTCTCTGTGCCGGAAATCAGCCGGAAACCCGAGGGGTAATAGTCCCAGGCATATAGTTGCTTCAGCTCCGAGTTGGTGGGCATCATGCGCCGGACACCTTTGCGGCCGATGATGCGGTCTGTTAGGAAATATGCCACATGTGTGCTGACCACCCCGATGCCTGCCCCCATGAAAATGTCGTTCATCCAGTGTGCGTTGTGCCTGATGCGCAGCATTTGCGTGCCGGTGGCGGCTGTGTAGCCTCCGATGGTAATCCAGGGGCTGATGTGGCCATATTCACGACTAAGCACCGTAGCACCCATGAAGGCGAGCGATGCGTGCATGGAGGGGAAGCTGTTGGAGCCGGAGCCGTCCGGGCGTTCCTCTGTCACGCTCCACTTCAGTGTCTGCGAAAGCCCGACGGTCAGTCCGAGGGCGATTCCGTTAGCAGTCACCATGCGGCGGGTTGTGCTGCGTGGCTTCACGCCGCAGGCCTTCATCACCCATGTGGCAGCCAGAGGCGAGAGGGCAAGCCCATAGTCTGCCCAGCGGTGGTTGCTTTCGCGGAAAGGGCCTGGCAGCCGGTTGAATTTGCGATGGGTGAAGGTCTGGATGATGCCGCGCACGGGCATGAGGATGCCATCGCGGTTGAAGCGCATCTCCTGACGAATGAGGCTGTCTTCGACGATGGATTGCTGCATGTGGTAAAGCAAGGAGTCTTGGCTCTTGCTCTGAACGGTGGCGCAAAGTAGCAGAAGTGACAGGAAGAGTTTCTTCATAGGGGGGATTGTGCAACGTGGCGTGTCTCGTTGGTCAATTAGGCGTGTCTCGTTGGTCAATTAGGCGTGCCTCGTTGACTAACTAGGCGTGTTATGTTGGTCAACTTAACGTGTGAAGTCGGCCAACTTCACGTGGGAAGTTAACCGACTTGACAGGGGAAGTGTACAGACTTGGTACGCGGGCATCAGCAGAGATACTGCTTTGAGATGCTCTCGTTGTTCTCCACGAACTGAATCGTCTGTGCCAGAAGCGGAGCGATGGACAGTTGTCGCACCTTGCTGCATCCTCCTGAGTAGGGGATGCTGTCTGTGAATACCATTTCCTCTATGGCGGAGGCTTCGACACGTTCGCTGGCGGGGCCGCTCATGATGCCGTGGCTGGCAAAGGCGCGTACGCTGCGGGCTCCGTTCTGTTTCATCAGGTCGGCAGCCTTGGTTATGGTGCCGGCGGTATCGACCATGTCGTCAATCAGGATGACATCTGCGTCTGTCACGTCGCCGATGATGTCCATTGTTGCCACCTCGTTGGCTTTCTTGCGAGTCTTGTTGCAGAGCACCAGAGGGCAGTTCAGGAATTTGCTGTATTTGCTTGCACGCTTTGAGCCGCCCACGTCGGGTGTCGCAATGACCGGGTTTTCTAGGTTGAGACTCTGTATGTATGGCAGTATGACGCTGGAAGCGAAGAGGTGGTCAACGGGTACGTTGAAGAAGCCCTGCTCCTGGTCGGCGTGCAAGTCCATTGTGATGAGGCGTGTGATGCCTGCCACCCCGAGCATATCGGCCACAAGCTTTGCGGCGATGCTAACACGAGGCTTGCTCTTCCTGTCCTGGCGTGCCCAGCCAAAGTAGGGGACGACGGCGTTGATGGTGCGTGCCGAGGCACGCTTGGCGGCGTCAATCATCAGGAGCAGCTCCATCAGGTTGTCGGCATTAGGGAAGGTGCTTTGTACCAGAAAAACATCCCTGCCTCGGATGGACTCTTCGAAGCAGACTTCAAACTCGCCGTCGGAGAACTTTGTGATAGAGAGGTTGCCCAGCTCGCAGCCCAGCTGCTGGCATATCTTCTCTGCCAGATAACGTGACTTGGTGCCCGAAAACACCTTGAATGACTTTGTCTCTTCCATTGTTTTTATATCTGATTGTTCTGAATTCTCTGAAAACTCTGATGATTCCGGTTGTTAGGCTGAGGCAGCTTTCCTGAGCTTGCGGAAGTGTGCGATGAGTTCCTTATAGTCGCGCTGTGAGTGGACATCGAAGTGGTTCCAGAGGTCGCCTCTGATGGCAACGCCTCCGAATCCCCATTCGCGCACCTGGTCGATGTTGCCAAGCGAGATGCCGCCTTCGGCTATGACGTTGCGGTCGATGATGCCCTGCCGTGCAGCGCCCCGAAGCTCGTCGGGGGTGAAGGAGGCTTTGTTCCAGTCCTCGGAGATGCTGTCGAAGATGTTACGTAGCAACACATACTGGCACTGCGGCTTCTGCTCGGTGACGCTTTGCAGGTCGTAGCAGGTGCGGGTGATGGGACCGCTGTATGAGGCGGGGGCCTGCGGGTGGCGTTTGCTGAGGTGGATGCCCATGAGGCCGAACTCCTCGCGCAGGTAGAAGTGGTCGTGCACTACGATTTTGCTGCGGAACTGCTCTGGCATGAGGCTCAGCAGTCGCTCACAATATACGGGTTCTGAATCAGGTTTGCGAAAATGGAGGATGTCCAGCCCTTCCTCAAAAAGAGTGGTCAGAATCTTGTCTTCTTCCACGAAGAATTCAGGGCAGGTAAGCAGAATAAGTTTCATTCCGTTTCTCTGTGTCGTTTTCTGGGTGCAAAGGTACAAAAAAAAGTGAAAAGTGAAAAGTGAAGAGTGAAAAAAATGTTGCCGCTGTGCAGTTCCCCAATAATTTTTCTCTTTTCACTTTTCTCTTTTCACTTAATTATGTATCTTTGCAAGCAGAACAATGTATTAAGCTTAATAAAGGTATGAAGAAGACAAGGCTATTCGCCACTTTGTTTCTCGTTTTTGTGGCGATTCAGGTTAACGCACAGAAGAAGTACTCCAACCCCGTCTATGGCTCGGATTTCCCAGACCCGACCGTGCAGCGCGCGCTCGACGGCACGTTCTACTCGTATGCCACAGGCTGCAAGTGCAAGAAGAGCACTGACTTAGTCAACTGGACTAACGTCTCCGGCGTGATTTCCCGTCCCACGTGGAACGACAGCATCCATGCTGACGGCACGAGGGACAATTATAGCCTTTGGGCGGCTGACGTCAACTATGTCGATGGCAAGTACGTATGCTACTATGCCTCGGCACTCTGGGGTAACGGTTCCCGCACGGGTATCGGTGTTGCCGTGGGCGACACGCCTACCAAGTTCACCGACAAGGGCAAACTCTTCCGCAGCACAGAGATTGGCGTGAAGAACAGCATCGACCCTTGTTATGTGGAGGAGTTCGACAAGAAGTACATCATCTGGGGCAGCTTCAACGACATCTGTATGGCAGAGCTTACGGATGATGCTCTTGCCGTTAAAAACTTCTCTCCCATTAACAACCCCCAGCCGGACGGCTCTTGGAAGCGCCATACAGGTGTGACGAAGCTGGCAGGCGGCGCATTCGAGGGAGCCATGATTTATAAGCGCGGCAAGTACTACTACCTCTTCTGCAGCGTCGGCTCCTGCTGTGAGGGCGAGAACAGCACCTATCGCACGGTCGTAGGGCGTTCCACGAAGCTCACTGGCCCATACGTCAACAAGCAGGGCGGACAGATGGTAAGCGACAACTACACGACCATCATTTCGGGCAACGACCGCTGGAAAGGCCCTGGCCACAACAGTGAGATTATCACCGACGATGAGGGGCAGACCTGGCTCCTCTATCATAGTTACGACATGAACAACAACTGCAACGGGCGTCTCATGCTCCTCGACAAGATAACGTGGGACAGGAGCGACTGGCCAGTCATCAACGACGGACACCCCAGCAGCGGTGAAATGGATGCACCCGTCTTCTACACAGGCAACAAAGCCAACGTGACCTACAAAGTCGTCAATCCCGATCTGATGAAGAGCGGATGGAAAGGCTGGGATGTCACCGCCAGCGAGGATTGCGACAACGCAAGCGGCAAGGGTACAGCCTTCATGCCTTTCGGCTATGCTAAGTTCGGCGGCACGTTCGACATCTCGCAGACCGTAACCACCAGCGTGCAGGACGGACTCTACGAGATGAAAGTGAACGGCTTCGACACGGAACACAGCGTCGAGTACTACGTCGGGAAGGTGGCAACGCCTGTCCTCTGCCCTGCAGACAACAACACGACCGCCCCCACCTCCGATGCTGTCGTTTCCAATAACTTCCTCAACGGCAAGTTCGTGCAGAGCGTCTATGGTCTCGTCATTGGCGGCAAACTGACCTTCGGTATGCGCACCAAGCAGCCACTTTCTTCCACCGAGCGTTTTTGCGTGGGCAACGTCAACATCATCTATCGCGACAAGCTCGCCAATGCCGATTCTACAGCTTTAGCTTCCGTGCTGAACAGCTATTATGCAATGGCAGACAGTTTTGCCAATGGCAGTGAGCCTTATTACAGCGGCTTCGACAGGACAATGGCCTTCTACAGGGAGACGGCCGAAGGTACGGAAGATGCCCAGACCCGCTACCAGCAGTTGCTGAAGATTAACCGTACCATCGACAGCATCCAAACCAGCATTGGTGCCTATGCCAGTCTTGTCGAGGAGGTTAAGGTGTTGCAGGATAAGCTTGCCATTGCCGAAGTTGGTGGATATAGCACCCAGGAGGCAAAGGACGCTCTGGCTGAAGGTCAGCAGGTGCTTGCCGACCGCAGTCTCAAGGACAGGGATTTGAATGCCCTCATCACACGTCTGCAGACAGCAGGCCGCAACATGATGTACGCCTACCAGACGGGCGACGGCACCAAGGATAACCCCTACGTCATTCTCCGTTCGGAGCAGCTCGACCACATGCACGATGTCCTCAAACAGGACGAGATGGTCTATTTCGTGCTTGAAGCGGATGTGGATATGGAGGGCTATGACTGGAAGCAGCTCAACACCAGCGAGAACAGCTACCGCTATTGGATAAACTTCGACGGCAAGGGACACATCATCCGCAACCTCACGCCCAACGGCGCAAAGTACTATCCCAGTTTCTTTGGCACCATGTGCGGAGAGATTCGCAACACAGGCTTTGTGGATGCAAAGGTGGATGCGGCAGCCTCCGGTGCAGCCATAATCGGCGGCACGCTCGGCCACAGCACCTTCAAAGATGCTGAAGGCAACCTCCTGCCAGTCATCATCGAGAACTGCTACATGACTGGCACCATCACCAGCAAGGGCTATGTGGGGGCAATTGGCGGCACGCTTGGCAATTCTCCCATCACCATCCGTAACTGCTATAGTGCTGTTTCCATCACAGGCAATGGCTCGTCTGCCAACTATTCGGGCGGCCTTGTGGGTCGCGTCCGCACAGACCTTACCATCGAGAACTGCTATGCAGCCGCTCCTGTCGTTTCGCCTATCGCAGGCGGCATTGTGGCAGGTGGCCAGAACTCCTCGACACCTGGCTGCATCTACAGCAATGTCATTGCATGGAACCCCAGCGTAGATGGCACAACAGTGTCTCCCTTCGGCATCACAACCGAACTGGATGTTCTCTCCCACACCTATACCTTCGCAGACATGTTGCTGAACGGGGAGCCTGTTGGCGACGGCAAGAGCCATACGGAGCTTTGCGAAATCGTAGGCAAATGGGGCGCTCCTTGGTACAAGGACCCGACGGCAGGCAACGGCTATCCCATCCTGCAGTGGCAGTTCGAGCGCGGTGACTTCCGCGAGCTGTGCGGCTTTAGCATCGACGATGACCCGACGGGAATAGCTTCTCCTAAATCCTTCTCTGAAGGGAAGAACTTTAATTCACCCCTCCTTTTGGATGGGATGGGCGAGGCTTTCAACCTCTCTGGCCAGCGTCTGCAGAAGTTGCAGAAGGGCATTAACATTGTCGGAGGCAGGAAAATCGTTGTCAAATAAAAAAAGGAGGAAACATTATGAGACACCAGATTCTTTTTCTAATCCTGCTCTGCACCACATACGCCTGGGCACAGCAGCAAAATGTCAGCGGCATCGTCAAGGGTCCCGACGGTGGCATTGCCAATGTGTCTGTCCGCGAGATTGATTCGAACCGCCGTTTCTTCAATCACACAAGGACAGACGGGAACGGACTCTTCTCCTTCCATGTGCGCGACGCACAGCATTCCCTGCAATTCTATGCCCCGGGCTATCGTACCATTTCGCATAAGATGCTTGGCGAGAAGAAGTTCAACGTCACAATGGAGAAGTGCCGCACTTCGCCGTATGTCGCTACTGCCAAGGTCATTCTCAGGAGCGACAGGCTGTTCAACGGCCATTATCTCGGAAATGTCGTGAATCAGCCGGCTTGGATAGAGAAGATGTGCGACACGCTCTATTCTATCATCCTTCCTATCCAGATGGAGCGGCTTGTGGATGAATATCCGGCAGGCCGGCAGCTTATCATCCTCGACGAGTATGGCCGGCAGGTGACGCAGTGCGAGAATGTGATTGACGTCTATCCCCTCAGTGAAGACCCGGACAAGCTGGACACATACTGTGTGTCGCAGTCCTATACAGGCACCGACCGCATCCCCGGCGGCGCGGACGACGAGACAAAGCTCTATGCCTATCCTCACTTCCAAATCTCCCGCGCCCAGCTCGAGCAGTTCTGTGAAAAGCCCGAACTGCTTGGCCGCCTTGCCGTCGATACCTATCGCGCCAACAACTACTGGAACTTCTTCCCGACACCCAAGACCATCGGGCTCATCAAAAAGGCTTTGGCAAAGTAATACGGACTCCCTCAAAGGTGAAAACTGTGAAATATGAAAAGGAAACTGTTTTCTGCTATTTTGCTCTTCTGCTGTGCTTCCCTCTGCCGTGCGGAGGATGAGAAGACCTTCTTCCTCATCTCCAACACCCACCTCGACACGCAATGGAACTGGGATGCCAAGACCACCATCACGCAATATGTGAAGAATACGTTGGTCGATAACATGGCGCTCATGGCGAAGTACCCTGACTTCCGCCTTAACTATGAGGGTGCCATCAAGTACATGTGGATGAAGGAGTACTACCCGACGGAGTTCGAGCAGATGAAGCAGTATGTCCAGAATGGGCAATGGCACGTCAGCGGCATGTCTATTGACGCTTGCGATGTGATGATGTCCTCGGCCGAGAGCATTCTGCACAGTATGCTCTATGCCAACCGCTTCTACAAGAAGGAGTTCGGCGTGCGCGGCGGCTACGATGTCATGCTGCCGGACTGCTTCGGCTTCTCCTATGCTCTGCCCTCACTCATGCGTCATGCCGGGCAGAAAGGCTTCCATAGCCAGAAACTCAGCTGGGGTTCGTCGGCTTACGACAAGCTGCCGCACTTCGGCGTCTGGCAAGGTGTGGATGGCAGCAAGGTCTATGCTCTCCACAAACCAGGAGCATACGATACTCACGAGGATTGGAACAAAGACCTCACCAATGATGCTAACATACTAAGTAAGATAAACACCAACATATCTGAAAGTGGTCTGCCAGTCGCGGTGAAGTACGTTGGTCCTCGTGGCGACCGGGGCGGTGCACTTCAGGACAATCCCGACAAGGAGGGCGAGAACACGCCCTATTGGTTGAGCTATAATACTCAGAAGCAGGACGGACAAATCAAAGTGCGTCTTGCCTCTCCCGACGAGTTCTTTCAGTATATGGAGGAGCACGACAACGGTCAGTACAAGGTGTGGAACAGTGAGCTGCCCATGCGTGTTCACGGCGTAGGCTCTTATACCAGCTGGGGAGCCTTGAAACTTTGGAACCGCAAGAACGAACTGCTTGCCGATGCAGCAGAGAAGGCTTCCTCGCTCGCTCTATGGTATGATGTGCGTCCATATCCCTCGGAGCAGCTAAGAAATGCCTGGGTGCGTACCATTTGGCAGCAGCACCACGACGGGCTGACAGGCACGAGCATCCTCTCCGCCAACGACTATTCCTATAACGAATACTACATTGCCAACCGCGCCTTTGCACAGGAACTCTCCACGAGTGCCGGTGCTGTCATTCAGCTGATGAACACACAGACGGAAGGCATTCCCATCGTGGTTTATAACCCGCTCTCGCATGAGCGGACGGACATCGTGGAAGGGTCTGTCTATACAGGCCGTCGCCAGAGCAATGTCCGGGTTTTCGACCCGGACGGCAACGAGGTTCTTGCGCAAGTCCTGAAATATGATGTCGCTACTCGCCGCTTGCACTTTATCTTCGCTGCCACTGTGCCTTCGCTCGGCTATGCCGTCTATGAAGCAAGGGTGGGGGAGACATCGACGTTGACCTCCGACCTCTCCTTCGAGGGCGGCAACAGCCAAAAGAGAATCTCCAATGGCCGCTATCGTGTCACGGTCAACAGTGCAGGCGACATCAGCAATCTCTTCGACCACAAGAACAACCGCACCCTTATCAATGCTGCCGTCAAGCAGCAGCTCATCTACGACCACGAGGATACTTGGCCTGCTTGGGAAATCAGCTATACCGATGTATGCCGTACGCCGTCGTCATACGTGTCGGGCGATGCGGAGATAGAGCTTGTGGAGGATGGCCCCTTGCGTAAGTCGTTGCGCGTCACACGTCAACAGGAAGGCTCAACCTTTGTGCAGTACATTCGCATGAATGCCTTGAACGACCGCGTGGAGTGCGTCAACGAGGTGGACTGGCAGACGTATGAGCGTATGCTGAAGGTCAACTTCCCCTTCACTTTCAGTAATGCCAACGACACCTACGACATTTCGCTCGGAACCATCTCGCGTGGTGTCCGCACTAAGGACGAGTACGAGGTCTGCGGCCACCAGTGGGCCGACCATAGTGCCACGACTGGCCGCTATGGCGTCGCTATCCTGAGCGATTGCAAATATGGCTGGGACAAGCCTTCCACCACCTCGCTTCGCTTGACACTCCTACGCACACCTTCTTGCAAGAACTATGACCATCAGGCTAACATGGATCTCGGACCGAACAAGTTCACCTACGCCCTGCTGCCTCACGAAGGCGGATGGAGCGAGCAGACACAGATGCAGGCCGGACAGCTCAACCAGCCTCTCATAGCCTTTGTAGCCTCCAAACATTATGGACTCATTGGCCGTCGCGTGCCCTTTGTCTCGCTCAACACCGACAAGGTCGCCATCAAGGCACTGAAGAAGTCCGAGGACAGCCCCGAGAATATCCCCGAGTTCATCGTGCGCGTCTATGAATGGGCGGGCGAAGACCAACAGGATGTGCGCCTCTCTTTCCCCTTGCCTATCGGTTCGGCACGCGAGGTGAACGGCATTGAGGAGGAGATTCCCGATGGGCAATTCACAATAGACAATGGGCAATTGGTCTTCAATATCGGTCGTTATCAGCCCCGGACTTTTGCGGTGCGTCCTGCCACGATGGGCTTTGTTACCTATGGAGGCATCGAAATTGGCCTTCCGTCTGGTCGCCCCATCACGCTCCCTTACAACATAGACCTGATGAGCTACGACAACGCTCGGGGCAATGCAATCAACACTTACACATACGCCTACCCTGCAGAGCTTATTTCCGATACCCTTACATGCGATGGTATCGACTTCGTTATGGGTCCCCGCGAGAGTAGTGCTAAGAATGTCTTGCGTCTCAACTCCGAACAAACAATTGCCCTCGACCGTAAGCCCGGCGAGAAAAAGCTTTACTTGCTCATGGCCAGTCCTACAGCAGCAGGAGCCAAGGTGACAGTGAAGGCTGGCGATGAGGAGACCGTGATAGACGTACCCTATTTCTCTGGCCGCTGTGCAGAGCCACCTTCTTGCACCACGCTCACCGAGAACTACCGCAAGGAGAACATCGTCTTTGCCTCGTCCCATGCCCACAAGGTGTCCGACAAGACAAACGAGACGATGCAGATGCTTTATATATATAAATATGGTATAGAGCTGCCCGAAGGTGTCGATGAAGTCACCATCAGTTCTTCCGACCGCAAGACCTTCCTCTTTGCAGCGACCGTCTCTGGCACCCAGACCGATGACATCGAACCCTTCGCGCCCCTCACCACTGAGATTGAATCTTCAATGGTCAATGGTCAGTGGTCAAATAGTAAATGGTATGATGACCGCCTCGTGCCGCGTTCCGTTTCCGCTTCGCATCAGAACGGCACAAACGAGTCGGCCGCCAAAGCCAACGACCAAGACCCCACGACCAAGTGGTGTGTCACCAGCGGACAGAGCCAAACGCCGTGGCTGCAATATGTGCTGAAGGACACGGCCATCGTGGAGCACTGGATGGTGCTTGGTGCAGCTCGCGAGAGCGGTGGCTATGTAGCCAAGTCCTTCAAGTTGCAGTATTTGGCAGAAGACGGCACTTGGGTGGATGCCGATGTTGTGGAAGGCAACCAGAGGAACAAGGTCATTCGCACCCTTTCGCAGCCCATCACCACAACCCGCGTCCGCCTGCAGATGATTCAAGGCGAACAGAATGCCTACACTACTCGCATCTACGAGTTTGCCGTCTATGGCTACCTCAAGGGCGAAGACCCAGATGGCATGTACAATGTACAATGTACGATGGACGATATGCCGTGGTACGACTTGAGCGGCCAAATGGTAACTCCCCAACGACTTAATGCTAAATCCACAAGAGGAATTTATATACAGAAAGGAAGAAAAGTAATTAAATAACCTTAATAAATAACTTTAATACTATGCAAGTGAATCATTCAAAATTCGCAGGCGAGGCGTTGATACTCGCCATTGGCATCTTCTTCGGATGCAGAGCTATCCAACAAGGTATCGTGCAGTTCAAGGAAATGGATCGTATCGTCACAGCCAAAGGCCTGTGCGAACGAGAAGTGAAGGCCGACAAAGCCACTTGGCCGCTGAAGTTCAAGGAGCTTGGCAACGACCCCGCAGAACTCTACGGACGCATTGAGAAGGACAACGAAGTCATCCTGAAGTTCCTCAAGGCAGGTGGACTGACAGACGAGGAAATCTCCTTGGCACCGCCCACACTCGTTGACCAGCAGGCCAACATGAGCTACTCCAGCGAGACCGTCCGCTACCGCTACAAGGCAAACTGCGTTGTCACCGTTGTCACCAAGAACGTGGACCTCGTGCGCAAGCTTGTCAACAAGCAGCCAGAGCTGATGCGCCAAGGCGTTACCATTGTAGGCAATGAGTACGATGACGACCCGGCTGTGACCTATGAGTTTACAGGCTTGAACGACATCAAGCCCGAAATGATAGCCGAGGCGACGAAGAACGCCCGCAAGACGGCGGAGCGTTTTGCCGAGGACTCCGAGAGCGAGCTGGGCAAGATACGCACAGCCGACCAGGGTCAGTTCAGCATCGAGAACCGCGACAAGAACACCCCGTGGCTCAAGAACGTCCGCGTCGTTACCACCGTCGTCTATTACCTCAAGGACTGAGCCTTCAGTTGTTCCAAGGCTCTGCACAGCTGGTCGGGACACGAAGTTCGCTTCGTGCCGCAACGGATACCGTCTAAGCGGCGGATGACATCGTCTATCTTTTGTCCCGTAACGAGCCGGCTGATGCCCTGCAGGTTGCCGTTGCACCCGCCAACGAAGAACACCTGCTGGATGATGTCATTCTCATCTGCGGTCACGTCAATCACTTGCGAGCAAGTTCCCTGTGTCTGGTATTGAATGTGTTTCATGTGATGTTGTTTATTTGAAACTTAGATACTTCTTTCCTCCCTGAATGTAGATTGAACCTTGCGGAGTCGTTGGATGTTGGCCGTTGGGCATCGGCCATTTGCGGCCAAGTGTGTCATAGACAGACTTCCCTTTCGCAGGAGAGTTGAAGGGAGGCTGAATGATTCCTATGGGGTCTTCGCCCTCTTCGACTCGTTCGATGCGGAAGTGATCAACCTTGAACCAGCCTGTGGCTTCGCTGCTTGAGGCTTGTGTGCCGTCGGGCTTCAGGCAGCTGGTGCGGATGCCGAGGCTGAGGCTCTCGCCTTCCTTGACATCCACCGTCACTTCCATCTCTTCCAGTATGAAGGAGGAAGAGCTCTTGCTGTGATGCCCTGCGAAGGTGGCTGTCTCGCCCTCTGTCAGGTTCCCCGCATAGTCACTCTCTTTGCCGAAGTATTGGACGTTGCTGTTAGCAAAGAGCCGACAGGTGCCGAGTTGCCCGTCCTGACACCAAAGGAGGCAGCGGACACGGTAGGTTCCGGGCGTGAGCTTCGAGGCGGGAACGGTTTGATAGAGCTGGAAGTCGAGCGGGAAGGGCAGCGTCCTGTACCAGCAGACGTTCTCGCCATAGTGGTTCATGGCATCGTGATTGATGCCGTAGCTGCTGCCGTTGAGTGTGCCGCGCACGTTCCATCCGTAGGGGCGGAAACCTTTCTTTTCTATGCCGCCAAAGTTGACCTGTGTGGCAGCGGTGAGTTCAAAGTCGGGATTGACAAGCAGAGAGTCTGTCAGCGTCTTTTTCCTTTTGCGCAAAGCATCTGGGAAAACAGTGACGCGCAGCTTGGCAGCACCGTAAGGCACAAGCTTGATGCTGCGCTGACCGCCGCTAAAGACGATGTACTCCGATGCCGGCAGGACAGGATTGTAGCGGTTGTTTTCTAATGTCCAAGTGATGGGGCGGACGGGGAGCGTCACGCTGAGGGGCGTGCCGTCGAGGTCGAAGGGATAGGCGTTCTGGAGCTTCTCCTGGTCTGTGTCGAGCGTCAGCGTCTCGGCATCTGTGTTGAGGGCGTAGTTGAAGGCTCCGCCCGGTGTCATGCTCCAGCACTTGAAGCCGTCGCCTGGCACCTTGCCGTTCATGTTGCTATATTCGTTTGTGTCTTCGGAGACTTTGGCAGGCACAGGATAGGTCATAAGCAGCGGGCCGCACTCCACATATTTCCCCTGTCCTCTTGCTGCCTCCACGACTGTCGGTGTCATGGTGAGCGAGAGCGTCACCACATCGCCATCGTTCCAGTCGCGTTCCAAAGTGACGAAAGAAGACCCCTCTAAATCTCCCCTTAAAGGGGAGACTTCCTGTTCCTCTCCACTTGAGGGAAAGATGGAGAGGGTTCCTTCTTTGCACCAGCCAGGGATGCGGAAGACGAATGGGAAGTGCTTTGTCTCGGGCAGGGAGAAGCGGAAAGTAATCTCCCCGCTGAAGGGGTAGTACGTCTCCTCTGTGATGTGGCACTGCGTGTCGCCTACCTTGAAGTCAATCTCGCTGGGCGCGTACATTGCTGCCACGATGGCTTCGTCCTTGCCGCGCATCCAGAGGCGCGAGGCGAAGTTAGGCATCATGCGGTGCATGTTGCCGGCACAGCACTCGGTCTCGTGCGTGGGGCGGTAGGCCATCCATGTCGAGCCGCGCTTGAACTTGTTGTTGTCGGAGTTGCCTGTGCAGATGACCTGGTTGACGGACGAGAAGTACTGCACGGCATCGAAGTTGGCTGTGACGGCTCCCGGAGCGGCGTTGAAGATGGCACGCTCTATGCGGTCGGCCCATTCGGCCTCGCCTGTGACGGTGAGGAAGTAGCCGAGCGACCAGGTATAGTCGGTGATGTCGCAGGTCTCGTGGGCGATGTCGATGTCCTGCCCCAGCGTGTATTCCGCGCTGCTTGGCACACCGTCGGGCAGCAGGTGGTCGCGTTCCAGCTTCCGTTCTGCATTCATGGCGATGCGCAGGTACTCCTCGTTGCCTGTATAGGCGTAGAGGAGCAAGGGAACTTTGAGCATTTCGCAATAGGTGACGCCGTGCAGGTGGATGAACTCTTCGCTGCCGGCATCGGTGGCATCGAACTCGAAGCCGCCTGTCTTGTAAGCAGTCTCGGCCTTCGTCAGGAGGCTTTTCGTGCCAGTCTCTCCATAGAGCCAGAGCAAACCTTCGAGGTTGAGGATGTGGCGGCGGCCGTTGGTCAGGTCGGTGTTGGTCATCGTGTTGTAATTCCTGCGCAGAGCCGTCTTGAGCGTTGACGGATTGCCGTGCGCGTCGGCGTATGCTTTCATGGCCCGCCAGAAGACGGCCTGCGGCCAGAGGCTGCTGATGACCGACGAGCCGAGCCGACCGTTCGACTGCGGATGGGCTATTGTATATTTGATGCCATCTTCGCCTTTCTTGATGAGTTCCTCGTCATCGAGGAGATAACCCAGGCGGAGCAAACCATCGGTATAGTAGGCCGTCTGTTCATAGCGCCACCAGTCCTGCCCGTAGTCGCCGTTGCGCGGTATCTCGCCCGCCCAAAGGCAAGTGTTGTAGGGATAGGAGAGGGCATCGGGATGTCCTGTCAGTCCACTCTTCTGCCGCTGCAAGAACTCCAGCAGCCAGCCCTTTGGCGTGATGTCTGCAATAAGGCCTTCCTGAAAAACAAACTCTGCCCCCTGGCTTGCAAAGCAAACCATGAGTGCCGCCAATAGCATGTATGCTCTTCTCATAACTAACCAGATGTTTCTTTTTGCCTGCAAAGTTACAAAGAAATGCATAATGAATCAAGCTATTGGGTTAAATAAGTAGCAACTTTATGGCAATTCAAGCTCCAATGGTCAGGCAAAAGGAGAAAAGTGCGTGATTTATTTGGCAGAACAGAGAAATAACAGTACCTTTGCCAACGTAAAGAAAAACATGGCGTGTTCAAGAAGGAAGCCACCCATGTCACTAAAAACAAAAAGACATACGATGAGAACAAGAAGTATTATGAAAGCTTTGCTCCTGATGGCGTGGTGCGCAGGTGCTTGTGTCGTCAGCAGCTGTGGCGATGATGATGATGAAATCAGTCCTGCGGTAAATTCTGGTGGAGG
>Ga0265298_10005962_pt1 | contig 15165 bp, 18 predicted proteins | sample AusTroGonzalo_MG_3_FD_193486 | JGI IMG/M metagenome (GOLD analysis project Ga0265298, IMG submission 193486) | Bovine rumen microbial communities from tropical cattle in Woodstock, Queensland, Australia - Gonzalo_01 | ecosystem: Host-associated > Mammals > Digestive system > Stomach > Rumen ... | reverse complement strand
TGGGACGAGCTGGTCCCCGGCAACGGCAAGGCCGGCACGATGCAGGGCGAGGTGCTGCGGGCGGCCAGCCGCCTCTACTACCGCTGGTTCAACGACGGCGACCGCATCCAGCAGTACGGCCAGCGCACCGACAGCAGCGCCGAGGACGCCTGGGCGTTCCTGCACGAGGCGCACACCCTCCTGCCCGGCGACGAGGGCAAGGACGCCCTCAAGGCCATCGCCGAGACCGTCGCGGACGCCGCCCTTGCGAAGAGCGAGGAGGGCTACGAGGAGGCGCTCGAACGCCTCGCCGACGCGGCCACCCTCTACGCCGCCACCCGTCCGCTGATCCCCACAGACGAGGACTTCGTCGGGAACGGATGGGACGAGGTGTGCGTCCAGGACTGCCGCCTCTGGACCGAGGACGAGGACGAGGAATGCGAGGAGGAAGAGTGGTAGGGAGCCGACGCCCCCGCCCCGAAACGGGCGGGGAAATCCAAGTGATTGCGAATAAAAGAATTAATAATCGCGGTTGCGACTGGATTAAACGGTTTGAGCGAGCCTATTAAGCACCGTACCAAGTGGTACGAAAGCAACCCCAAAACAAGGGACACGACCATGGCTGAAGAAAAGAAAATCGAACTGGAGCAGACGGGCATCAAGGTGAAACTGATCGGCGAGGACGGCAACGCGTTCTACATCCTCGGCAAGGTGCGCCAGGCGCTCCGCCGCGGCGGCAAGGGCAAGGAGTTCATCGACGCCTTCACCGCCAAGGCCACCAGCGGCGACTACTACCACCTCCTCGCCACCGTGATGGAGGTCGTCGAGGTCGAGTAGAGGACAGGAACAGCCTCCCCGCCGACGGGGAGGCGCAACCACGGGAGACTGATATGCAGGACGAATTCTTCACGAAGAAAAAGTGCGACCGCTGCGGCGGAAGCCTGGACGGCGGGCGCACGATGTCGCGGTTCAACACCGACTGCCTGTGCATGAGGTGCGCGGAGGCGGAGAAAAGCCACCCCCGCTACCGCGAGGCGGTCGAGGCCGAGATGGCGGAAATCCGCAGGGGAAACTTCAACTTCAAGGGCATCGGCTACGACGGAGGGCTCGGAAATGGAAAGCGCTGAAATGGAGGCAATCGTAAGAGGGCGGCTCGCGGAGGTCGAGGCCGGCATCCGCAAGATTGTCGAGACGGCGCGGCGGCGCATCAGGCCGATGGCGGACACGCCCGACGACGGGCGGCGTAGCATCCGGCATGAGGTCTGCGACCTCACCTGGCTTGCCGGGGAACTCGCCAGGCTGTCGCAGGAGGCGGAGCGGCAGTACGCCGCGCAGCTTGCCCTGCTGGCCGTCCTTAAACTGGCGGGCGACGCCACCGCCGTCGAGGAGCCCGACGACGAGGACTGAACCACAGGCCTCCGTCACGCGAAAACGGAGGCCGAAAAAAACTTTCAGTCTCCGAAACCGCGCACGTCCGCCCTGTTTCGCGGAGCGCCTGGGGTTGCCTATTAAAATAGGCGGACGGGGGGTCAAACGCGGACATTCGCCTGAAAGCCCCGAACGTGGGCGTTTTTATTAAAATCGGCCTCGTCAGAAGCCCCCTTTTGAGGGGCTTTTCAAAAACGCAAATTTCGCGTCTGTGCGCGAAACTTTCTTCCTGATTCGACTTGCATTTATTTTCTTTGGAGCTGCGGCGTTTTTCTTCGCCCAGGCGACTTGCTTTATTCCGATATGAGCCATTGGAAAATAGCAAGTCGAAATCCCGAAAATAAAGTTTATTTATTTCGCCCGAAGCGGCTTGCATTATTCCATTTCCGCGTATCGGGGAAGTCAAGTCGAAAACCCGAAAATATTAATCTTTTATTTCGCCGGACCGACTTGCAATCCGCCATATCGCCCATTTTGAAAATGCAAGTCCGATATTGCGTAAAATGCTGAAAATAAGAAAAAAAAGAAAATCGATTTTTATTCGATTTAATCGCGTTTGCGACTGGATTAAGTGTTCTTATGGGGCTTATTAATGGGCGTAACCTAAAGGAGCGCAACGACCTACAACGGAGCGCGCCACCCGCCCCGAGGCGACCCGAAGCCGCCGCGGACGAAACCCAGAGCCCCAACCAGGGAGAACACCATGAACGACGAGAAACTCCAAACCTTCAAAAGCCTGACCTTCGGAACCGAGCTCGAGTACGAGAACATCACCCGCCGCAAGATGGCCGAGGCCATCCAGAGCGTGGTCGGCGGCCGCATCGACTACCAGGGCGGCCCCCACGACACCATCGCGGTCATCGACGCCGAGGGGCGCGCGTGGAAGGCGATGAGCGACGGCAGCCTCCGCGGCGGCGCCGAGTTCGTGACCCCCATCCTCAAGTGGGAGAACATCGAGCTCCTGCAGGCGATCATCCGCGCCATCCGCCACGCGGGCGCGAAGACCCCCGCGACCACCAGCCAGCACGTCCACGTCGGCGTCGAAGGCTGGACCGCCGAACAGCTCACCAACCTGGTGCGCATCCACTACAAGCAGGAGAAGCTCATCCACAAGAGCGCGGGAACCCTGGAGACCCGCCTCCAGCACTACACCCGACCGACCGACCGCGACTTCGTCGAGCGCATCCTCAGCCGCAAGCCGCACACCCTCGACGAGCTCAACGAGGCCTGGTTCGGCCGCCGCACCACGAGCTTCGGGCACTACGACGGCCACCGCTACCGCAGCCTCAACCTCAACCCCGTGTGGGAATCCAAGCACACGGTCGAGTGGCGCTTCGGGAACGGGACCACGCACAGCGCGGAGGCGAAGAGCATGATCGCCCTGTGCCTCGCGATGGCCGCGAAGGCGAAGATGGCGAGGGCGGCGAGTGCGAGGAACCCCCGCGAGTACAACGAGGCCAGCGCCAAGTACGACATGCGGGTCTTCCTCCTCCACCTCGGCCTGAGCGGCGAGGAGTTCAAGAACATCAGGATGCACCTCCTCAAGCGCCTGCCCGGCTCGGCGGCCTGGAAGAACGGACGCCCGCAGGCCTGACGGACGGGACGCGGGGCGGGCCACCGCCCCGCAGGGGGACGCCGCGGACGGCAGCGTCCCCGCCGACTTTTTCAAGCCGAAAGCCGAATAATAAATCTTTTCTTTTTCGCCCGCAATGACTTGCAATTTTACAATACGCGTATTTGGAAATATCCAGTCTGAAACCCGAAAAAAGATTTATTTCTTTTTCGGGATTAACGACTTGCATTATTCCAATGACGCGCATTGGGAAATAGCAAGTCGGCATGGCGAAGAATGTTGCCGCAGCGCGTCATTTTCTTTTTGCAAGTCGGTTTTGGAAGAAAGATTCGCGCACAAACGCGAAATTCGCGATTCCGAAAAGCCCCGAAAAAAGGGGCTTTTGAAGAGGCCGAAAATAATAAATACGCCCACTTCGGGGGCTTTCGCGCGAACGTCCGCGTTTCGGCCCCCTGTCGCCTATTTTAATAGGCGGCGCCCCAGGGCGGCGCGACACGCGGCGTTTGTGCGCAGTATTCTTTCCTCAAGAAAGTTGCGGCGGAATAAAGATTTCTTTTCTTGGGCGTTTCGACTGGATAATACCCCGTCTGGAGCTTAATTAAGGGCAGTGACATAACACAGGAGAAACAAGATGGCCGAGACAAGATACCTCTACTTCGCATATGGGTCGAACCTCTGGTGGCCGAGGATGCGCCAGCGCTGCCCCGGCGCACGGGCGTGGGGCGCGGCGACGCTGGACGGCTACCGCCTGGTCGAGCGGCTCTACGCCGACATCGTGAAACGGACGGGCTGCAACGTGCAGGGCGTCCTCTACATCGTGACGGCGGAGGACATCGCCTCCCTCGACCGCTTCGAGGGTCTGGCGATCGGCGTCTACCGCAGGATCAACGTCAAGGTCAGGTACGGGAAGCGCACCTACGACGCCTGCACCTACGTGATGACGAAGGAGACGCGGGCGGCGAGGCGCGGCAGGCCGTATCCGGCATGGTACAGGAACATCTGCTCGATGGGCGCGCAATGGTACGGCATCGAGGACGGGTTCAAGGTCAAGAACACAAGCGGCTGGTCGCTGGTCTTCCCGGCGTCGGCCCCAACCAAGGAGAACGACGATGAAGAGCAATGAGACATTCAAGGTGGCGGTGTACGGGACGCTCCTCGCGGGCGAGCGCAACGAGGGATACGCGGACGGCGCGATATCCCGCGTCCCCTGCACAATCAGGGGAACGCTCTACGACACGGGATGGAACTACCCCGCCTTCGTGCCCGGCGAGGACGGCCAGGAGGTCAAGGCCGAGGTGCTGACGGTGGACGCGAAGGTGCTGAAGAGCATGGACGGCCTGGAGGGATACCCTCGGTTCTACCGCCGCGACGAGGTGGATGCGACGCTGGCCGACGGCACGGTCGTCAGGGCGATGGTCTATGTGATGAACCGTCTGCCCGATCGGGCGGCGGTCATTGCGTCGGGCGACTGGCGCAACCGCTAAAGGCTTGCCGCCGCGCGCCGCGCCCTGCAGCTTCGGGCGGGCGCATCAAGGCGCGTGGCGGCGAGGGGAATCTCCCTGGTTCCCTGGGGGCGGATTCGGAAACGGGTCCGCCCCCTTTTCTGCCAGAAATCTTCGGAATAATCTGGATTTAATGCGTTTGCGACTGGATTAAACCGAAAGGCCGAGCCTATTATGGACAGTACCGTGTGGTACGCAACCAACCTCAACCAAGGAGCAGACAATGAAGGCGATCCTCATCAACGCGAACGAACGCAAGGTGGTCGCGGCGGACGTGAAGCCCGACCCGAACAAGAGCCTGGACGGCCTCCGCGCCCTCATCGGGTGCGAGTGGGTGCAGCCAGTCATCGTGGGCGAGAACCTCACCCTCTGGCTGGACGAGGAGGGGCGGCTGAAGCTCCCGAAGCCGGGTTTTGCGCTCAGCGGCATCGCCACCGACTTCGTGGGCAACGGCGTCCTGCTCGGCGGTGACGCCGACCGGGCGAGGCCGTGCCGCGCGGCGGCGGAGGTCGTCGCCCTCGGCGTCCGCTGGCTCGCCCCTGGCGAAGTCACGCCGCCCGGACGGCCTGAAATCCACATTCTATAACGGAGGACACAACAATGACGGTCGTGGAACAAATAACGGCTAATAACTTGTCAATGTCTTTATAATGTGCTACATTATCGTTAATGTCAGTAAAGAATTTGAAAATAGACCCCGGTGGGCATCATAAGAAATAGGAGGATTTCATGCGATGAAACAGAACAAGACAATTTCAATGAGTATTCGCGTAAGCGCAGAGGAGCTTAAACGATTAAAAGAGGCAAGTGAAAAGTTGTCATATTCTTCTTATAGCGAGTTTGTAAGAAGAACGGCACTTATCGAAGCAGATAGAATTCTTTCAACACAATCGTCATTGCCAAGCTTACAAGAGAAAAAGTCATGAAAGTCGCCTCATTCTTCAGTGGAATTGGAGGAATTGATTTAGGCTTGGAGCGCGCCGGAATGGAGGTCGTGTTTCAATGTGAAATAAATCAATTCTGTAATTCCGTTCTAAAGCAACATTGGCCTAATGTAAAACTTGAAGGAGACATAGATAATGTCAGAGTCACAGACATCCCCAAAGCAGAACTCTGGTGTGGAGGATTTCCCTGCCAAGATTTATCTCTTGCAAACCAAGGAAAAAGACAAGGACTTAAAGGGAAAAGAAGCGGATTGTTCTACAAATTCGCAGGGCTTATCTCTGACCTCCCCGAAAAGCAAAGACCTCGTTGGCTATTTATGGAAAATGTTCCCGGATTACTCAATTCAAAGGGCGGAGAAGACTTCAAAAACCTCCTCGCAACGCTGGATGAACTCGGGTATGGTGTATCATGGAGAGTGTTGGACGCAAAATACTTTGGAACACCCCAACGACGTCGTCGTGTGTATATTATCGCAAGTTATAGAAGCCTCCTCGCCGCTAAAGTACTTTTTGAACAAGGAACAACTACAATCACTCTTAAAGCGGGCGGACTCGAAGACCATTCCTATGCCGACGGAGTTGAGAAGGAAGATAGAGTTGCAAATTACTTTGCTATCCAACATGCCGGAATTGGACGAGTACCTAAAGCAGGGCCCCAAGGCAAAGGATACAGAAACGATGGTGAATCTTTTACATGCGACTCCAGAGGCAGCTCAGATGCTATCTGTCAGACGCATGCTCCCTTCGGAATACGAGAAACTTCAGGGATTTCCAGTGGGGTGGACTCAAATAGATGGCGCGCATTAGGTAATGCAGTTGCTGTTCCAGTCATTGAGTGGATAGGGAGAAGAATCCAACTGGTAGACGCTGAAAAGAAATAGACACTAAAGGGGTTGTATCTATCACCTAATTATTGGGGATATTTACAACCTCGTTGTTTAAGTCTATAAAATCACCCCTAAAGGCTTCAGGGGATGGCTCGCCTTGATTGATAAGTGCCTGCACAAAAGTCTGGTAATTTGTGAAAAGCATTCTTGTTTCATCAACGCATATTGAAATGGGCCCTGGCTGCGAGGGCTGTTCTGTGTTCTCTTTGATTGCAATTAGAGCCAGTGTCCAGTTATGCTCACGCAGATTCGGAAGATTGGAATTCGCTAATTTATTCAGTAGATAATCATATAGAAGCGTTCCGACGCAAAATGCAATTCCATATCCTTTCCAAGTTTTCATTGCAATGTTCCCCTTAACAATGAACTGCTCTTGCTGCCGTCGCCATGCATTGGTCTCTAATGTGCTGGCATCAGTTGTGGCACGTAAAAAAGCATTGTCTCGGTTTGTGCGTTGCGCCCATTCACGCATATGTTCCGTTAGGTTACCTGTATTTGAAGTTTCACCACCGCCTTGCATTTCTAATATTAACCTATCAGGTCCAGAATATGGACTACGACCGCTTCTTGTACAGATAATGTAGTCTGCGTTGTATTTCGTTCCATCTGTAACAGTAAGGCGTGTTTCACGTTTAACACAAATATCTGCTGGTGTGACATTTGGAGAAAACAGGTGTTTTGCTATGTCAAGAAGAATGTTAATCTGATGCTGGCATAGATTCATATTAGTCTTCGTGGCGCAAAGTCTATCAGGACAATTAATCCATAATGTTCCATCACTTTTACGGACACAACAAACAGGCGCATATCCACTTCTTATTTTTTTACAGGGGTTGCCAGTCGTGAAAGGACAAATTGGCAAATCCCCTTCAGTCCCTACAGGAATGATAGTAGGCTCATCGACATCGGTTCTTTGTCCAAAATACTCTGCAACGGAAACTGCCATCGTTTTTTCCTCGACTGTGTTTATGCAAAAAACATTCTTCTTAAGATATTATGTTATTAGTAGATTTCAAGTCAAGGCTCATAAGTCCTCCAACCAACAATCCTAAACCACGAAGGGCAAGCGCAGAAGTCTCCCAAGGAAGTTTGCTATTTTCATTCCCTTAACCTCTCATCTTTTGTCAACTCCGCCCTCGCAAGTTCCATAATCCTCTCAAGTGGGAGGCGGCTGTAGGTCCAGCCCTCAAGCGGCTTCATGTCCCACCCCAGCCACTTGCACTTCGGCGGTTTCCACCTGCATTCGCGCATGAGCGTCCGCATCACGAAGTCGGACTTGGGGCGCTTGTCGAAGCCAAATTCCGCGTCCCATCGCCCGAAGAACTCGTATGCCTGGCCAACGCTGATGGCGTGAGGCTCCTCCAGCAGCAGGTTCACCATCTCCTTGTATGGATGGCGGAACCGTTCCCGGAAGCGCGTCAGCGCGACCTGGTGCGTGAGGAATACGGATAACGGCGTTCCCCTGAACGCCTTGACGAGCGTGGCGGCAAGCCACGAATCCGTGCCCTTGTAGAAGTAGTCGGGGGTGGCCACATGGTCGCGCAAATCCTCTATGACATCCACGTCGTTGGCCATCTCCATCCCGGCGAGGGCGTGAAGCAGGTGGAAACTCGGCACCTGGGGCGGCTTCCCCGCATTGACGCTGACCGTGACGCCGCCGTGGTCGAGAAGGCACACGCCGCCAAGGTAGCGGTCAAGCAGCCAGAGGACGAGCGCATGTCCCGCCTCGTGCTTGGCGGCATCCTTCAGCGACGTCTTGAGGGAGCAGCCGTGGAGTTCTTCATGGATAGAAGCAATTGACACAACTGATGCTATAGAAAGCAACGCCATTAGACTTTCATTCTTTCTTTGCCCCCTTTCTGAAAAAAGATGAGCAAAACTCTTTTTCCTCATTTGCATTTGTGATTTTTTCGCCATTTGTCATGTGGATTCCACCGCTTGGTGGACAATAACTCCTAACCTCTGTTGCTTCAAATGACATACTGGCTGTGTTAGCGACCATAAGATTATTATTGGAATCTATCTTGTCTTTGTTTTTCAAGTATTCGTTGTGCCCGAGTCTCTCAACACAATTCACTATTCCGTTGTTCTGTAATACTAAATCTCCAAGTTCGCAAGCAATCTTATGCGATGCGAACTTAACATAAAATGCATTTTTTTTAGCAAAGTCGGCAAGATTATAGCCCTCTTCTTCAGAGATGGTCATAATATTATCGTTAAAATAGTGATATTGATGAGTTCCAATTAACCAGCATGTTATGACGTCAAAAGGAATTTGTTTTATTATATCAAGCAGTTCATTATCATTCTCAAAATCCAAAAAGTCACTTTGAATTAGCACAATTTTTTCAGCAAACTTAAGTCTATCAAGCGTCCCCTTTTGATAATGATTTGAATATGGAGAAAGGCCTGTTAGAGACAGGTTTTCAGTGCAGGATACTTCCATCCTCTTTACACATTTAACTTCATATCCCTCGAACATTAATCTTTTTGCTGTCATATCTATACATTTTTCGTTCTCTTCCAAAGAGATAATCTGACAATTAAATTTCTTTATTAAGGCAAGTATTCCCTCACCAGTGCCACATCCAAAATCCAATATTAGTTTTGGTGTTTGGACATACTTTGATAAACAATCTGCCATCCAGCTATAGTACCCGCAATCAGCAAAATAGTTTGATGTTTGCATCCATTCAAAAAGATAAGAAGATTTAGAGCTTTCCAGCATAGTTCTATGTTTGTGCTCCTGCCTGTTCTTATCGTCTCCAGATACCTCGTTAAAGTTTCTCATTGTTTGCCTCCTATTGGATTATGTCCATTTTATCCAGCAACGCCTTGTACACCTTCGCGGCGTCCAGCGCGTCGTCGAGGGCGCGGTGCTCCCGCGCCCCCCCGATGCCAAGCGCCTTCCGCAGATCTGACAATCCCAGATTCTCGAACGCCGGCTTGCCGGTCTTGAGCCGCACGATGTCATTGTAGGCGCAGGCCAGCCGCTGCGAATCACGAAGGAATCTGTGTCCGATCAGCCGCCCGAGCTCGGGAATCTGCGCTGTAATGAAGGCGCGGTCGAAGTCCACGTTCTGCCCGAGGGCGTCAATCTTTTCGATGCGGTACTCTTCCAGCCAGGAGAGTAGCCTGGCGAGGAACTCGGGGTAATCGTCGCCCTCATTCAAGTCGAGGCCGTTGATTTCCATCGCCTTTGCGCTCGCGTTTTGCGGTCTCCTTGCCCTGATTCTCGCCACGAAGGGAGGGATGTCCCCCAGAGGTTCAAAAGCGCCGTCAAGCGGCAGAATGGCGATTTCGATGATGTCGTGGTAGAGCGGGTCAAGCCCCGTCGTCTCAATGTCGATTGCGGCAATGATCTCGCTCATCTGTGTTCCTCTTTCTGCGCCAGTGCGCTTTCCGTTATCTTCTTGCCTGCGGCGATGACATCGTCCACGAGCTCGGCGGGGGCTACTGGCGTGGCCTCGCCGCGCTGAGCCAGAATCCACTGGACGGCGAGGTTCTTGGCCTTTTGCGGCGCGGTCATCGTGAATGTTCCGTCCTCGTTTCTCGCGATCTTCTGCTTGGAATGCAGGACGTGCGCGAGCGCGAACTGCCTGCCCGCCTTGGTAAGGCGGATCACGATGTCCTTGTACGGGTCCCGCTCGTCGAAGGTGTCGAAGGTGATGCATTCGTAGAGGTCGGGGCGCGGCGAGAACGTTCCCTCCTCGATGGTAGCCTTCTCCACGCGGGAGACCGCGAACGTCCGCTGGGCGGAGCGGAGGTAGCAGTAGGCGCGGATGTACCACGCCATTTCGTGGAAGAGGAGCGCCTGCGGCTCGATGGTGCGCTTCGTCGGCTCTCCCTGCTCATTCGCATAGTCGATGGTCAGCAGGTGGCGGGTGGACCAGGCCTCATAGACGGTTGTGAAAATCTTCTCCGCCTCCGGGGCGACGGGCGGCACGAGGATTTTCAAGGTGGTCATGTCCGCGCCGTGATAGAACTCCTCCGTGTTGACATCGAGGATTTTTCTGGCGATGACGTGGATGTGCTTCCCGACCCCCTTGGGGAGGGCGGCGTTGCCGAACTGCGCCCCCACGGAGACAGCGAGGATTTCGTCGCGCCCGAGGAGCGGAGTCGCGGGCATGTCCCACGACTTGTCCTCAAGTTCGTAGCTGTCAAGGGAGCGACGCCAGGTTACGGGGCAGCCCAGCTCCTTCATTTCGGCGATGTCGCGGATGACCGTCTTGTCCACGCAGGCAAGGCGCGTCCCGTCGGGAAGCGTGATTTTCCCAAGGCTTTCCACAATGGACGGGACGGAGACCGGCTTCCCTGACTTGAGAAGCGTGAGGATGTGCGCCTTTCTGGCATAGCTGGGTGACTGGTTCATTGTGCGGTTCGCTGTAAGTTATTGTGAATGTCTTTCCATATAACATATCATAAAACGCTGATTTTTCCACCGTCAAGCACAAGAAATTTTTATTTACACACAGGGTCAATGGGTTACAACGGGGATTCCAGAATATTCGTCAAAGGACATTTGTCATCACTGAAAATTGATTATATTAATGCCATGTCCCAAAGCCGGGAACACATCCGCGGCGGGGCAAAAGCAGTCCGCAGGACAAGGAGGTTCAGCCTATGAGACCAAGCCGGGCCGGCAACCCGGAAAGACCCCCCAACAATGTAAACCCTCTATCAGCGCATCGCGCAAGGAGACCCTCACCCATGAACATGAAGTATGTTCCAACCAGCTTCTTCAAGACGCTCGGAAACGAGTACTTGAAGGCTATCTACGACGACAACGGCATTGTACTTGAAGGCATCGACTGGGAGACCAGGGATGCCGCCAAGGACAGGACGGTGGCCGACGCCTGGAGCAATCTGCGCCAGACCAGAAGCGCCGACGACGCCGTCATCAACACGCACGAGATTTTCCAGTGCATCTCCGCGCTGGCCAAGGCCAGCTGCGAATCCCCCGAAATCATCCGCCTGTTCGAGAGCCAGGGGCGCTTCAAGCACCCGTTGCCCGACGGGTTCTACGACAATCTGACCCGCCAGGAGCAGGCCGCCTACATCTGCCACGTCGAGGGCAAGAAGATGCTGATGAGCCTGCTCGACGTCGCCATCGCCCGCGACATGTCCTACGCCCCCGCGTGGACGGAGTTCGGCAACGCCCCCAAGGCGGACGTTGCCCCCACAAAGGAGATGAAGGACGCCATCGCCAAGGCGGTGGACGAGGTGTTCGCCGAGGAGAGCAAGGGCGGGCACTGCAACGTCGAGACCTACCCCTTCGACGACGGGGTGGTCTATTTCCTCTGCAAGACCGACGACAAGGCCGAGTTCATCGAGATGAAGCGGCCAGGCGACGAGGACTACGGCTTTGTCCCCGTAATCCGCCCGCTGATGGCGACAATCGCCTACGACCCCGTCCGCGGCAAGCTCTCCATGCTTGCAAAGCTCACGAAGAAGCGCATGGCCTCGCTGGCCGGCAAGGCCGCGGCGATCATCACCGGGCAGGAGACGCAGCTTGAGCGGCTGTCCCGCCCGACCTATGACCTGTCAGCCCTTGAGGACATTGGCTACAAGTTCCCAGCGTTGCCAGGCACGGGAGTCGCCCGCGTATACGCCAAGGCGCTGACCATCCTTCCCGATGCCGCGCCTGGCGGCGATGTCACGTTCAGGAACAAGGAGGGCGGAAGCGCCTATGACACCATGGCGGACTACCACGCGGGATTCCCTATGGAGACGTTCAAGATGGTCAAGGCATCCATTGCGATCGAGTTCACCGACGCTGCCATCAAGGGCATCAGCTTCACGCTCACGCCGAAGTCGTGTTCAATGACAGGGCTGATGGACAGCCAGCGGAAGATAGTCGAACAGCTCATTGACAGGATGCAGATCGCACAATGAAGAACACGCTCGAATATCTTCTTTCCATAGCGGAGTATGACTCGCCCGAGCTCCAGCGTTCCATTTTCGAGGAGCGGGCGAATGTGGATTTCGCGTATCTGCGCGACAATCGGTATCTTGTGGAGAATGGAAGGTTCGGAAACTCCGTCTTCGAGATGGGCGAACTGGTCCATGTGTTCAGAAACCCCTACGATGGGAAATTCTACTACGATGACTGCGGGACGCTGGAGGAAGTCGCGGCGGAACGGCTGGTGCTGTTCGACGTCGACTACACGCCCATGGCACGGCTGCTGGGCGAGACGTACCGCAACGACGGTAACATACAGACGATAATACCCAATTCACTTTGGAACATAGGAGTGCCAAACGGGGCCGACGCATCGGTCTATCTGGCAAGGAATGTCGGTTCGCACGCCGGCGTAAGGGACTTCATCGCCGAACTGCCGGAGGAGGACACCTTGCTCTGGTTCGGCGTGCGTCCAGGACGAAGGGCGAGCGACGCCCACGTCGTTCAGCTCCAGAACCATCTGGTCTGGCGCGACGGCGGAATACAGCACAGGGAGAAATGGCCTGCCTGCATCACTGAATCGGGTGGAAGGCCGTCATACCAGAATGCGATGATTCTGCGCGGGGACACTTGGGACATCTGGTTCAACGGGCGAGGCCCCGTCACCATCGAGTCCAAGTGCAGCGGATGCATCATGATTGCGAGGATTATCGAGGCAGCGGGGAACAGCCTCACGCCACTGCAGGTGTCGCCGCCCAAGGAACAGCCTGACGAGCCGGAACTCGACCACGACGACAGAGAGGCTCTCAACGGCACGGATGGCTCGCTTCCCGCCTACGACGACAACGAGATACGGCAACTGCGGAAGGATCTGGCGGCGGTCCGCGCCCAGCTGACAAGGGCGGAGAAGGATGGCGACAAGGAGAAGGCGAAAAGCCTTCAGGACACCATTACACGGTTCGAGGAACACATCAACAGCAACACGCGCCCCGGCGGCAAGGCCATTCTGGCCGTCAACCCGCTGGGCAATGTCAAGAGAGGAATACGCTCAGCTATTACGGTGGTTTGCAACAAGTTGCGGGATAACAAGCACAACAGGCCAGACGTCGCCGACCATTTCAAGGATTTCATCGGCCTCGGCGACGACAACCGGTATCTGGATGCTTCACGGAATTGGATCATAAGATGCTGACATAGGACACCAATAGACAACTGAAATAGACGACAGGGCCATGCCTCCATAATAGGCGTGGCTCTTTTTTTTGCCCAAAAACCAACTTTTTTCAGATTTTTTATTCGGAGGAAACGGATTTTCCTTCGAGGGAAACGCCGTTTCCTCCATCCCTGCTGACAGGCAAGATGCACCTTGTCAGCAGAGGATTCGCCGATGCGGGGTGCAGCCTCCTGTCCCCAGGAGACCTGCACTATGGCAGAATATCTCGACGACCTCGCCGCGAAGGCGGCATCCGCCCAGAACCAGAAGCAAGACCGCCGCCGCACCCGCGGCGACCGCCCTCTGGTCTATCTGACTGACACCTACAACCTCTACGATCCGCGGATGACGGCCATCTGCGAATCCTACGCCGACCAGTACACGCGGAACAAGGGATTCGGCGCAGCCGACCGCGACATGTTCGTGGATGCCTGCCGGGACGAGCTTGCCCGCATCATGGAGAGCTACCACCTGGCACGGAACAGCAGTCCCCACGCTTACGCCCGGATGCGTCTCGCGTCCCGCGTCAACGACATCTGGGAGAAGTTCCGCACCCGCCTCAAGCGCCAAGGGCGGCTGGTCTCCCTTTCCGAGCCGTCTGCATCCAATCCTTGCCGCACCGTCGCCGAATCGGCGGAGTTCCTCAAGGCGATGGACGAACTGGACGAGGAACGCGCCGCGGAAGCCCGTCGCAACCGCCAACTGGAGAGAATGGAGGCTCTTACGGCGTCCATGCCCCGCGAACTCAAAAACGCCATGCTGGCGCTGAAGGCGTCCGAGGGCAACCAAAGCAAGGCCGCAGCCCGCATCGGCGTCACCCAGCAGACATTCAATCAGGTCTGGATTCCGAAACTGCGCAAGTACCTTTTGGACAACGGCATCATGGGCGAAGAGGAGGATGGCGATGAAGCATGAGGACTGTGCGCTTGCGCGATACCCGGAGAACATGCGGCAGGCGCTCCGACTGCTCGCGACGGTCGTCAGTCGCCTATATGCGGAGAAGGCCGACGTCCATGCGCCTTTTTCTTCAAATCCTTCGGGAATAAGGGTCAAGGAGAATGGCGGAAGCGCGAATAAGGGGCTTTTGTAATTGCAGACACTCAAAGGAGTTCATCATGGCAGACAAGCATAATATGGTAAAGGCGCAGCTGGCGCGGCTGGACACGATGGACGGCTCCGCTCTGGCGGCGAAATTCGAGGAACTGTACGGCTTCAAGCCGTGCGACACCACGCCCCGGCATCTCCGTCGGCGGCTTGCATTCCGCATCCAGGAGATTCTGCTCGGCGGCATCGCGGAGGCGGATATGGCGGCATTGGAGCGCATAGCGGCCTCCGACCCACTGGCGAACTTCACCGTCCCGAAGGACGACCGGCGTTCGCTCAAGATGGCGGGCGTCCAGCTCCGACGCGTCTGGAAGGGAACTGAATATGTCGTGACGGTGCTCGGCGGCGGCGAGTTCGAGTACAACGGCGCGAGATACAACTCGCTGTCGCGAATCGCCAGGGAGATAACCGGCGGCCACTGGAACGGCAAGCTCTTCTTCGGGGTTAAGTGACATGGACAAGGACGCAACCATCAGAAGGTGCGCGATCTACACGCGCAAGTCGCTTGAGGACTCCGTGGAGAAGGACTACAACTCCATCGACGCGCAGAGGGACGCTGGCGAGGCCTACATCGCAAGCCAGAAGGCCAACGGGTGGGTCTGCCTGCCAGACCGCTACGACGACTACGGCTTC
>Ga0265298_10005961_pt1 | contig 15165 bp, 3 predicted proteins | sample AusTroGonzalo_MG_3_FD_193486 | JGI IMG/M metagenome (GOLD analysis project Ga0265298, IMG submission 193486) | Bovine rumen microbial communities from tropical cattle in Woodstock, Queensland, Australia - Gonzalo_01 | ecosystem: Host-associated > Mammals > Digestive system > Stomach > Rumen ... | reverse complement strand
CTACACCGTGTCGGCCGCTGGGCAGGTGTCCAACAAGTGGTGCCTTGCCCACAGAGGCAACACCCAGTGGGGCGGACAGGTCCTCGGAGAGGTGATCCTCTTCCAGAACGCGAACAGCGAGGCGCGGAGGAACGCGATTACCGCGATGCTCTGCAATAAGTGGCGTGCGCAGAATGTCGATCTTGTGTCATCCTGGACTCTTGGCTCGGTGACGGTTGCTAACGACGCATCGTTGACGGTTGGTGGGTCGAAGGGTTTTGCATACACAGCGACGACGCTCGGAGGTCTCGGCTCGATTGCCTCGGGTCCGAACATCCTCGGCGTTGGGAACTTCTTCGCCGGCACAGATGGCGTTGCTGGAACGCTGACGGTCGATGCCGACGTGGCGCTTGCCGACGGCGTTAATTTCGACATCTATGTTGATGCCGAGGGTCACGTGAGCAATATCGAGATGACCGGCAAGCTGACGGTTGGCGGTGCGGTCTTGGCGAAGGTCCACGTGCCGGATGACGTACGTCTTGCGCACGGCAACTATGATGTGCTGACGGCAGCCGAGATCACAGCGAGCGGACCTGTGTCGCTGACGCTTGACTCCTCTGAGATCAAGAAAGCCGGCGCGCGACTTGTGTATGACTCTTCGCGCAATGCGATATTCCTCATGGTATATCCAAAGGCGCTGACAATCTTCGTCCGATAAGCCGGGCGGTTGCTTTCTGGAAGTGTGGTTTTGCAGGTGTTAAACAAAATGCTGTTTGAGGTATAATGCAAGAAAACATAAGGAGAAAGGCATATGGAAAAGACTAATGCTTTTATGCCCCTTGCCGCGCTGTGCGCGGCGGTTCTGATGCCTGGTGCATTGTTGGCCGAGAAGACGACCAACGTATTCACCCGAACGTCGTCGCAAGCCGCAAGCCTCGGCTGGAATGCCACAGGTGTGCCGAACGACTACGGCACATCGACAGGGTTGGACGTTTCCCTGAAGATCGACTACGAGTCAGGCGCGGAGAAGTTCCAGCAACTGGAGCTGCCACAGGCGCCGATCTATGTCGATTCCGTCGTTGGTGGCGATTACCACTCTTTGCTCATTACGAACAGCATCCGCAAATATGTTCGCATCAACGATCCGACGCCGTTCAATGGCTTCTGGGCGATGAAGGACTCTGCCGGTCCCTCAAAAGACGCCGGTCTGTACCTTCCAGACAACGCCGGAGCCGGGCCGCGCACGATAGGTTCGGCATTCCTCAAGGGGCGGTTTCCCATCGCTGTCGAGCAGGGATGCGAAGCGTTCTTCGACTACCCCTTCGGACTTGGTTCGTTCACGGTGAACCGATCCATGAACAACGTCTCAACGGCAAAGGGCAAGTTGACGGTGAGCGGTTCTCCTGGTCCGTACTCCATCGCTCATGTCCACAACGGTACGCTGGGGATTGTCGGCGGCGATGCCGACATTTCCTCGCCTGTTCCCGGCGCATGGGCGCGGTTCGACGCTTCCGCCGAAGATTCGTTCACGACGAGCGGCACAGCCATTACCGAATGGCGTGATGCGGATGGCGGGCCTGTTGCCGCAGTCATGAGCGGCAATGCGTCGCCGACGCTCTACACAGACCCTGAAACCGGAAAAAAGGCCGTGAACTTCGGCGCCTTTGTAAACTATGCCGGATCGACCGCCGGCGACAAGACGCTCCACGGCTCGGGTGCACGGCTTGCGCTCTCCGAAACGCGCAGCGACGTCGCGGAAATGTTCGTGGTCTTCAAAGACAACGACTTGATAAACGGAACCTATCCACAGATCGTCGGCGAGGCATTCCCTCGGCGGACGGGAAACAGCGACCCCAACCAGCTGTTCAAGCCAAGGGGGGAACTGCCTAAGGGGCTTATGATGGGAGAGTTCAGGCTTGACGGGCAGGCCGTTATTCCGAATTTCTACTATGATTTTTCGCGGCGTATGAACGTCGTCTCGGCGAGCTACAGGGATGGCGGCGGGGAGGTGATCTATTTGGCGTCGCCCAACAACGACGGACATGATAACTACACCAAGGGGGGAATCAAGATCGCCGAGATCATTCTCTACACCAACAAGCTCACGTCCGCCCAGCGGCGCCACAACAACGACTACCTGATGAAGAAGTGGCTTGGACGCGGTGTCCGCGACTATGGCGTGGTCATGCTCGAAAAGCCAGCGTCGATCAGCGTCGAGTCCGGCACGGCGCGCGTCCGCGAACTCAATCTTGCGACAAACGGATTCGTCAAGGCCGGTGCCGGCATCCTGGAAATCGAGTCGGTCAACACGAACCTCAACGGTCTCGCCGTCGACGGCGGTGGGGTTCGCTTTGTGAGCACCCTGGCGCGTCCGACCGATCCCCAGCCCGCCGCAGATGCGCTCGCCTGGTTCGACGCGAGCGACGCCGATACACTCGACACCGTAGTCTCCAACTATACTGGCAATGCGGGAACGCTTGAGCCCACCAACTACACGTTCATCACAAGCTGGCGCGACAAGCGAAACAACGGCTACACGCTCCATTCTCCGCGCCTTGGTTCGAGTCTTTCGTATTCAGTCTACGCGGGTGACAAGAAGACCGGCGACGAACCCGGATGGCCAACACTTGATGAATCGACAGGAGCGCATCCCATGGTCGACCTCGGCCCGTATGTGAATCCGTGTGCCTCGCCGTACAAAGGCAATTTCGGCTGGATAAACGGCATTTCCGGTCTTTCCACATGGCTCTGCCTTTACAAACCTGACGGTGGCATGTATAACTCCTATGCAGTACGAGAGGGCTTCGTTGTGTTCTACAAGACTGACTCCCGCGGCAACCCCATCAACAGTACCGACTGGGCTCTTCGCAATGCTGGCGGAGACCAGCCCAAGACCAAGTTCCTTCATGAAGACCACGCCGCCGGTGCGGCGATAGGCGGGCATTGGACCTACGACGGCGTGACGGTCAATCCGGTCGATGTCAGGGGCGGCCTCTACGCCAATGGCAAGACGCACCTTGGCGCATTCCAGATTTCCGAAGCCGGCGCCCCCGTGAATGTGTTCGGATCGGACCAGAACGGAGGCAATAGCGGTGGCGGATGCAAGATCGCGGAGGTCATTCTCTACACCCGCTTCCTCACCGAGCAAGAGCGGCTCGACACGGAGCGCTACCTGATGCAGAAGTGGAACTGCGGGACGCACCTGGCTGACAAGGCTCCCTCGGTTGGGACGATGACCTTCAACAACGGAGCGCAGGCGGTCATAGACACCGACGTCAACATGACGATCGGCACGGTCGCGGGTTCTGGAACCGTCGTCAAGAGGGGCACCGGGACCGCGACGGTCGGGACGTTCGCGCAGAATGTTTCGTCGCTGTCACTCGAGGGGGGCTCTCTTGCCGTCGAATCGGACATGACTCTCGCGGACGGCGCGGCCCTTGACGTTTACTTCAACGAAAGCACGAATGTCGTCGGCACTGCCGTGATTACGGGGACGCTCACGGTTGGCGGTCCCGTGACGGTCAACCTGCACGTTCCGGATGGAGTGGAGCTTGGATATGGCGAGTATGACATCATGACGGTGTCGTCGGTCTCTGCCTCGGGTGCCCACTGGTCGGTCAACGACAACGACGGCGCACACAAAGGTGTAGCAAGGGTAGGATTCAATTCGTCGCGAAATGCTATAGTTCTCGATGTTGGCCAAAAGGGCATGATGATCTTTATTAGATGACGGCGTTGCTTGCTTTGCGGCTCCGTGACCGACAGCTCTGTCAAGACGTTGTTTCGTCGTCGCAACGCCTTTCGCGCATAGACAATAGGCCGTATTCAGCCTGCCGTGCCTCGGCAGAAACCGCTGGTTGCGTGCGAGGCGTCTCCTACGGCTGCGAGACGAAACTGCCTCTTGCCCGACTGTCGGCTCACTCAGCCGCGGCGTCCGCTGCGTCGAGGCCGGAGGCCGACTGTCGCACTCGTCTTCAAAAACTTGTATTTACATGTTGCGGCTGAGAAGTTTTTTGTGCTATAATTCTTGAAAACTAAGGAGAATAGCACATGGAAGCTTCCGTCTGTGGGTCTAAAACTGTTCGAGCGACATGCAAGGTCGCGTTTGCGGCGGCGACTGGAATCGTCGGCGTCTTCATTGCGTTTGGCTGCTTTGCGGACACGCTGTATCTGCCTGTGGGCGTGACGACGAACGTCGACGTGGCGGCGGATGCTGCGCTCGCGGACACCGTGTCGCTTGCGGACCGCACGGCGGTCGTGAAGGGCGGCGCGGGCAAGCTGACGGTGCCGAGCGGCAAGTTCATCCAGGACAAGACGGTCGACATCCGCGTGCGCGAGGGCAGCGTTGCGCTGACGGCGACGCAGCAGGAACTGGCCGCCTATCCGGAGCCGACGGAGACGATGAACAAGGCGGCGTTCTGGCTTGAGAGCCGCACGAACCTCGTCAAGGATGGAGACGACATAAAAGTCTGGCGCGACGTGCGCGACACGGATTCGTCCGTGACAAACCATTACTACGCGGTCGTGGACAATACGTGGACGAACCTTTGTCCGCAGGAGGCGACATACAAGGAGAAGGACGCTGTCTACTTCAGGGGCTACCAGTCGGGCTGCTGGATGAACTGGCAAAAGCCCACAGGAGGGCAGGCGACGGTCGGCAACCTCTATCACGTGTTTCTCGTCCATGGCGCAAGCAGTTATTGGGGGTATGCGCTGGGGCAGCGCAAGGGCCAGTCCCCCTATTTTCATCCGGGCGAGCCAGGTGGTGGCGCAAACGCCGTCATGTGGATTGCGCACAACAACGAGACCAAACCAATGCATGCCTCTCGCTCGTTCCGCGACGGGGTCGAGGTGGACGCGTTCACGACATCGCAGGGCACGGGCATCCACGTTGTTGAAGTGGACTGCCTCGAGATGAGACAGTCGGCGCAGTGCTTCTTCAACGACCGCGACTTCTGGGATGATGGCAGCGGACACAATCCGATGTTCGGACCTGATAGTACGACGCAGATTGAAGGCGGCAAGCGTTCGGGAGGCGAATACATCTGCGAGATGCTGCTCTTCACGAACCGCCTTTCGGAGGTTGAGCGCGTCAGCATCTCCAACTGGCTACTCAGGAAATGGCGCGATGCCGTGCCGCCGCAGAAGGTTCCCGTCGCCGTGGCGCTTGCAACAAACACCGTCGTTGAGGTCGAAACAGGCGCGTATTCGTCGCTCGCAGTGTCGGGCGACGGCACGCTCGCGAACGTGGGGCAGGACGCGCTCGTCATGTTGTCGCATGCCCAGCCCGTGCAGCGCACGGTACACCTCAGCGCGGGCGCGTCGCCGATCATGCTGGGACATCCGATGCCGGTTGAGTGCGCGGCAGGGGACACCGTGAACTCCGCCATCACCTACGCCGGGCCAAAGTTGACCAAGACCGCGTCTGCCGGAGAGGGCAAGCTCGTAAAGACGGGCAACGGCCTGCTGCTTATCGACAAGATCCCGGAAGGGGTAACAGAACTCACCGTCACGGGCGGTCTGCTTATGCTGTCCGATCCCGACCGCCATGCCGACCTTGTTCCTGGCCCTGACATGAACGTCGCGGCGACGATTCCCGAATGGAGCTTCGAGACATATAATGCCTCGAGCGCCAGCAACTGCCAGAAATATTTCAACAATTCCGAATACGAAGGCTGGCACGGCATAAAACCTGTTCCTGACGACGGTTATAGTCAAGTGTTCATTTTCGACAGTCAATATGGCAGTCCGACTGGCTGGGGTCTTACAGTGGATCCACCAGACGGCAAGAACTGTCTTGCCGTGAAGCACTATGCTTCGGCATGGCGCGAGTTTACAGTTCCCGAGACTGGCAAATACGAGCTCGAGTTCTGGGCTGCGCCGCGCAATGGATATTCCGGGAAACATCTTGATGTAATGATTGGCACAAGTGAGTCCGACCTTGTGCGTCTTGGCGACATTCAAACTTCCGATTTTCAAGGCTGGCGGCGCTATGTCTATAGGATCGGGCTGCTTGAGGTCGGTACGACCTATCAGCTGTGGTTCAAGACGAAGGGGGAGAACAGTAGCAGGAATGATTGTCTCACGCAGATTGACGCTGTAAGGGTCAAGCTCTCCGAGGCCGTAATCGGCACCTGGGCGATTCCGAACGGAGACTTCGAGGACCACGCCGTGGGATTCTCCAATTCCTTCACGCTCGACAACACGAACCGCGTGACAGGATTCACTGTTGAACAGCATACGGGCGCTGCGGCTGCGGAAAGCGGCACAGCTAACTATACCACGTTCTCCGCCTACGGGACCGACAACTTTGCCCGCTACAACCGTCCGTGGTCGACTGGCGGAACGACGCAGTTCTACATGACAGGCACGGGTTCGAAACTCGTGACGACCTTCACGCCTCCGGCCGGGAGGTGGCATGTGCAGGCGGACATGAGCGCATGGTGCGTGAGTTCGTCTACCGCCGGAAAGGCGTATGCCGTGGATGCGGAAGTCACCATTGGCGGCGTCACGACATCGCTCGGGCAGATTTCGACCAACGAGCACCGCCTTGCGGCGCGCAAGTGGCCGACGGCCTTCGTCGTCGATGGCGAGACGCCCGTTACCCTTACCCTGGCTGGTGTCGTGCCGAACAGCTGGGGCCATGGCATCCTCGACAACCTTGTGCTTGTCGCCGCGCCCGCAACCGACGAGAATTTGCTGGCGGATCCTGGCATCGACGATTCGAGCAAGTGGAGTATCGTAAAAACTCCAAAGCCGTCGGGCGTGACTGCGTCGCAATTCATGAATTGCGATAGTTTCTACAAACAGCATTTCGGCCTCGACTCGCTGGCGGGGACAAAAGTGGCCAAGATCGTGAACGACGACACCATTTACCAGTCCGTTACATTCCCGACGGGCGGGTTGTACCGCCTGACGGTGAACTTGAAGACGCGCGGCACCACGGTGCCGTCTAACTCCGGAAACAATCCCGTCGACGTCTATCTGGCGAAGGACGGCGTGACGAACATCGTAGGCCGCTCCGACAACGCCGCGACGACGAACTACAACGAGTATGCGTTCACCTTCGCCGTACCTGAGGTGGGTGGAACGTATGACGTCGGCTTCCACGGCACGAGCGTCTGGGGCGGCGATGGGACGCCGACCGTCGACCGCACGATGCTTCTCGATGCGGCGTGGCTTTGCCGGGTGGAGTCGGAGCACGAGCTTGTTTTGCCGAAGGACCTTAACATCGAGGTGGCGGAGGGCGCACGTCTGCAGCTGGACTTCGCGGGCACGAACGAAGTGTTTTCGCTCCGAATTGCCGGCAGGAAGTGTTCGGGATACATATCGGCAGAGACTCGTCCCGACCTGTTCCCTGCGCTGTCCGGTCCTGGCACGCTCTATATCAGGGACAGGGGCTTGCTTATTGTCGTTCGATAGGGCTCATCCATCCGTGCCATCTCCATGGGGTCGGTGAAATGCCCCTGTTTGCGAATCGCCGAAGTTTTCTGTTGAAAATCGGGGCGGAGGTGTGGTAAGATATGCCCAAATAATGGAGGAGTGTCATGCAGTTGTGTGATAAGTCCATGAAGTTGAACAATATGTCTGTTTTTGCCGTGCTGTGCGCGGCTGCGGTGATGCCCGGCGCGCTGTTGGCCGAGAAAACGACCAACACCTACGAGCGGACGTCATCGGCTGGCGCGGACATCACATGGAGCACGGCTGGATTTCCAAGCGAAGTGACGACCACTGCCGGGAGCGACATTTCCATCAAGATCGACTATGCGGAAGGCGGCGAGAAGTACCAGCGTATCAAGACGGCCTCTCTGCCCATCTACCTTGATTCCGTAATCGGTGGCAAGTACGACAACCTGTCTTTCGTTAATAATGCCGGTAGCAAGTACGCTATCATCAATAACCCAACACCTTTTAAGGGCTTCTGGTCGATTGACGCCAATCCGGCACGTGCGAGCGGAATCTATCTGCCCGATAACGACGGAGCTGGCGTGCGTACGATCGGCTCGGCATTCCTCAAGGGCCGTTTCCAGTTCGGTGTCGCCACGGGTTGCGAGGCGATTCTCGACTATCCGTTTGGGCTTGGCATGTTCCAGGTAAATAGAAGCATGAGCAGTATGACGGGGAGCGGCAAGCTGACGGTCAACAGATCTCCTGGCCCTTATTCTGTTGCTTTGGTTGACCGAGGGACGCTTGGGATTGTCGGCGGCGACGACGATGTTTCCTCGCCTGTTCCGGGTGCGTGGGCACGGTTTGATGCCACTGTCGAGAGTTCGTTTACGTTTGAAAATGAGACAGGCGTTACGCAGTGGCGCGACGCCGAAGGGAGGGAAGTTTCCGCTTCCGTTGAAAGTGCTGGTGCAAACAGACCGCAGCGCGTACTGGATGCTGTAACCGGGAAGACCCTCGTGGATTTCGGGTTCCGGAGCGGAATTGCTGATAGGGAGAAAGGGGGGTCGCGGCTCAAGTTCCCCGCGACTGTTTCCGGCGTTGGCGAGCTTTTCATGGTTTTTCGCGAGAAAAACGATGTCGGCACCCCGTTGTCCTTCTTCAGCAAAGCGTTTCCGCGCCATGGGACGTCAAATTACCTCTTCGCCGCTTGGGGATCGCTTCCAAAGGAGCTTGCGATGGGAGAGTTTCGCCTCAATGGACAGGCGGTGGTTCCCGATGTCGCGTACAATTTCTCGCGCGGGCTCAACGTCGTTTCGGCCGGGTATCGTAGCGGAGGAGGCGAAGTGCTGTATTTTGGTAGCGAAAAGACCGCTACTGTCAATAGTGACTCCGCTGGCGGTGATGCCATCGCCGAGGTCATTCTCTACACGAACACACTTACTGCCGCCCAGCGTCGCCATAACAACGAGTATCTGATGAGGAAGTGGAAGGGCGTCGGGATTCGCGACTACGGTGCGATCATGCTCGCGAATGGCGCGTCGCTCAGCGTCGAGTCCGGAACAGCACGTGTACGTGAACTGCTGCTTGCGACGAACGGATTCGTCAAGGCGGGCTCCGGCAAACTTGAAGTAGAATCGCTCAACACGAACCTCAGTGCCCTTGCCATTAACGGCGGAACTATGAAATTCGTAAATACGCTTGCGCGTGCCGCAAATCCACAGCCAGCAGCAGATCCGTTCGCCTGGTTCGACGCTGACGACAGCGATTCGCTCGTGACGATGGTTTCGAACTACAACGACACGGCGACGACTTTTGTGACGAACTGGCGTGACAAACGCGGCAACAACGGCTATACGTTGGCAAGGCAGGGGGCTCTGAAACACAAGAATTGCGGTGACGGATCCACGGCTGTCGAGGATGAAACGCCTTATCCAACGCTGGACACTACCACGGCAACGCGCCCCATGGTAGACCTAGGGCCATTCTACAATCCGACGAGTTCCAAGCATTTCGGCTGGATCAATGGCAACTCAGGGCTTTCCACGTGGCTTTGTCTCTACAAGGACGGCGTTCACAAGAATGGAAACAATCCTGCTTGCGGCTTCACACGACAGGGATTTGTTGTATTCTATAAGACGAACAAGGACAGCAATCCAATCCAAAATAGTGGTTGGGAGCTTCGTAATGGGGGCAGCACAGCTCCCAGAAGCAGGTTCCTCAGCAACGATTATGCCGGAGTGGCTGCGCTGGGAGGACATTGGACATACGACGGCAAGACGATCAATCCAAGCGATATCGCTCTCCCGGCCGACGGCAAGGCGCATCTTGGATCATTCCTGTTTGCCGATGCGGCCCCTGCCGTAAATGTATATGGTGCGGACATGGACATCACCGGAAACAGCTCGGGCGGATGCAAGATTGCCGAGGTTATCCTCTATGACCGCGTTCTGACCGAGCAGGAGCGGCTCGACACCGAGCGCTACCTGATGGCGAAGTGGAACTGCGGGACGCATCCCGCCGACAACAACATCTCGTCGGTGGGTACGCTCACCTTCAACAACGGAACGCCAGCCGTTATCGATGTCGATGACGACATGACGTTTGGCAGGGTTGATCGCGACGCAGACGGCGCGGTCGTCAAGAAGGGTGCCGGCAACGCTACGATCTCGGTGTTCGATCCGAACGCGCACGACGTGACGGCGGTGACGGTCGAGGGCGGCTCGCTCACGCTCACCTGCGATCCGCTGGCCGACGCCTGGGCGCACCTCGACGCAACCCGCGCCGATTCGATTGTGTATACCACTGCAAATGGAACAAACTACGTCAGCTGCTGGAAGGACATTAGCGGTCATGGCAACGACGCGACGCCGCCAAGCGGGCCCGCCTTCAAGCCGACGTGGCATGCGGTCCATCTCGATGCGGACAGCATCCTCTCGGATTCCGGCCGGGAAATGATGGTTGTGGACATGGGTGAATACTATAACTACGAGCAGCTACCGACGCCCCGTTCGAATTACCCTACGAACTCCGCGTCGGCAATGGATTTCCCGATACCGAACAATACATACGTTGCCTTGCAGGAGTTCTACATCGTTCACGCCGATACCGATCACTGGAATGGAGACGGAAAGAACAACTACACCGGCATTTTTGGATTCCAATCCGCGCCTAACGACACCCATCCGTTCATACGCTCCTGCCAATCCCCCCTCATGGATGGCCTTACTCCAAATGCCATCGACGTGACCGGTTACATTGGCGTAAATGGCGAAAAGGAGTCGGCCAGTTACAAACCGACGTTCCGCCAATTGAATGCGTATTCGGTGTACGCCAGCGAACCGGTTTCCGCCCGTTGGTCGCTTACACGTAGAGGCATTACTCAGTGGGGCGGCCAGGTGCTGGGCGAGGTGATTCTCTTCCAGACCGCGAACACGGAGGCGCGCCGGAACGCCATCACGGCGATGCTGTGCAACAAGTGGCGCGCGCAGAACATCGACATTCCGCTTGAATCCGCCTGGGCGTTCGGTGCGCTGACGGTCGCTGAAGGTTCGTCGCTGACGGTTGCAGGCGCCGACGGCTTCGCGTACACCGCGGAGACGCTCGGCGGACTGGGCACCATCAACTCTTCTTGCCCGATCCTAGGCGTCACGAACGTCGTTCTCGGCGCGGAAGGGGCCGCGGGAACGCTGTCGGTCGCGGCTGATGTGACGCTTGCTGCCGGTGCGTTTGTCGATGTCTATGTGGACTCGAAGGGGAACGTGAGCAAGGTCGCGATGACTGGCAAGCTGACGGTCGGAGGGGCCGCCACTGTCAGGCTGCACGTTCCGGATGGCATCAAGCTGCCGTATGGCGACTACGACATCATGACGGCGACATCGATTGCCGCCGACGGTTTCAACTGGTCGGTTGACGACACGGACGGGGCGCACAGAGGCGTGGCCAGGGCACGCTTGGACTCGGCGCGCAATGCGATCGTCCTCAAGGTCTATCCCAATTCGCTCATGATCATTGTCCGTTAGGGACGGCGCTTGCCACTGAAATAGGTATTGGCAGAATGGAGTTTGCGTCATAATAAAATAAGAGATTTAAAAGGAGAATGGCATATGGAAACATCCGTCTATGATTCAAAGACTAATGTCCAAGCAGTTCTTGCCGTCCTGTGTGCGGCGGCGCTTTTGCCTAACTCGCTGTTGGCCGAAAAGACGACCAACACATATACGCGGACGTCATCGGCCAGCGCGGACATCGCGTGGGCCACGACGGGACTTCCCGACGTGACTACCACCGCCGGGAGCGACATCTCCATCAAGATCGACTATGCGGAAGGCGGCGAGAAGTATCAGCGGATCAAGACGCCTGTTACGCCCATCTACCTTGATTCCGTAATTGGCGGAAAGTACAACAACCTGTCGTTAGTCATCTCGGGTCACGATTGCCACAAATATGCCGTCGTCAATGACCCGACGCCATTTGAGGGCTTTTGGTCGATTGACGGAGGCGGGGCGCGAGTGAGCGGCATCTATGTACCTGAAGTCGAAGGCGCCGGCGTGCGCACCATCGGCTCTGCATATCTTAGGGGCCGATTCCAGTTCGGCGTCGCACCTGGCTACGAGGCGATTCTCGACTATCCGTTTGGTATCGGCATGTTCGAGGTGAACAGGTCGTCGGCAGATGGAATGAAACCAAATTCGCTCACGCCCACCGGCAAGCTCACGGTCAACCGCTCGCCTGGTCCGTATTCTGTTGCGCAGGTTCGCGCAGGAACGCTTGGACTCGTTGGCGGAGATGACGACGTGTCTTCTCCTGTTCCCGGCGCGTGGGCCAGGTTTGACGCCGCTGCCGTGGATTCGTTCACCATGGACTCCGAGGGAAATGTGACTACATGGAGCGACGCAGACGGGAACGGCGTCTCGATGTCGGTTGACAACAGCGGCGCCAACAAGCCCATTCGGAGGGAAGATTCCGTCACCGGTAAGACTCTGGTGGATTTTTGCATAGCAAGTGGAATCGCCGATCGTGCAAAAAATGGTTCCCGGCTGAAGTTCCCCGAGGCGAAAGATGGCATAGCAGAGGTGTTTTTCGTGTTCCGCGACAACAGTTCAAGCGCAGCTGGGCACATCATTGACAACGCTTTCCCGCGCCAGGGCAGCGTAGGCTATCTTTTCAAGGGATGGGGTTCTCTGCCCAAGGGACTTATGATGGGCGAGTTCCGCCTGAACGGCCAGGCTGTGGTGCCTGATGTGGTGTATGACTTCACTCGCGGGCTGAATGTCGTCTCGGCGAGCTACCGCAGTGGCGGCGGCAGTGTCACTTATGTTGCCGGTGCGGATGGTAGCCAAAGCGCGGGCGGCTTGCAACTCGCGGAAATCCTTTTCTACACGAATGCTCTCACCGCCGCAGAGCGCCGTCACAACAACGACTACCTGATGAAGAAGTGGAAGGGCGTCGGCGTTCGCGACTATGGAACAATCATGCTGGGCACGACGGCTTCGCTTAGCGTCGAGTCCGGAACGGCGCACGTACGGGAACTCCAGCTTGCGACGAACGGATTCTTCAAGGCGGGAGCAGGCAGCCTTGCAGTCGAGTCGCTCAACACCAACCTCAACACTCTTGTCGTAAACGGCGGATCGGTTCGCTTTGAGAGCGTGCTCGATCACGGCGCCAACCCGCAGCCGGCGGCCAATCCGCTCGCCTGGTTTGACGCGAGCGACGCCGACACGCTTGACACCGTTGTCTCCAACTATACAGGCAATACAGGGACGCTTGCTCCCACGAACTATACTTTCATCTCCAACTGGCGCGACAAGCGGGGCAACGGCTACTCGCTCCATTCCCCTCGGCTTGGTACCGCTCCTTCGTATCCCGTCTACGAAGGCGGGGGTAGTACCGACGAGCCCGCGTGGCCGACGCTTGATGAATCGACAGGTCCGCACCCCATGGTCGACCTGGGGCCGTACCTGAATCCGTGTTCTGCGGCGTACAAAGGCCATTTCGGCTGGCTTGGAGGCATCTCTGGCCTTTCTACATGGCTTTGCCTTTACGGCAGCAATGACGGCTTGTATGGATCCTATGGAATACGTCAGGGATTCGTCGTGTTCTACAAGAAGGACTCGCGCGCCAACCCCATCAACTCTACGTCCTGGGAGCTTCGCAACGCCGGCAACGACGCTCCGAAGACAATGTTCATCGCCGACAATTACGCTACTGTCACGACACTGGGAGGGCATTGGACTTACGATGGCACGACGGTTAATCCGAACAGCGTAAACCTTTCCGCAGACCGCAAGGCCCACCTTGGCGCGTTTTTGTTCTCCGACGCCGGCGTTCCTGTGAATGTGTTCGGATCGGACCAGAGCGGCGGCAACAGCGCGGGCGGATGCAAGCTCGCCGAGGTCATTCTCTACGACCGCGTGCTGACCGAGCAGGAGAGGCTCGACACGGAGCGCTACCTGATGGCGAAGTGGAATTGCGGGACACACCCGGCTGACAAGACCGCTTCGTCTGTCGGCACGCTCTCCTTGGGCGAAGGAGTTGACGCCGTGTTCGACAACGACGGCGACATGACGTACGGCAAGCTCGTGCGCGCGTCGTTCGGCGAGATTGTCAAGAAGGGCGAGGGCGCGGCGACGGTGCAGCTCTTTGACCCGACTGCCGCGGACGTTACGGCGGTTTCGGTCGAGGGCGGTTCGCTTTCGATCTGGTGCGATCCGCTTGTCGATGCCTGGACGCACCTTGACGCGACGCGCGCGGACTCGATCGAGTACACGACGACGGACGGAACAAACTACGTGAGTCGCTGGAAGGACATCTCCGGCAATGGCCACGATGCTACGGCGGCAACGGAGCCCGTGTCGAAGCCCGTCTATCGCACCGTCACGCTTGACGCAGACAACACGATTGCCGATTCCGGCCGCGAAATCCCTGTCGTCGACTTTGGCGAGTACTACAACTTCGAGCAGCTCCCGGCTGAGGGCCGCTCAAACAACCCGACAAACACCGCTACGGCAATGAATTTCGTCAATGAATGGACCTCCATGCAGGAGTTCTACGTGGTACATGCCGACACCGACTACTGGCCTGGCAGCGGTAGCTATCAAAACAACTATTCCGGCATTATCGGGTACTCCGCGTTTCAGGTTGATAACTATCCGTTCCATAGGTCTAGCCAGACTCCGATAATAAGCAACGTCGGCTATGCCAATCAGAGTCTAAGGGCTGGCTACATCGGAGTGAACGGAAGTCAGAGCGACTATAACTACGCTCCCACGCTGAAGCAGCTCAATGTCTACACATTCCAGTCGGATGGCCAGGTGACCCAGAAGTGGTCACTTGCCCAAAGACAGGGATACCAGTGGGGCGGACAGGTGCTCGGCGAGGTGATCATGTTCCAGAACGCGAACAGCGAGGCGCGGAGGAACGCCATCACCGCAATGCTCTGCAACAAGTGGCGTGCGCAGGGGTTGCCGGTTTCCTCGGCCTGGACGCTCGGCTCTGTGACGGTTGCCAACAACGCGTCGCTGACGGTCGGCGGATCGAAGGGGTTTGCGTACACCGCAACGACGCTTGGCGGGCTTGGTTCAATTGCCTCGGGCCCGGAGATACTCGGCGTCACGAACGTCCTTGTCGGCGCTGAAGGCGAGGCGGGAACGCTGACTATTGCTTCCGACGTGACGCTTGCCGACACCACGCATTTCGACATCTATGTTGGTGGCGAGGGCAACGTGAGCAAGGCGGAGATGACCGGCAAGCAGACGGACGGTGGCGCGGTCTCGGCGAAGGTCCACGTGCCGGATGGCG
>Ga0265298_10005960_pt1 | contig 15165 bp, 13 predicted proteins | sample AusTroGonzalo_MG_3_FD_193486 | JGI IMG/M metagenome (GOLD analysis project Ga0265298, IMG submission 193486) | Bovine rumen microbial communities from tropical cattle in Woodstock, Queensland, Australia - Gonzalo_01 | ecosystem: Host-associated > Mammals > Digestive system > Stomach > Rumen ... | reverse complement strand
TTCAGGGTAATCCATCCCCTTTCGCAACATGTCCATACTGATCAGGCTCTGGTAATACCGAGTACGCAAAGGGAGCTCGCTTGTAATTATTTCTTCATCCGCACCAAGGTAAACTGTGCTGCCTTTCCCCGTCACCTGCATTTCTAAATCTATCACCGTTCCGTCCAGGGTTTCCACATACACATCAAGCCGGATGCTCTTACTGCTGAGCCTTGGACTGTTTGTATGCCGTTCTGCCGTAATATGCAGAACCCTCTTAATAGGTATGTGCAAAACCTTCTCAATCAGGTACTGGCAACGTTTTTTATTGTTCATGACCTCCAAAAATACGTAGTTGTTGGCAAATGTCATAGAATCCCAGTCAATTTCTTTATAATTATTCAAACTATCCTCACTTTCCGACCGGGACGATTCTTCTGTATTTACATTATAGCACAGCTTGCAGGCGTTTTCTATGAAGTTTCAATGAAGTAAATCAAGAAGATATGCTTGTCAGTTAGTATTATTGCTGGCAATTCAAAACGCCCGCAATAGTTGCGGGCGCTTTGAAAGAAATATCAAAATTTTACATCTCCAGCCACTTTTTGATTTCTTCGTCGCTCATGTCACCCAGCTTGTTGGCGTCCAGGCAATCCTTCACGTCCGCCTTGGGTACGGTTTTGCGAATAGTATCCGCACTGCTCTTGGGACCGCTGGTCTTGCTGGTGCAGAACGGATAGACCTTCTTCCCTTCCAGATTCACCTTCTCCAGGAAAGAGAGGATAATGTTGGGACAGTTGAACCACCAGATGGGGAATCCGATGGCGATCTTCTCGTAACGGCTGCAGTCAGGCAGCGCGCCTTTAATTTCCGGACGGGCGCCGGAGGCTTTTTCCATGCCTGCCTTGGCCACGCAGAGACCGTACATGGATGGATAGGCGTTCACCGGATTGATACGCCAGGTATTGCCTTTTGCCACGGAAGCAATCTTCTGAGCAGCCTTGTCCGTTACGCCGGACCAGGAATAATAGGCTACCAGCAGTCTGCCTGCCATCTGGGGTTTCCGGTTCTCAAAGCGGGGCCTGTTGGGACGGTTGTTTCCCGGCCTGTTGCCGTTCCTCTCCCCATTGCCGCGGTTGGCTGCGTTTTCTTCCCTGCTGCCGCCTTGTCTGTTATCGTTCCGCTCCGGATTGCCGTCCCGTTTTTTGTCTTTCATAAACTTGCGGGGCGGTTTGCCGCCCGGTTTGGGTGCGGGCTTCTGACCCTGTTTTCCGGATTTGCCTCCCTGGGCGCCGTTTGGTTTTCCCTCATAATTAGTTTTTACATTCTCGCCAGCAGCCTGATTCACATTCTGTTCCGGCGCGCCCTCACCGGCAGGCGCATTGTTGTTCCTTTTATAAAAACGTTTTCCCTTTGCCATATCGTCACACTCTTTTCGCTAATTTTAAGAAAGCTTCATAACCCCGTCTTGCTTCATATACGTCCGCTTTGCTGGTGGCTTCCCAAGGAGCGTGCATACTCAGCACCGGCACACCGCTGTCGATGACGTTCATGCCGTACAGCGCCATAATATAGGCGATGGTGCCGCCGCCGCCCAGATCCACTTTGCCCAGCTCCGACATCTGGAAATTGATTTTTTCTTTGGCGAAGATGCTGCGGATGTGAGCGATGTACTCCGCGTTGGCATCGTTGGAACCGCTTTTGCCCCTGGCACCGGTAAACTTGTTCAGCACCAGGCCCCGGCCCAGGTACGCCACATTCTTTTTGTCGAAGGAAGAAGCATACAAGGGATCGAACGCACTGCTTACATCACTGGAGAGCATCGTACTGTTGGCCAGGGTGCGTCGCAGTGCCAACGTGGAATCCTGTCCCAGCAGGGGCAACAGTTCCGCCACGGTATTTTCAAAGAACAGGCCCTGCATACCGGTGGCCCCTACGCTGCCGATTTCTTCCTTGTCCACCAGCAGGCAGCAGGTTGTGCGGATCACATCCTTCACGTCCAGCATGGCTTTGTAGGAACCGTAGGCGCAGACCCGGTCGTCCTGCCCGTAGGAAAGCACCATGCTCCGGTCGAAGCCGGCTTCTCTTGCCCGGCCTGCCGGAACCACCTCAAGCTCCGCGGACAGGAAATCTTCCTCTTCCACGCCGAACTGCTTCTTCAAAATTGCCAGCACGCCTTTCTTCACGGCTTCCTTAGCTGCTGACTTTTTCTCTTCCTCTTTCACATTACGGCCCAGTTTGATGGGCTGGTTGCCCACGATTACATCCAAGGCTTCCCCTTCCACCACGGTAGCCGCCTTCTTGTTCATCTGGTCCTGTGCCAGATGGATCAGCAGATCGGACACGAAGAACACAGGGTCTTCCGGCTTCTCGCCTACCGCTACTTTAACCACGGTGCCGTCCTTTTTCACGATGACCCCATGGATCGCCAGAGGAATCGCCACCCACTGATACTTTTTGATGCCTCCGTAGTAATGGGTATCCAGCAGGGCCAGACCTCCGTCTTCATACAATGGGTTCTGCTTCACATCCATGCGGGGGGAATCGATGTGGGCCCCCAGGATGTTCATACCGTTCTCAATGGGCTCCTTGCCGATGTTGAACATGGCAATGCCTTTTTTCATATTGATGCGGTATACCTTGTCACCGGCCTTCAGCTTTTTACCCTTCGCGATCATTTCGTCCAGATCTTTGTAGCCGGCCTCCTGCATGTCCGCCAGGATAATCTCCACGCACTCCCGCTCCGTTTTGCCGCTGCTGAGAAAATCCAGATAGCCTTTGCAAAATTCATGACAGGCCTTCACCTGGGCCGCCGTATATTTTTCCCACGTACTCTTATGTTCCACTCTGCTCCGTCCTTTCCAGATACTTTTTCTCAAACTCATCAACCGGAATCGGTTTGGAGTAATAGAAGCCCTGCAGATAATCGCACTGCAGTTCCTGCAGGTAAAGGGCCTGCTCTTCTGTCTCCACGCCTTCCGCCACTACTTTCATGTTCAGCGACTTGGCCAGATTTGTCACCAGTTTGATGATCTGCATGCCCCGTTCCCAATGGTCCAGCTTCTGCAGGAAGCCCATGTCCAGCTTCAGTTCATCCGCCTGAATGTTCTGCAGCATATTCAAAGAAGAATAGCCGCTGCCGAAATCATCCAGACCCACGGAAAAGCCTTTCTCCCGCAACTTTGTGATGACCTCATTGCAGAGATCAAAGTTCTCGATGACCGTGGACTCTGTAATCTCCAGATGCAGCCTGCCGGGGTTAATATTGTATTTCTCCGCCAGGCCGATGAAGGTACCTGCCACATCGCCATAATACATATCTTTCGGAGAAACATTTACGGAAATGGAAAAATCCCCGTGGCCGGTCTTCTCCCACAGCGCCAGCTGACGGGCCGCCTGCTCCCAGATATAACAGTCCATACGTGAAATATCATCGGAGCGCTCTAAAATCGGTATGAACTCCATGGGCATCAGCAAACCCCTGTCACGGTGGAACCAGCGCGCCAGGGCTTCTGCCCGGCGCACTTTCCCGTCCAGGCTCATCTGGGGTTGCAGGAACAGCCGGAACTCGCCGGTCTTCAGGGCATCGTCAAAATCGTTCAGGATCTGGCGTTCCCGGACTGCCACTTCCAGTAAATCCGGTTTAAACCGTTTTTCCGCATACACATCGTCCGTCTCAATGGAGCTGATGGCCATGGTGGTGCGGTCCAACATCTGACCCAGGGAATAGCCCCTGTCCAGCTTCTCATAAATTCCCACCTGATAATGCACATGGAAGGCCCGGCCCATCAGGAGACCCGACAAATCTTTCAGGCTTTGTTCCAGCGGAATCTCCGCCAGCGTGCCGTGCGGCAGGCAGAGGATAAAACTGTCCCGGCCGATGCGCCCGTACAGCGCCCGGTGGGAGCCATGCAGCGTAGACAGATATTGCGCCACGCTGATCAGCAGCTGGTCACATTTGTTGGTGCCGAACAGCTGGGTGATCAGATCGAACCCCCGGATCTTCACCTGGACCAGATCAAAATCCTGCTCCGGTTCCTCATTCAGTCTGGCCCGGAGGCTTTCGCTGAAGCCTTTCATATTATAGATCCGGGTGAGCAGATCGTGCCGCAGATTGAACTGGGCGGTGGTGTAATTGCTGGTCTCCCGGGTACAGTCACGGACGGAGAAATAATCCCCCAGCACCTTCCCTTCCCGGTTGGCCAGATGCAGATGCTGCAGCACAAAGGTGAATTCCTTGTTGTCATGAACATAGACCTGCCGCCATATATGGCCTGCACAGTGATCCACCCTGTCGTACTGCACCCAGTCCTTAAACACGTTCCCCAGCTTAATTAGATCCTGTTCAACATGGAAAAGCCGGAACGCCTGCTGGTTGGCATATATACAGCGACCGTCGGCGGCGAAGCTGATGCTGCCCCGCATATCGTTGGCGTCTGCATAGAATAGCAACTCCATGCGTTGCACCGGCGCCATCAGTTCCTCGCTCAGATGATCCGCCATGATGCCGGTTACTTCCGGTTCCGCCATGCTTTGCGGCGGTTTCTCCGGCTTCTCAGCCGGCTTGCGGGAAACCATTTCGATGGTACAGTTCAGTGTTTCCCCCGTTTCCATAATGACTTCCAGAGGCAGGGCGTTGATCACATATTCCTCGCCGTCCAGTATCTCGCTTTTGGAAATCTTTTTATGGGAAACGCAGGCATTATAGCTGATGCAGTTTTTACAGCGGCTGTTACGCCCCCACACGGAAAAGCAGTTCTTCTGGTACTGCAGCTTCCCGTTCTTGGTGATGGAAAGCTCAAAACACTCGCTGGGATTGACCAGGCGGACAATATCGTACAAAGGACTCATGGCCTGCAGGAGTTCCTCCACTTTGGCAATGGTCATCTGCGGAACCTTGTCTTCCTGACCCGGTTTCAAAACGCTGTCCAAACTCACGTTACTTCGTCCTCCAGAGATTCTTTTATAAAACACTCTACTTCAAAATTATTTACTTCAGGGAAAGCTGCGAAGCACTTACCTCTTCCGTTTAAACGCAGCCTCGTACCCTCTGCTTTGGATAAAAGCCAGGGCGTCCCCGGTATATACCAGGGGAGCCTGCTGCAGTTCCCTGATGGTGCGGCTGCCTGTCAGCACCATGATATCCTTCAGGTCCGCAATCACATCCCGCAGATACGCAACGGCTTCCTCTACACCTTGTTGCAGCAGCACCGCAAGGACGTTGCCGCTCATAGCTACGGCGTCCGCTCCCAGAGCGATGGCCTGGGCTGCCTGCCAGCCGCTGCGGATACCGCCGGAAGCAATCAGCGTATCCCAGGGTTTTACAACATGGACCCCGTCGATGAGGCTCCAGGCCGTGGGAATCCCCCAGTCCGCAAACATTTCATAACGGGCCAATTTGCTGCGGGAGGCTTCGATGGCTGCAAAGCTGGTGCCACCAAAACCGGCCACATTAAAGCAGGTAAATCCCATGGCCTGCAGTTCGCGAATCTGCTCCGCCGCCATGCCGCAGCCGGTCTCTTTAATTATGATGGGGACTTCCACGCAATCCTGCAGTCTGGACAAGTTATCTTTTATGAAAGAAAACTTCTTATCTCCCTCCGGCATGATCAGTTCCTGAGCTGCATTCAGATGGATTTCCAAGGCATCAGCTTCAATCATCCGCACAGCAGCCTTCGCTTCTTCCGGGGTTACAAGAGCACTGACATTGGCAAAAAAGATTCCTTCCGGATGCTCCTCCCGGATCACCGCGTAGGTATCCCTGTATTTACCATCTTTCACTGTTCCATACTGGGAGCCTACCGCCATGGCAATTCCGGCATGTTTCGCCACAGTTGCCAGCTTGCGGTTGATTTCTTTTACCGATCCGGCGCCGCCGGTGATCGCATCAATAAAAACCGGTACCGGCAATGCAAGATTGCCGATCCGTGTATTGATGTCCACACGGTCCGGATCCACAGACGTCAGACAGTTGTGCAGGAAACGGACATCCTCCAGTCCGGTCCTGCGGTTACCGTCACAAAGCTCCAGCGCATATCGGATATGATCTAATTTACGTTGCTCGCGTGTCATAAAAACCCCTGATATACAAAAAAGAGGACGGAAAACTCCGCCCCCTCCTTGTCGTACTATTATTCTTTCACACTTTCCAGTTGTTCTGCCATAGCATTATTGGAGAAACTTTCTTCCGGATTGCTATCCATGAAAGCCTTCATTTCCGCTTTTTCTTCATCTTTCTTGGCGCGGGTCAGAGACAAGCCGATTTTCCGTTTCGCCTGGTCGATCTTGATGATCATCGGAGTAACTACCTGACCGATCTTCAGCACATCTTCCGGTTTCTCCACGCGGGTGTCCGCCAGTTCGGAAACATGGATCATGCCTTCCACTTTGTCATTCAGACGAACCAGGGCGCCAAAGGGCAGGAAGCGTTCTACGGTGCCTTCTACCACATCGCCCACATTGAAGCCGGCAGCAGCAGCGATCCAGGGATCTTCCTGGGTAGCTTTGATGGACAGGGAAACACGATGGTTTTCTTTGTCAACTTTCTTGACAAAGACCTGTACCGTATCGCCTTCCTTGGCAACATCTTCCGCTTTCAGGCTGCGATCATAGGACAGCTCGGTATTGTGCACCAGGCCTACCAGACCGTCAATCACTTCTACGAACAGGCCGAATTCAGCAACCTTGACAACTTTGCCTTCATAGGTTTCGCCTTCCACGATTTCTTCATACGCTGCGGCTTCCCTGGCAGCGCGGGCTTCTTTGGCGGCAGCGATCCGGGCTTCCCGGTTAGCCAGCCATTCCTGATGTTTCTGAGCCTTTTCCGCTTTCAGCAGGTCGCGGCGGGAAACGACGATGCGTTTCTTCTCAGCGTTTACTTCGATAATTTCCGCTTCCATCTCTTTGCCAACATAGGGAGCAAAGTCATCAATATGACGCAACTCTACATGGGAAGCGGGCATAAAGCCTTCCACGCCTTCTACTGCCACAGACAGACCCACAACCTGTTTCGGTTTGTCGGAATCTTTGTCGCGGCCGCGGCCTTTGATTACCCGCAGCACCTTAACGGTGGCCAGACGTTTTTCGCCTTCCGGCAGTTCCTGTACATTTTTCCAGGCAGCTTCTTTTTCCGCACGGATCTTGGACAGCCGGATAAATTCTTCTGAGGTGGAACCGGGTACTACGACCGCTTCCACTTCATCGCCAACATTTACGGTTCCTACCAATTCGTCAGGGTTTGCGTCCACTGCCCAGTCAGCCCAGGCAATTAAACCCTCACGTCTATAACCAAAAGAAATATAAACGCCTTCTTTATCTACCTGAATTACTTTGCCGGTAACGAGTTTACCCGGATGCACGCCGTAATCTTCCATACTGGCATCAAGCATCGCCTCGAATTCGTTACCCTCTACTTTGTTGATTTCCATGTTTTCCATCGCTATGACAGCCTCCTTAATAATACGTTCCGGAGTGGATGCTCCGGCCGAGATACCGATTTTTCTGCACCCTGAGAACATTTCCTGGGAAAGTTCCGCGGCGGTTTCAATCTGATAGCACCGGGGGCAGATGGCGCTTACCAGTTCGCTCAGATGCCTTGTATTGGCACTGTTCCTGCCGCCTATAACGATAAAGGCGTCTGTCTCTGCAGCCAGCTTTGCGGCGGCATTCTGCCGCTCTTTGGTAGCCAGGCAGATGGTCCGCTCCACCCTGTATTCGCCGGGCCTTGCAGCCTGCAGCGCCTGCAGTATTTCCTCAAATTTCGCCAGTTCAAACGTAGTCTGGATGATGACGCAATACTTGGAAACAAAAGGCACTTCGCCAATATCTTCTTTGCGTTCTAATATTATAGCATTCTTTCCGGCAAATGCCAATATGCTTTTTACTTCCGGATGATTTTTTTCTCCCACAATAATTGGCAGATAACCATCCTCAAAGGCTTGCCGCGCCTTGCTTTGACTCATTTTTACGTTGGGACAGGTGGCATCTAAAATTTTCAATTTTTTTTCAATTGCCTTTTCATAAATCTCAGGCCCTACTCCGTGGGAACGGAAAATAACCGTTTCCCCTTCCGCAAATTCGTCCAGGGACTCTTTGCAACCTACGCCTTTAGCTGCCAGTTCGTCCGTCACCTGAGCGTTGTGCACCAATTGTCCCAACGTCGCGGCAGGCAGGCTGTCCGTCGCGCTTTCCGCCATCTTTACGGCCCGTTTCACGCCGTAGCAGAAACCACAGGGATCAGCTACGATTACTTTCATCTTCCAATGCCACCGCCTTTCGCAGAACCAGGACTTCCTCCCGCCAACGGGCGCCCAGCGCATCCAGCGCGTCCCGTCCGGTTCCCATGTTTGGATCGTATTCCATCGGCTTGCCGAAGATGACCCGTACCTTGGGCCAGCCCGGATGCCGTTTTGTGTCTGTGCCGTAAATATAGGCAGGGACGATTTGCGCCTTGCGTTTGATGCCCATCATGAAGGCGCCGCCACCGGCCCGTCCCAGTTCCCCGTTCTTGCTGCGGGTGCCTTCGGGAAATACGGCCAGCACTTTGTTTTCTTTTAAAACCGTCAGCCCGGTTTTGATGGCTTCCCTGTCCATTTCACCCCGTCTTACGGGAAAAGCCCCCAGTTTCCGGATCAGCGCACCGAACCAGGCTGGTTTGAAAAGCTCTGATTTGGCCATGAAGTGGACTTTCCGGGTAGCAGCCGCGCCCAGTACGGGCGGGTCCAGGAGGCTAAGGTGGTTGCTGGCGATGACGACGGGACCTTCTTGCGGGATGTTTTCCCGGCCGAAGACTTCCCAGCGCAGCCAGATTTTGAAGAGCCAGGGAAATGTCGTGTGGCAGAAATCATACAGAGTCATTATTGTCTTTCTTTCACTAATTCCAGTACTTTATCCGTTACTTGCTCTATGTTCATGTCTGATGTATCTAAATATATCGCGTCGTCGGCCTGGCGCAGGGGGGAGACTTCCCTCTCCATGTCCTGTTTGTCGCGGGAGGCGATTTCTTCCTGGAGTTTTTTGTAGTCTACGGTTTCGCCTTTTGCCTCCAGTTCTAAACCGCGGCGGCGGGCCCGTTCTTCTACTGTGGCCGTAAGATAAATCTTGCACTGGGCGTTAGGAAAAACTACAGTGCCAATGTCACGTCCGTCCATGACGATGCCGCCTTCGTCGCCCATACGGCGCTGCTGGTCTACCATAGCCGTGCGCACTTCCGGCACGGCGGCCACTTTGGAAACGAGGCCTGTTACGGCGGCAGTACGGATAGCATCCGTTACTTCCGTGCCGTCCACAAAGACGCGGTTTACCGCGTTTTCGGGACGGAAGGTGATGCAGATTTCATTGGCCAGTTTGCCAACCAGTTCCGGGGAGAATGGGTTTCCAGTCTGCAACAGTTTCCAGGTTACGGCCCGGTACATGGCGCCGGTGTCGATGTAGGCAAAGCCCAATTTACCGGCAGCCAGCTTGGCGATGGTGCTTTTGCCTGCGCCTGCGGGGCCGTCAATAGCGAGTACGAATCCGTTTTTCATAGTTATCACCTTTCGTTTTACTTATTCAAAACCTGTTTCGCGGCGTGCAGCCCTGCTACGTATCCGCTGCTGAAAGCGGCCTGCAGGTTGAAGCCGCCGGTATATCCGTCCACATCCATCGCCTCGCCGGCAAAATAAAGGCCGCCGATGCGTTTGGCTTTCATTGTTCTGGGATCAATCTCTTTTAAGGCTACGCCGCCTGCAGTCACGATGGCCTCAGACAGGGGTCTGGTACCGATAAGGGGTATCGTAAAATGTTTAACGGCCTGAATAAGGGCCAAACGTTCTTCTTTTGATATCTGGCTCACCGGTTTCTTCCCGTCTAAGAAGGCAGCGTCAAGAACCGGCGCTACTAAAGGCCCGGGAAGGAGTTTGCGTACCACTTCCGCCAGCGTACTCTTATTGAACTCCTGAATATCCCGCATGATCCGGGCGTCCAGTTTCTCTTCTGACAACGCCGGTTTCAAATCGATGGACAGTTCCAGTACCGACTGGTTGAAATGTTCCAGCCGCGCTACTTTCCGGCTCATGGTCAGGCAGATTGGCCCGGCGATGCCGCCCCGGATGAACTGCAGCTCGCCGAATTCTTTGGCCACAGGTTTTCCGTCCGCCAGCAGGTCAGCTTCCACATTTTTCAATGACAGCCCTTCCAGTTCTTCTGTAAACCCTTCTTCGGGCTCCAGGGGAACCAGCGCCGGCAGCAGCGGTTCTATGGCCAGACCGAGGTTTGTCAGTACCGGCACGAAATTGCCGTCGGAACCGGTACCGGGATAAGACGCACCGCCTGTGCAGACGATCACCGCATCCGCGTCGAGAGTATGTTCCGGCCCCAGCTTTACTTTGCCCCGGGTCAGGCTGCGAAAGTCCTGCCCTTCTTTACGTCCGTCATGTTCCACATTGCGGTAACGGACACCGGTCACCTGTCCGGGTTTGATCACAAAGCCGGTGGCCTGAACGCCGGTCACCAGCCGTCCGCCTGCCTTTCGCAGCGCAGCTGTCAGTACCGCGATGACATCCTTCGCTTTGCCGGAAGCGGGAAAGACACGCCCTCCCCGTTCCGTTACGGTCTCTAATCCACGCTCCTGAAAGAACCGCAGCAGGTCTTCATTGGTAAACTGCTGCAGCGCACTGAACAAAAACTTTCCGTTGCCCGGCAGGTTTGGCACAAACTCACTGATTGGGCAGGCGTTGGTGATGTTGCAGCGGCCCTTGCCGGTAATCATCATCTTTTTTCCGGGCTCAGGCATGCGCTCCAGCACGACAACGGCAGCGCCCTGCTCCGCGGCCGTGATGCCTGCCATCAGGCCGGCAGCCCCGCCGCCTATTACAACGATGTTAGGCATATTAATCCTTCTTTTTCCGTTTCGGCTTCATTTCCCGGCTAATGGGTTTTTCTTCCGTTCTGCGCTTCGGTTTCGCTTCCGGCTTCGCCTCTGCAATGCGTTTCGGCTTCGCGTCCCGCTTCAGCCCGCACGCAAGCCGCAGAGATTCAATTTCTTCGTTAAACAGTTCCCGGCAGTCACCCCGGCGCAGCCCGTCCAAAGTTAGCGTACCCATCTGAACACGGCGCAGATAGCGCACCGGAAATCCGATATAATCGCACATACGGCGTACCTGACGGTTGCGCCCTTCATGGATCGTCACATTGAAACGGGTCAGGTTCTTCTCGTAATCGTAACCTGTCAAATCCACCAGCGCCGGTGCCGTCATGCCGTCTTCTAACTTCACGCCTATACGAAGCAGGTCCAGCTTCTCCTGGGGCACAATGCCCGGAACCGTCACTTCATACACCTTATTGACTTCATGACTGGGATGGGTCATGGCCTGGGCCAGATCTCCGTCATTGGTCAGGAGCAGCAGGCCCTCGGTATTGTAATCCAGACGTCCCACCGGATAGACCCGCTGGGGAATATCTTTCACGTAATCGGCAATCGTTTTCCGGCCTTCCGGGTCTTTCATGGTGGTCACCACACCCCGGGGCTTGTAAAACAGCAGATAGGTTTTGCGCTCCCTGCGAATGGGATGCCCGTCAACCATGATGAATGCGTCGGGGCCTACCTTTGTCCCCAGTTCCTTCACTACCTTGCCGTTCACCTTCACGCGCCCGGCCGTAATATATTCTTCCGCTTCCCGGCGGGAAGCCACGCCGGCCTGGGCCAGCACCTTCTGTAATCGTTCTTCCATAAATCCGGTTCCTCAGTTTCTATTGGATTCTATTGTAAAAATCAGCCCTCATTATTCTCTTCTGCCGACGCCGCTTCCGCCTCGCCCAGTTCTTCCTCGTCAAGTAAAGAAAGCTGCCGGGGATGCCTGGCCTCTTCTTCGGCCAGAATGTCCGGCATGGCCGGCAGGTCCTTCAGCGTCTTTAAGCCGAACACTTCCAAAAACTTCTTTGTGGTCTTATACAAAATCGGACGGCCGGCGGTTTCCTTGCGCCCTGCTTCCGCGATGAGTTCCCACTCTAAAAGATTGTTTACCACACCGTCCACCTGCACTCCGCGGATTGCTTCCATCTCCGCCCTTGTCACCGGCTGACGGTACGCAATGATAGCCAGCGTCTCCATAGACGCGTTCGTTAACTTCAGTTCCTGCGTGTCAGCCAGCTGCAGGATCGCCTCGTGATGGCACGCCTTGGTACAAAGCTGCCAGCCTTCCGCCACCTCACGCAATTCCAGGCCGCGTTTTTCCGTACTGTATTCTTTTTGAAGCTGTCCCAGCAGTTCCCAGGTTTGGGGCTTGTTGATCCCTAGCAGCTCCGCCAGCTGCGGTACGCCGAGAGGTTCCCCCGCTGCGAACAGCAGCGCTTCCAGCTGGCCCATCTTATACTCCTGCCGCATCCGGTTCTCCTCCTATCAGTACCGGTTCAGGCACGGTACGTAAAAATAAATAAATCGGCGCAAAAGCCCTGCTCTGGCTGATGCGCACCACCTTCAACCGCAAAAGTTCCAGCACGGCCAGGAACGAAGCCACCCGCTCACCGGCGCTGCCCGACTTCACGAATGCTTTCTCGAATTCGATCCCTTCCGGGTATCTGCCCAACAACCGTATTATGTCCTGCATCTTGGCCCCTACATCATACTCCTGCCGCTCCACCACCGCAAACTGACGGCGCAACGGACTGGTCAGCCCGGCAAGGGCCAACAGCAGTTCACTCACCGGATAATAATGCAGTTTGCGCAGTCTGCTGTCAGCAAAAAACGGCTTGCGGATATGCTGCCGCGCCGCTTCACTCTTCCTCGTTTCCAACTGTCTGACCACCGCTTTGATGCAACGGTATTCCACCAGCATCTGCACCAACATTTCGCGGGGATCCGCTTCGTCCTCTTCTTCCAGCTCCGACTTGGGCAGCAGCATGCGGGACTTGATCTGCAATAACAGGGAAGCCATCACCAGAAACTGGCTGGCCGCCTCCAGATCTATTTCCGTCAGGGAATGAAGGTACTCAATATACTGGTCGGTTATGGAAACGATGGGGATATCATAGATATCCATCTTGTTTTTTTCTATTAAATGTATCAACAGGTCCAGAGGTCCTTCGAAATCAAGGACCCGGACCACCGGATCAGCCATGTAGACTCCTTAAAACAAAATACTGGCGATGCCGTAGCAGAACCGCAGGTACCAGGAGGACAGCGGACCGATGACCAGATTGGAAATGCCGCTGTACACGAGGGCGATCAGGATGAAAAAGCCGTACCGCCCTACAAAGTTCTCGTATTTATACGCGGTCTCGTAGTCCAGGAAGGTCTCCAGAATCTTGGAACCGTCCAGGGGCGGAATGGGAATTAAATTGAAGAAAGCGAACCAGACATTGTACAGCATGAGCCAGTACAGGAACTGATTTACCCAGTTGCTGGACGTACCGCCCAGGCTGCCCCGTGCGGTCATGATCAGCACCGCCACAAAGCACAGGAATAAATTGGATAACGGACCGGCAGCGGAAACTTTCAGGGCACCGGAACGGTAATCCTTATAGTAGCGTGGGTCGATCTCAACGGGTTTGGCCCATCCGAAGCCACAGAGTACCAGCATCAGAGTACCGATAATATCCAGATGCGCCAGCGGATTCAGAGTAAGACGTCCCTGCAGGCCAGGGGTTGGATCGCCCAGGCTGTCGGAAACGCAGGCATGGGCGTATTCGTGAATGGTTAACGCAATCAGAAGCGCCGGGGCGCGGAATAATAATGTAGAAAAGTCTAACAAGGATGTGCCCTCCGTTTATGTATTTTAATTTAAAATAGGAAATTTTGGTGCGCATATGTAACCAATTTATTATAGCGTAAATAAAGAAGGTTGTCCATTAATAATATTCTTTAATTACACGCATAGCCGCATTGCCCATTTTTGTTCCGTTGTGCCCGACGCCCGGAACAATCACCAGTTTCCAGTTAAAGGGAACGCCCAGCTCCGCAGCCTTCCTTTTTGCAACTTCAAAAAAGTTTCTGCCACGTTCCAGACGATTCATCCCCTGCCGATCCGCCTCCGGCGTCATGCGCAGATTGGAAGAACGTTTCACATCCGCTTCGCCCAGCAAAAGTACTACGGGTTTCGCGAAAGCGGCAGCCAGTTCATCCACACGCAAAGGAACTCCACCGAGGCCGTAAGGATAGGGTATCGTATTGTCCGGCATCGTGTACACGCCTCCATTTGACGGCATGATCAGGCAGACGTCCGAATCCTCTCCAAAAAATGCATAGCGGTGTACGAACTGGCCTCCCGCCGAATGACCGAATACTACCACCGGGCTTTCATATGCTTCCATTCTTGATTTAACATTACTGATGATACGGTCTGCCGCCGGGAAGACCCATTTGATCTTTGGCTGCAGCCTGCCCGATCCGTCCGTACGGTCCATGATATTTCCTGTATGATAATACCTCGTCCCCGGATACTTTGCCTTCGTAAATTCAGGACAGATGATCAACAGGTTGTTTTCATCAGCATGGGCCATCCACCCGGAGCGATAGTCTTCCGCGTTCCGATTCATTCCGTGAAAGACGAACACAATGATATTTCCGGGCCGCCAGCCTGCAGAACGGTACGTAAAAATCCTGATCGGGTCAGCCGTCGCCCCTGTATCTTCTTCAAGCAGGTAACTGCTTTCGCCAACCGGCAAAGCTCCGGCTAATGCGCAATTGGGCTGAACGTTGAACAGAACACCTGTGCACAACACTAAGATAAATATTAATGAAAAAATATTTACTCTCCGTTTCATCTGACAATCTCCTGTAATTTCAATTTATGGAATAGCAATCATTGATGTTTTTGCGTAGACTTCCCCTCCGTCACGTTATTATTTATTTCTCGTACAATTTATGATATAATGGTTATACTAACCATATAATAACACATAATCCCCATACAATACATGCAAGGAGTGTGAAATATCATGCCATCACGACAGGACATAACCCACTTCAGCCAGAACCTCTGGCGCAACATGAACATCCGCATCTACGGCGGAGCGGGCTGGCCCCTGCTGGTCTTCCCCACCCAGGACGCCATGTGCGATAACTACGAAAACTTCGGTATGATCGACGAGCTGGCAGAGTACATCGACAAAGGCCAGCTGCAGCTGTTCTGCGTAGACACCGTGGACTGGGAAAGCTGGTCCAACAACTACGGCGACAAAGTGCTGCGGGCCGAATTTCAGGAAAACTAT
>Ga0265298_10005959_pt1 | contig 15166 bp, 11 predicted proteins | sample AusTroGonzalo_MG_3_FD_193486 | JGI IMG/M metagenome (GOLD analysis project Ga0265298, IMG submission 193486) | Bovine rumen microbial communities from tropical cattle in Woodstock, Queensland, Australia - Gonzalo_01 | ecosystem: Host-associated > Mammals > Digestive system > Stomach > Rumen ... | reverse complement strand
GCCCCTTTTGGCTGTCTGCTCGCTGGGTTTCATGTTCGCTTTCTGGGAAGACGCAACAGGCGCTTTTCCGGCAATCATCAATATTTTCTTTTTATCGTACATCGTCCGCAATACGCTGGAACACCGCCTGGATGGGGAGAATTTCTGGATCTACCGTGCGGCGGCGGTTTACAGTATAGCCCTGGTAAACAACTGGGTAATGATCCTGCTGCTGCCTTTCTGGATCGGTTCGCTGATTTGGATCAACGGCACGAATCTGCTCCGGTACTCCACGCTGATCGTCCGTTCCTTCCTCTGTTTCCTGCCGGGACTGTTGTTTTTCCTTTATACACCGACCATTGAATATATTGAAGGGCGTTCCGATTTGGGCTTTTTGAATTTGTTGGCGATGAGCCTGAAGCAGCATGCCAGCAGCGTGACCTCCATCCCCCCGTATATCCTTTTCATTTTCAGTACATTCTCTATCATACCGCTGATCCTGCTCAGTATCAAATGGGATCAAAGCCGCAGCAGCGGCGGCAATGCCGGCATCAATACGGTGATGACGCGCATCAGTGTGCGCCTGATGAACTTGTTCTTCTTCCTTTACGCGGGAGCAGTCGTCTTTGAACTGCCGGTCTGCCCCAGTCATCTGACACCCGGTTTTGAGGGGCTGGAGTTCCATTACATCGCGGCACTGGTACTGGGTTTTTCCAGCGGTTATCTGCTGATCGTGTTCCATGAACCGATCACCGAACGCCGCCAGAAGCGCTTCAAAGTGTCCGATTTCATGAACTTGATTCGTCCGGTGATCTTTATTTTTGTGCTGATATGCGGCGTGGCGATGATAGGCGGTCTGATTTATAAAAACTATCCGCAGATCCAGGCCAATAACAGCAATACGCTGTACGATCTGGGATGCAATCTGCTGGACGACATTCAAAAGATCGACAAGGACAAGCCGGTCACCCTGTTTAGTGATGACCCCACCTGCATCTATCTGGTGCGCGCCACCATGGCCCGCAAAGGAGTGCAGGATCAGTATATCTTTGTGGATACCCGGTTCCTTTCTTATCCCTGGTATCACCGGCGTATGGCCAAGTTCTACCCGGAACGCTGGAAGAATTACTTTGCCGAAGCCACGGAGATCAGTTATCTGGACAATTCCAATGTCAGTCAATGGCTGATGCAGTACACCAAACAGGAGCACACCTACTATTTGCACCCCAGCTTTGGTTATTTCTTTGAAGCATGCAAACCGACCTTATCCGGTCTGCTCACCAGGCTGACCCCTTATCAGGACGATGATGTCAGTCTGTGGGTCTTCAGTCCGGAAGAGAAAGAGGCCGCTCTGAGCTATTGGAAAGCGGAACAGCCTATCCTAGACAAGATCCCGCGGCTGTCGGAAGAAAAACTGAAGCACGGCAATACCGCGTTCGTTGCAGCTTTCTACTCACGTATGCTGAATAATTACGCCGTGGAACTGGCCAAGGCGAATGACCGCACCGATGCCATCCAATTCTGCGAGGAGGCTCTCTCCCTCTATCCGAGGAACCTGGCCGCGTATATGAACAAGCACTATTATCAGACGGGGCTTTCCACTTACGATGATGAAGGTCTGCGCCGCTATAATGAGCTGTTCAACAGCTATAATTCTTCCTGGGAAACTGTCTCGCTCTTCTGCGGCAAACCGGATCTGCCCCGCCCGCTTTACGAAATGGGAACGCTGTTCTCTCAAAACCATCAATGGCGTCAGGCCTACCAGTGTTTCCTGAGAGTCCAGCAGTATGATCCCAACCAGATCCAGAACATGACAGCTCTGGCTTATGTGGACTCCATGATCGGTGAAAGTGACCGGGCTCTCAAGCTGATCCGCGAGGCAAAAGCCTACTGGAAACAAAGCGGACAGAGCAATTCCGACACCATCTCGCTCGACACACAGGAAGCGGCATGTCTGCTCTCCACCGGCAAGACCGAGGAAGCCCTGGCACTGCTGAACGAAGCGCGCAAAAACAATCCGCAGGATCAGCGTATCCTGAATATGCTTTCCAGAGCTTATATCGAGAACGGAAACTATCAGGAAGCTCTGACACTGATAGACCGCGTCCTGACCTCCGCGCCCGATAACTTTGAAAACCTTTACAGAAAAGCGATCTGTCTGCTGGGATTAGACCGTGCAAACGAAGCACTGAACATCCTGGACAATCTGCTCCGCAAGAATCCGCTGGATAACGGCATCATTTCCCTGCGCATCACCGCGCTGCTGAAGCTGAAACGCTTTGACGAAGCGCGCGCTGTCTATGAAGGGATGCTCAAAGAAGATAAAGATGATGTTTCCGCTATGATCGGCTTGGGCAAAGTCGCCGAAGAAGCCGGCGAACCCGATGAAGCCCTGAAACAGTATGAGCGGGCTCTGAGCAATGAATACATCCTGCCGGTGCAGATCGGCTGGATCGTAGACTCCATGCTCGCCATGAACAAGACGGATGAAGCCCGCAAGGTTTACGAAAAACTGCTCCAGGAAAACAAAGACGATGTTCCCTCCATGATCGGCATGGGCAAGGTCGCCGAAAAAGCAGGCGACAATGAAGGTGCCGTCAAATGGTACACGGACGCGATGAATCACAAAGATGTCCTGTCGTCCCATAAGAGCTGGCTGGAAGAACGGATCCAACTGATCAAAGACGGTAAAACAGATCAGCCTGCGCCCTAAAACCTCATCGCCATCCCGAACATTTTCGATGAAGGTCGAGCATGTTATCACACGCCTGATCATAGGCGGTGCCCAGGAAAACACACTTTCTACTGTGCTGGGACTGCGTGCCATTCCCGGTGTAGATGTCAAACTGATCTCCGGCCCCACCTCCGGCCCGGAAGGTACTCTGGAACCAGTGGCTCGTTCCGTGGAAGGTCTCTTCGAGATCGAACCTGACCTGGTACGCCCGGTCTCTCCTCTGCATGATCTGAAGGCTCTGATCTCGCTCACACGCCGTTTCAAGGAAACACAGCCCCAGATCGTACACACTCACAGCGGCAAAGCCGGAATCATCGGCCGTCTGGCAGCGGCGCTGGCATACGTTCCCTGCATCATCCACGGGATCCATGGACCTTCCTTTGGCAGTTTTCAGGGAGCCTTTCCCAATTTCATTTATCGAAACGCAGAACGTCTGGCCGGACGATTCACACGCCATTTCATCGTAGTGGCTAACGCCATGCGGGATCAATATCTGGAAGCCGGCATCGGCCGCCCGGAACAATACACTCGCATTTTCTCCGGCTTCAACCTCGCTCCCTATCTGAGCGCGCACAACGACCTGAAACTCCGCGAACACTACGGCATCCGCCCCGACGATATCGTCATCGGCAAGATCGCGAGACTTTTCTTCCTGAAAGGTCACGATGAACTTTTCGCGGTCGCGCCCCGCATCATCCAGGCCGAGCCGCGAGTCAAATTCCTGCTGATCGGCGACGGCATCCTGCGCCAAAAATTTGAAGAACAGCTGGAGGAGCTCCACATCCGCGACCACTTTATTTTCACGGGTCTGGTCCCGCCCACACAGATCCCCAAACTGACCGGGATCATGAACCTGCTCGTCCACCTCTCCTTCCGCGAAGGTCTGCCCAGAGCGCTGCCCCAGGCACTGGCCGCCGGCAAACCGGTTGTCGCCTTCGACTGCGATGGTGCCCGCGAAGTTTGCATCAACGATCAAACCGGATTCCTCGTCCCCCTGCGGGATCAGGAAAAACTAGCCCAGTCGCTGATCGCTCTGGTCCGCGATCCCGACCTGCGGAAACAACTCGGCACCCAGGGACGTGAGTACGTGAGCCAGCGCTTCTCTGAGCAAACCATGGTCCGACAGACCTACGAGCTCTATCAAAAACTGCTCGCCTGAGAAGTTCCCCCTTTATCCCCGTCGGCTAAACTGCTACACTCGGCACGGCTATGAAGTCACTGACCGAATATATTGTCATTGAGTGTCCCAATAAAAAAGGATTTATCAATCTTACCCGCGAAGTGGAAAAATGCGTGCGTAAAAGCGGTATCCAGGAAGGTCTTTGCCTGGTCAACGCCATGCACATCACCGCCTCTGTTTTTATCAACGATGCCGAAAGCGGACTGCTCCACGACTTTGGAGTCTGGCTGGAAAACCTGGCCCCGTTCAACCCATCCCCGGAACACTACCACCACAACCGCACCGGTGAGGACAACGCTGATGCCCACCTCAAACGCCAGGTCATGGGACGCGAGGTCGTCGTCGCCATCACCAAAGGCGAACTGGACTTCGGTCCCTGGGAACAAATCTACTACGGTGAATTCGACGGGATGCGCAGAAAACGTGTCCTCGTCAAAATCATCGGGGAATGATCCATCCAATCGTTTTTTCATCGTTTCATATTCAAAATCAGAAAGATAACATCATATCAAGAGTACCTCAAAAAACAACCATTTTGAATAAATAAAAGGAATTGAGCTTGCTTTTAACACCTCATTCCTATAAAGTTCGGGTGCTTTTCTATGGGCCCATAGCTCAGCGGTCAGAGCAGGCGACTCATAATCGCTTGGTCGGGGGTTCAAATCCCTCTGGGCCCACCATTTTCTTTAGTACCCATTCCATTGACATTTTTCTCCTGCTGATTCACAAATATCATACTGTAAAATAATTATGCAGCAGGAACATAATGTTTTTGAAACAAGTTTCAAACAAATTTGAAAAAATCGCACAAAAATACTTGCCTTATTCGGGTGATGTGGTAGATTGGGCGCGTTGTGAATGTTAACATGTACAACACTGGCATGACTAATTGGTGGTCCTGGCGATAGTTCCGCCGAGGTCGTGTTGTGTTTGTGTTATACATATAGATTTGATCGGCGGTTTAGACTATGAATAGTTTAATCCGTTTTTTTGTTACATAACCGCATCCTCGGCAGTAAGCGAAAGGTGCGGTTTGTTTTTTTAGAATGATGATGAACATAGATTATGAGATCCATGGCTGCCGGAAAACCGGTCAAAATATCATGCTAAACATGGATTTATCAAATAAATGTATTGCTTATACAGGACAAAGTCTGTATAAAAATGGTGTGGGAACTTTCGTATTTTATTCCCGGCCTGTGGGTTGAGTTTAAAAAGTCCCACATTTTCACTTTCTGGGGATGCTAGTGTGAAAAAAACATATTTATTGGATGAAAAAGGGTTCTACGGGGAGTTCGGCGGCGCTTATGTGCCGGAGATCCTCTACGCAACCGTGGAAAAGCTGCGCCAGGAATATCTGCCGATTATCGAATCGGAAGAGTTCCAAAAGGAATATACAGAACTGCTGCGCGATTATGTGGGAAGGCCGTCGCCTCTCTACCCGGCTAAGCGCATGAGCGACAAGTACGGCTGCCGGCTGTATTTGAAACGGGAGGATCTGAACCATACGGGTGCGCATAAGATCAATAACACGATCGGACAGATCCTGCTGGCGAAGAAGATGGGCAAAAAGCGCATCATTGCCGAAACCGGTGCCGGTCAGCATGGTGTGGCGACCGCTACGGTATGCGCGCTGATGGATATGCCTTGTGTGGTGTATCAGGGAGCCCTGGACGTAGAACGCCAGCACGTGAATGTGGAACGCATGAAGATGCTGGGCGCAGAGGTGCGTCCTGTGAAAACAGGCAACTGGACCCTGAAAGACGCTACCAATGAGGCGATCCGCGACTGGTGCTGTCATCCTTCTGATACTTTTTATATTATCGGCTCAACGGTGGGACCTCATCCCTATCCCGACATGGTGGCGCGTCTGCAAAGCGTCATCTCGGCGGAGATCAAGGAACAGCTGAAGGAGAAGATCGGACGCGATTATCCCGATGTGCTGATGGCTTGCGTGGGCGGCGGATCGAATGCCGCGGGAACGATCTATCACTACATTGATGATGAACGCGTGAAGATCGTCCTGGCGGAAGCCGGCGGTCTGGGAGCCGATACGGGACATACGGCGGCGACTATCCACGCGGGCCGCGTAGGCATCCTGCACGGTTCCAGAACGCTCGTCATGCAGACACCCGACGGCCAGATCATCGAGGCGGAAAGTCTCTCCGCCGGTCTGGATTATCCCGGTATCGGCCCAATGCACGCGAATCTGGCTACACAACACCGGGCCACCGTTTACAGCATCAATGATGATGAAGCCGTGAAGGCCGCCTACGAAATGACACGCATGGAGGGGATCATCCCCGCATTGGAAAGCGCTCATGCCATTGCCGCGCTGTCAAAAATGCAATTTAAGAAAGATGAAGTGGTAGTCCTGACAGTCAGCGGCCGCGGTGATAAAGATATCGGGACTTACCTCTCACACAAAGAAATGGCAGGTGAATATGGAAACTTTTAAATATACAACAACCGCGCGCTCATTCCTGGCCGATCTCTACACACCCGTTGGCGTGTATATGCGGCTGCGCGATATCTATCCGCAGAGCGCGCTGATGGAAAGCTCCGATTATCACGAAAAGGATAATTCCCGTTCGTTCATCGGTATCAATCCCATCGCCAATGTCGCCATTGGTCATGGCACGGCGGTGATCACTTTCCCCGACGGCACCACGGAACGTCACACGATCAGTGCCGAGTTCGGCAGTGCTCAGGCCATCCACACGCTCATTGACCGTGTGCAGGTCTCCGGCGAATACGCGGACGTGTGCGGTCTTTACGGCTACACTTCTTTCAATGCCGTGCGCTATTTTGAGAACATCAACGTCAAAGATGAAACTCAGGAGAAAAACGACGCGCCCGACATGTACTATATCCTGTACAAGGATATCATCGTGTTCGACCACTTCAACAATCAGCTGACGATCATCACTCTGGGCAGTGAAGACGAGATCGAAACGATCTACAAACAGATGAACAAGCCGAACATTCGGGCTTATGACTTTCATCCCGTGGGCGATGTTTCCAGCACGCTGACCGATGAGGAACACAAGGAGAACATACGGCGCGGCATCCGTCACTGTCTGCGCGGCGATGTCTTCCAGATCGTACTCTCACGCCGTTTCGTTCAGCGTTTTGAAGGTGATGATTTCAAACTTTACCGGGCATTGCGAAGCATCAATCCCAGTCCGTATCTTTTCTATTTTGATTTTGGCGGATTCCGCATCTTTGGTTCCTCGCCTGAGACCCACTGCCGCATCGAAGCCCGCAAAGCCTATATCGATCCCATTGCCGGAACGACTAAACGCACCGGCAATCCGGAGAGCGACCGCAAAGGTGCGGAGTATCTGCGGGTGGATCCGAAAGAAAACGCGGAACACGTGATGCTGGTCGATCTGGCACGCAATGACCTGTCCCGAAACTGCCACGATGTGAAATTGGATTTCTACAAAGATCTGCAATACTATTCCCATGTGATCCATCTGGTCTCCCGTGTCAGCGGTGAGCTCAACGATGACGCTGATCCGATCCAGACCTTCATCGACACATTCCCGGCCGGCACACTGAGCGGCGCACCGAAAGTCCGCGCCATGCAGCTGATCTCGGAATACGAACCGCACAACCGCGGCGCTTACGGCGGCTGCATCGGTTATATCGGTCTAAACGGTTCGCTGAACCAGGCCATCACCATCCGCACCTTTGTCGCGCGCAACAGCGAACTCTGGTTCCAGGCCGGCGGCGGCATCGTCGCGAAGAGCAATGAAGAATACGAACTGCAGGAAGTGAACAACAAACTCGGAGCCCTGCGCCGTGCCATCACCATGGCGGAAAGGATGTAAAAATATGAAAATAGTGATCATTGACAACTACGATTCCTTCACCTATAACCTGGCGCATCTGGTAAAAGAATTTGACGCGGAAGTGACCGTCTATCGAAATGACCAGTTCCAGCTTAGTGATCTGGAGCCGTTCGATAAGATCATCCTCAGCCCCGGACCGGGCATCCCTTCCGAGGCAGGACTGCTGCTCGATGTCATCAAAACTTACGCGGGCAAAAAACCGATCCTGGGCGTTTGTCTGGGGCATCAGGCGATCGGCGAAGTGTTCGGTGCCAAACTGGAAAACCTGAGCGATGTCTTTCACGGTGTGGCGACAAAAGGCACCCTGCTGGGCAACGATGAAATGTTCAGCGGTCTGCCCGGCCGCATCATCATGGGACGTTATCACTCCTGGGTCGTCAGCAAAAGTAATTTTCCAGCCTGTCTGGAGATCACAGCCGAAAGCGATGAGGGACAGATCATGGCACTGCGTCACCGGGAACTGAACATCCGCGGCATCCAGTTCCATCCCGAAAGCGTCCTGACTCCGAACGGACTCAGGATAATGGAAAACTGGCTGCACTTAGAACAATAGAAGGATTTAAGAATATGGAACATTCAATGAAAGACATCCTGAACCGGATGCTCGGCCACGAGGAACTCTCGCGGGAAGAAATGAAACAAGTCCTGATCGGGATCACAAAAAGCGAATTTCCCCCGGAACAGGTCACAGCGCTGCTGACGGGTCTGCAAATGCGCGGCATTTCAGTAGATGAACTGCTGGGTTTCCGCGACGGCATCCTGGAGACAGGCATTCCGGCGATCCTCAACTGCGACCGCTACATTGATGTGGTGGGAACAGGCGGCGACCGCAAGAACACTTTCAATATCTCCACGACCTCCTGCTTCGTGATCGCCGGTGCCGGTTATAAAGTAGCCAAACACGGCAACTACTCCGCGACCTCTGTCAGCGGTGCCTCCAATGTCATCCAGCATCACGGCATCAAATTCACGGACGACATTGACAAGCTGAACCGCAGTCTCAATGAAGCGGGCATCGTCTATCTGCACGCTCAGCTTTTCGCGAAGGCCATGAAATTCGTGGGTCCCATCCGCAAGGCACTGCAGTTCCCGACTATTTTCAATCTGCTCGGCCCGCTGGTCAATCCCAGCCAGCCTAAGTGCCAGCTGCTCGGCGTGGCCAATCTCGATCAGATGCGCCTCTATCATCAGGTGTATCAGCGCATCGGCATTGACTACGGGATCGTCAACAGCATTGACGGCTATGACGAGATCTCGCTGACGAGTGATTTCAAAGTAACGACCAACAACTACGAGCGCATCTTCAAACCTTCCGACCTGGGGTTCCAGATCGCCAAGCCCGAAGAGCTCGTGGGCGGTGCGACCGAAGAGGAAGCGGCTGCCATTTTCGACGCTGTTCTGGAAAACCGCGCGCTGCCGGCTCAGAAAAACATCGTGCTGGCCAATGCCGCCTTCGGCATCCAAGTGCTGGAGCGCGGTCAGAAAGAGATCGAGGAATGTGTCGAGATCGCCCGTGAGTCCATTGACAGCGGCTCCGCGCTCCGGACTTTCCAAAAATTCGTTCAGCTCAATTCATAATGGCCGACATACTGGAAGAGATCGTAGCCCACAAGCGCGTGGAAGTCGAACGGTTCAAAGAACAGCTGAGCCCGCATGAGATCCACCGCCGTGTGGAAAAGATGCTCGACTCTGCCGTGCCTTCCATGTCCCGTGCGCTTCGCGAATCTGCCAGCGGCATCATCGCCGAGTTCAAACGCCGCTCCCCGTCCAAAGGCTGGATCAAAGAAGAAGGCCGCGCCGAGGTGATACCGCCGGACTATCAGGAAAACGGTGCCGCCGCGCTCTCTATCCTCACCGATGAAAAATACTTTGCCGGACGGGACGCGTTCATCAGCACGGCCCGCGAAGCCGGTGTGACGATCCCCATCTTATATAAGAATTTCGTCATTGATGAGTATCAGCTTTTCCAGGCGCGCCTCTGCGGCGCGAGCGCGGCACTTCTTATCGCCGCGGATCTCCCGCTCAAGGACTGCCGCGCTCTTCTGAAAACCGCTCACGAGATCGGTCTGGAAGTGCTGCTGGAAATGCACAGCGAACCGGAGCTGAAATACGCCGAACTGGAGCCCGATATGTGCGGCATCAACAACCGCAACCTCGGCTCATTCGTTACCGATGTGCGGAACAGCTACCGTCTGGCCAAACTGCTGCCGCCGGACGCGGTCAAAGTCAGCGAGAGCGGCATCTCCGATCCTCAGACCGTCCGCGAACTCCGCCAGGCCGGTTTCCGGGGATTTCTGATCGGTGAGACCTTTATGAAAACAGAGGCTCCCGGCCGGGCGTTAGCGGAATTCATTTCAAAACTATGATCATCAAGGTGTGCGGTATGCGTGAGCCCGAAAACATCCGCGCTGTGGAGCAAACGGGCATTGACTGGATGGGGTTTATCTTTTGGCCTCGTTCCAGTCGTTACGTCTCCGCGCTGCCGTCATACCTTCCTCAAAAAGTAAAACGTGTCGGTGTCTTTGTGGACGCGGACGCAGAGACGATCAAACGCCATATCGCCGACTATGCGCTCGACATCGTCCAGCTCCACGGACATGAAACTCCCGAATATCTCCGGTCTCTCCGTTCCGTGTTCAGCGGATCCGCTCTCCTCTTTATCAAAGCCTTCAGCATCGCCGATGACAAAGACCTCCGCCGGACAGCCGCATACGAGGGCATCGCGGATTATTTCCTTTTCGATGCCAAAACACCTTTGCCCGGCGGCAGCGGCATGAAGTTCGACTGGTCGGTGCTCTCCGCCTATACGGGCCGGACACCGTTCCTCCTCAGCGGCGGCATCGGTCCCGATGACGCTCCGCGCGTCCGCTCTTTTAAACATGAAAAACTGACAGGCATCGATCTCAATTCCCGTTTTGAAACGGCCCCTGCCATGAAGGACGCGGACCGGATCGCCCGGTTCCTTTCACAATTATGAACCCCTTTAAATCAAAATGAACAAGATCAATCAACTATTCTCTGAAAACCAGGACAAGAAACTCCTGTCACTCTATTTTTGCGCCGGCGCTCCCACGCTCGACAGCACCGGCGAAGTCATCCTGACCCTCCAGCGCCGCGGCATCTCGATGATCGAGGTCGGCATCCCGTTCAGCGATCCCATGGCCGACGGTCCCGTCATTCAGGACGCGGCCACCAAGGCACTCAAGAACGGCATGACCCTTCGCAAACTCTTTGAGCAGCTGCGCGCCATCAAAGATCAGGTGCGGATCCCGCTGGTGCTGATGGGCTATCTGAACCCCATCATGCAGTACGGCATCGAAGCCTTCTGCCGCAGCTGTGTCGAAAGCGGTGTGAGCGGTGCCATCATCCCCGATCTGCCCTTCAAGGACTATCTGGAAGTCGTCAAGCCCATCGCCGACCGCTATGACCTGCGGATCATCATGCTCATCACGCCGGAAACTTCCGATGAACGCGTCCGCTTCATTGATGAACACACGGACGGCTTCATCTACATGGTCTCCTCTGCCGCCATCACCGGTGCCCAGCGTTCCTTTGATGATGCCAAACAGGCCTACTTCCGCCGGATCAACGCGATGAACCTTCGCAATCCGCGCATGATCGGTTTCGGCATTTCCAATAAACAGACCCTGGAAGCCGCTCAGCAGAACGCCGCCGGAGCCATCATCGGCTCCAAGTTCGTCACCCTGCTCAGCGAAAGCAAAAACGCGGATGAAGCCCTGGACAAGCTCTTCGCCGCTCTGGAAAAATAGATGGTAAAAAATCCCGTCAGGGATTCACTCTGAAAACCCGGAACGGGTTGCACGATAATAGCCGGGGGTGAGCGAAGCGTAACCCCCGGAAAGATGATAATATATGCCCTCACCGGGAACCGGTGACAGAACACTAAAATATGGCAACGACATTGATAAAAATCAACATCCATCTGATATTCCACATTAAAAGCACCAGTGTCACCATGCGGCAAGAAGATCTGGAACGAATCTTTTCCTACATCGCTGGAATTATCAAAGGATTAGAAGGAATGCCCATACAAATTGGCGGTGTGAATGATCATGTTCATATATTAGCATCCATGCCCAAAACAATGTCGTTAGCAGATTTTGTACGATCCATTAAAATCGAAAGCAATAAATGGATCAAAACATTAGACAGCTCGTATATTCCCTTTGCGTGGCAGGATGGATATGGGGCGTTTTCGGTAAGCGCGTCCCAAGTAGAAAAAACAGCGCAATACATCCGCAAACAAGCCGGACATCACACGAAACATTCATTTACGGAAGAATATAAGATGTTTTTAGACGCGTATGGCATTCAATACGATGAACGGTATGCGTTCAGGGATTGATGTCCTTTCTGTCACCGGTTCCCGGTGAGAAAATATGTGCTGACATTACCGGGGGTTACGCTTCGCTCACCCCCGGCTATTATCTCAAAACCCGTTCCGGGTTAATAAAATGGAGCCGTGCATACACGGCTCTGCATTGGATAAAAAATCCCCGGCGGGAAAATACCGTCGGGGGTTTTGTTTTTGGCTCGCCCTCCTTGCCGGTGCCCGGCTCCGCCTTGGCACCCTGGCCGGAGGGCTTCGCTTTTTCTTTTTTTTAGCTCAAAAAGACTCAGGATTCGGATCTATTGAACTGGGGCGAGGGCAACACGGAACCCGAAGCTGAACCAACTGTCGTCCGGGTGGTTGCCGTCCCGGTACGCTGAACGGCAGTTGAGCGCGTCGCTGAACCAGCTGCCGCCGCGAATCACGCGGTCCGAGCCCGAACTAGCACCTTTGGGATCCGTTACGGATGATGCCGGATAAGCTCCATACCAGTCCAAACACCATTCATACACATTCCCGTGCATATCATACAATCCCCAGGCATTCGGCTGTTTCTGGCCCACCGGATGAGTCTTGTCATCGCTGTTGTACCCATACCAACCCACTTCATCCAGATTGGGACAAGGTTCATTGTATTCTTGTTCCTTTGTCGGGATATTCGTCCCATTGTTGAATGCAGTCGTTGTTCCAGCACGGCAGGCATATTCCCACTGTGATTCGGTCGGCAGTGTGTATTCATATCCTTCCGGCAAACGGCCCGCTGTCTTCTCCCGTTCTGTCAGCTTGGCACAGAACGCCATCGCGTCATCCCAACTGACACACTCTACCGGCAGATCGGCCCCTATGAACCGGGAAGGATTCTCTCCTGTCACGGCTTCATACTGTGCCTGTGTCACTTCATATTTGCCCAGCCAGTAACCCTGGGTCAGTGTCACTTCATGCTGGACTTCACTACTCCCTCTGCCCAATTCATCTTCCGGACTGCCCATCATAAACGTGCCCGGTTCGATCCGGATCATATCCAGACTGACCGTATCCGAAAGAGGAATGGTGATATTTTCACCATCACTGCCAATACGTACCAGCGCCACACGGAAGCCAAGACTGTTGGAAGTCATGGTGATGCGACCTGTATTCCGAGCCGCGGAACGACAATTCTTGGCACCATCGTCGTAGTAACTGTAACTGCCTCCGCGCAGAGCACGGTAGTCGTCTGTGCCCTCACCCACCGGATCGGTCACCGCTTCATCCGGGTACCTGCTCTTCCGATCCAGACACCATTCAAATACATTCCCGTGCATGTCATACAGTCCCCAGGCATTTGGAAGTTTCTGCCCTGCCGGATGGGTCTTGCTGGTGCTGTTGCACCAATACCATCCTATTTCATCCAGATTGGGACATTCACCATAGATTTGTTCTTCTGCCTCAATATTGGTCCCATTATTAAAAGCGGTCGTTGTTCCGGCACGGCAGGCGTATTCCCACTGCGCCTCCGTCGGCAGAGTGTATTCATAGTCCTCCGGCAGACGGCCCGCGGCGCGCTCCTGAGCTGTCAGCTTGGCGCAGAACGCCATCGCGTCCTTCCAGCTGACATTCTCCACCGGCAAATCAGCTCCTTTAGAACGGGAAGGATTTTCACCCGTGACGGCTTCATACTGTGCCTGAGTGACTTCATACTTGCCCAGCCAGTAGCCCTCGGTCAGGGTCACTTCATGCAGGGTTTCATCCCCACCGGCACCCAGTTCATCTTCCGGACTGCCCATCATGAACGTGCCCGGTTCGATCCAGTTCATACCCAGATTCACGTTTCCTGACAATGGAGTTGTGAAATCATCTCCTAGCTTAGGCGGCTGATGATCCAATTCATCCTTGCTGCAAAAGAAGAGCTTTTTGGCTTCATCCATCGGGACATAGTAAGGGCTGGTCGCCCCCTCGACCTTCGTCCAGTTCTCACCGTCGGTGCTTTGGTACAATACACCGGTGTAAGTGATTTCCATTTTAATGGCATAATCAATAGTCGGCTCCGCCGCTTGTGCCATTGCCACCGTCAATGCCAAGCCCAAAAGCCCGGCCCATATCGTTTTCTTCTCTGTCATAAGCTGTCCCCCATCCAAGGGGATATTTGTAAACAACATAGCACACATTTTACCAAACCGCAAGGCCGATATTAAAAGAACCACGGATGGACACAGATGCACACGGATATTTTTTATAATCAATTTATTAACAATAACTTATCTGTGTTAATCTGTATTCATCTGTGGTTCTTTTATCTATCTGCCTGTGGTTCTTTTAAATCATCCGGGGTTCTGAACATCGGTGTTCCGGTTTTATTTAGCGGCTGGACAAGAAACGGTTGAACGTGTACACTCTGTGTGAGTAGGCCGAAGGGAGTGATCCCATGCGTCGCCGCTCGGCACTGTTTGATGAGTCATCATAAAAAAGAGTCCGCATCTTCCTCAAAACCTTCTAAGGGCAAGGTTTTTCTGATGCGTTTACTCAGTACGGTCATCCTTTGGGGGATCGTGCTGTCGCCGGGGTTTTTCCATGGGCAGATCGCGGGAGATTATTTATTCCTCTTTTTATTGATGTCGCTTTCCTTTCTGGGGCTGAGGGAATTTCATCATCTGACACAGGCTAAAGGGATCTTCTGCTTTCGGCGGCTGGGGCAGGCAGGCGGACTTATCCTGCTGGGCAGCACGTTCTTCTACCTGACCGGATACTGGGATCGCGCGGCAGGCAATTCACGCGCCAATGATTTTGAAACCGCTATCGTCGTTCTGTTTGTGCTGTGCCTGTGTACACGCCAGCTTTTTGCCAAAAACCACCCGGCAGCGCTGGTCAGCATCTCCACAACGCTTTTCGGCTTCCTCTATGTCCCCTGGCTGCTGAATTTTGTGCAGAAAATCTATTTCTTTACCGGAGTGTCCGGCATCCACTATGTCTTTTTTTTCATCCTGGTGACGAAGTTCAGCGATATGGGCGGCTATGTGGTCGGCTCCCTGATAGGCCGGCACAAGGTCATCCCGCGCATCAGTCCCGGCAAGACCTGGGAAGGACTGGGC